>VTLG01005706.1_pt1 | contig 53313 bp, 56 predicted proteins | sample 4694571 | NCBI WGS metagenome assembly VTLG01 (sample SAMN12604809, study PRJNA352737) | marine metagenome | biome: ENVO:00000447; feature: ENVO:00000209|ENVO:00000569|ENVO:01000036; material: ENVO:00002151; isolation source: viral sequences binned using virsorter ... | reverse complement strand
GGAACAGTGGTAATGAAGCAGATAAAGATGTAGTTCGTAGACAGAAGCGTAAGCTTTCCTACTATGCAAACATCTATGTTGTAAAAGATCCTACCAATCCTCAAAATGAGGGTGGAGTATTCCTCTATAAGTTTGGTAAGAAGATCTTTGATAAGGTTATGGAAGCAATGCAGCCTGAGTTTGAGGATGAAACTCCAATCAATCCTTTTGACTTCTGGCAAGGTGCAAACTTCAAGTTGAAGATTGTCAAGAAGGATGGTTATTGGAACTATGATAAGTCAGAGTTCGATAAAGTATCTCCTCTCTTAGAAGATGATGATGCACTTGAAGCATTATGGAAGAAGCAGTATTCTCTTGCTGCTGTCACTGCTGCTGATCAGTTCAAGTCTTATGATGACTTGAAGAAGCGTCTTAATTATGTTTTAGGACAAAGACCTCCTGCACGTCGTGTAGATGAGGAAGTGTTTGAAGAGGACAACTCTCGTGGTTCTTTCCAACCTAACTTTGAGACACGTAAGGCAGAGGAAACTGTGACTGCTGCTGTAGCATCTGCTAGTTCAGATGAGGATGATGCACTATCATACTTTCAGAAGTTAGCGGAAGAATAGCTGAGGCAAATTCGACTTTTTATTCCAAAAAAGTCGGAAAAAAAACTCCAGTATTTTTTTGCCCTATTACTTTTTTTCTACTGGAATAATCTAATATTTTCTGCTTTCTTTAAGGTTCTACTGACATATTCAGTGGAACCTTTTTTATATGAATTTAGGTCATCTATATCATCTAGAACAACACTTATATATTCTGGTTTTAGGATGAAAATCTCTCTTTTCTTATTTTCTAGATTTTCCTCATATTCATAATTTGTGACTGGTCTGGTAATATCGTTTGCAGTTGTTAATCCACCAATAAAGTAATCATAGTAAGTTGTTGAAAAATCTTCACTTACATTTAATCCTTTAGGTACAATAACAATATCATTACTATCTTTTACTTCAATAGTTTCGTAATGATGAACTCCATTATAAATTTTATCATAATCATTATCATACTTATCTAATAGGTATCTATTAAATTCATTTTGTCCTAATGGCCATTCATTAGTAATATTTACAATATTATTAGCTAAAAGAATTAACCAATCTAAATTAGAATCTTCATATACTTGAGCAGCTACATTATCTGGTCTATCATCACCAACAACTGAGTATTTTTTGAAGAATGTTAGATTTTGGTAAATATCTTCTCTCAGAAATACTCTTTTAAAAAGATTTTTTACATTAATATAGTCGGATATTTTAGCATTAGGGAGTCTGCTAACATATTCAAAATCTGGAATTTGACTAAAATAATTTGACATTTTAGAAACCTATTTCTTTAGGAATTGGGTCATCATTACCATAATCATCATTATATATTGGATTAAGTTCTCTATAAGTCATTGATATTTGATATGCAGTCATTACTCCATCTTCATATGTTGAGTAATTACCATTTGGTGCATAATTCACTCCAAATGAACCTAAAGCACATTCTTTAAATTTATTTAAGTACTTATGATCTTGACCTTTGGAGTTCCTATATGATAATTGGAAGGTATGGGGTGATTTCATGAATAGCATAGATTTGGTTCTAATAGGAGCCATTCCTTGCTTAAAAAACCTAATAATTTGAATTACTTCCATTGCTTCTTTTTTATTTCTTGGTGCTAGTTGAAATTGGAAACTAAAGGTTCTTAGTGAAGGACCACCAAAAAGTAATTCCATATTTGGATTGGCAATAGCACCTGTGGTTCTAGTAAGCATATTTCCTGCTCCTGCTGCCATTCCTGCAAGAACTGCTGCAAGTGCTTTTTTATTATCACCAAATCCTTCAGCTAATTTTTTTGCTGCATCTCCTCCTTCTTCTACCAAACCAGAAATACCTCTTGTTACTCCCGCCATTGCCATATTAGCTTTCACCATATCTAATGGACTCATGGAGGATTCACCCCAACTTACTGATTGTCCATCTTGAATTCCACCAGGAATTGGAAGAATTACTGATCCTATACTCCTTTTATCAATATCTGTTGATCTTTCAGCAAATGAAAAATTTTCTTTACTAAAATCTCTTGGCTCATATTTCATCATATCAAATTTTAGAAAATCTTGCCCATCTGTTCCTTGTCTTAAAGATTCGGGAAAAATATATACACCAAATCCTTTTTCTCTTGTTCCAGGTTTAGCTTGTCCTGCTCCTCCTGGAGAATTAAAGTTTTTTAGAGATTCGTCAGTTTGATTAGAAAGTTTTGCAGCAGCTTGTTCATTTTCAGCTTCGTTTCCTTCATTACCATTTCCGTTTGCTTTATGGTAAGCTTTTGAGTCTGCATTATTTGTTACAAGATCATGTTCTATACTTTTTGCTTGATTTTTAGAAACGGTATTAATTGATTTTTGAGCTTCTGGGCTTCCTTTTATATCATCACTTGCTTTGTTATTATAATTTATTTTACCATCAGTCTTTTCTCCTATTACTCTTCCCCCTTCACCTTTTTGATTATCATACTGAACGACTTCTACTTTATAAGTTTTATTTCCATCTTTATCTGTAGTAGGCGTTGTTTTAGTTGCGGTATAGATAGTTTTTTTATCTTTACCTTCTCCGATTTCTATTGGGTTAATGCCGCTGGTGACTGGATCTGCCATTAGATATAGTCTTTTTACTTATTTAGTATGAATTTTCCATAAGGAAATCTGAGAAGGTCATCTAGTTCATCATATTGCACAATATACAGTTGTCCTGCTAGTTCTTCCCATGTATAATTACGAGATTGTCTCCAATGAAAGTTTAATCCTTTAAATCCCCATGACTGTAAATCTGTACAGGCAATAAGAGGATGTTGGTCATATGTAATATTAGGAGTTTTTGCGTTGTATATAAAGGTATAGAATTGTCCTATTTCAGGAATAGGTGTTACGGTACTATTTAATGCTTCCATAATAAGAAGCATCATTTCTTCAGGATCGCCTACAACTTTTTCTAGGTCTTCGTTAATTTCTTCAATTCTATTCATTTGATCCCTAGTTCTTTTTCAGTTATAATCTTAAATTCAATTTTTCTGTCTTTACACCATTCATCTGCTGCTTTCCATTTTGCTTGATTTACAGCATATGTCTGACATTCGTAGAGATATGATTTAGTAACTCTTTTTCTTTTTATAGGTGCTTTGGTTTGTTTGAGGGGTTTTACCTCTATTACATATGTTTTTAATTTACCAGTATTTTCTTTTACTTTAATAATAAAATCTGGGAAGTATTTACGGACTCTACCATCAGGAGCACGGTAAGGTATCCAAAATTCTTCACTTCCCCACTCTGTAATATTTTCATTTAGATCACACCAATTACAAAATCGTCTTTCCCATGAACTACGGCAAATGATGTTAGTTATATCACCTTTATATTTCTTAGGTTTCTTTGGTTTAAATATACTCTTAATACTTTCTGCCATATCTCTTATACATAATATATAAGGTCAAAAAGTATTTATAAAAATGCCAAGAACTGAAGTAAAAGTATCTGAAATCAAAGCAAACTTATTAAGACCAGCTACTACTTCTCATTTTGAGGTTGATATACCAATCCTTCCTGCGCTTTCTAGTAGATGGGATACTGGTAAGAAAGGTAAGCTTCAGTTGATGTGTTCAGAAGCAGTTCTTCCTGGATCTAATTTAGCAACATTTGAAATTAATAATGATAGAACAGGTGTAACAGAGAAACATGTCCATAGAAGAATATTTGATGATAGAATAGATTTAACTTTTTATGTTGATGCTGGATTATATACTCCAATAAGATTTTTTGAGCAGTGGATTTCTTATATCACTAATGGAAGAAATATTAGTGAAGGAGATCAAGATACTCAATTGTTGCAACCTAATTATGATTATAGAATAAAATATCCTGATAGTTATGTGGGTACGGGATTAAAGGTTACAAAGTTTGAAAAGGATCAGGGGAATATATTAGAATATGAATTTACTAGAGTATTTCCTTTAGCAATAAACTCTATGCCTGTTTCTTATGATTCATCTTCATTATTAAAATGTACGGTATCGATGAGTTATGTAAGATATATTGTAAAAAATTTGTATAAGAGAGTAGCATATCCTCAGACTACTCCTAAAGGACAAGCAAAATTTAATGCAGCAGGTATAGCTGCTGGACTTGTTGATGCTGCTGTAGATAGATTTACAGGAAATGATTTCCTTGGGGATGTTGCTGGTGCTGTTGCTGGAACTGTGTTAGGAAGAGCTTGGTCTATGGGTACAGATGGTATTGCACGAGATCCAGCTACTGGAGAACCCTTCTAAATAACCATACTGAAGTGCTTATAGGACATTATGCCTTTACCAAAAATTGCCACTCCGACCTATGAGTTGGAGTTACCTTCGACAGGTGAAACTGTTAAATATAGACCATTTCTTGTAAAAGAGGAAAAGGTTCTTGTGATTGCTCTAGAGAGTGAAGATAATAAACAAATTACTAATGCTATCAAAGCAGTTCTTAAGAGTTGTATTCTTAGCAAAGGAATTAAAGTAGAAAGTCTTCCTACATTTGATATTGAATATTTGTTCCTTAATATTCGTGGTAAGTCTGTTGGAGAAGATTTGGATGTAAATATTATCTGCCCTGATGATAATAAAACTCAGGTTCCAGTAACAATTTCTCTAGATGAAATTGAAGTTCAGAAGGATGATAACCATACTAATAAAATCAAATTAGATGATTCTATTATGATGGAAATGAAGTATCCATCACTTGATCAATTTATCAAAAATAATTTTGATTTTAATGATAAGAATGCAATGGATCAATCATTTGATTTGATTGCTACTTGTATTGATAAGATTTATACTGAAGAAGAAGTATGGGCAGCTGCTGATTGTACTAAGAAAGAAATGAAGGATTTCTTAGAACAAATGAACTCTAATCAGTTTAAGGAGATTGAGAAGTTCTTTGAGACAATGCCTAAACTTTCTCATAGTGTTAGTGTTACTAATCCTAATACTAAAGTGAAGAGTGAAGTTGTATTGGAGGGTCTAGCGTCTTTTTTCGCATAGCCCTACTGCATATGAGTTTGGAGGGTTATTTCAAACTAAATTTTGCCTTGATGCAGTACCATAAATATAGCTTAACAGAGATTGAAAATATGATGCCTTGGGAACGAGACATCTATGTAGCTCTACTCCAAGCACATCTTGAGGAAGAAAAATTAAAGCAACAGCAACAAGCTAATGCCAACTAATAAACCCAACAGTATAAGTTCTTTAAGGGGGAGATTTGATCCTCATTATAAACTAGCGGGTAAAGTTGAGGGTCTTGAGAAGGGAGTATCTAATCAAGTTTCTCAAATACATAAAACGATAAGTAAATCCTTTGTGACCCAAAGGAAAACTTTGGCACGCGTTCTTGGGCTAGAGAAAAGAGTTAATCATTTAGAAATACAAGAGGCGGCAGAAGAGCAAGCAAAAGAAAATCTTGATGATATATTAAAAGATATTCATCAGGCATCACCAGAAGAAGTAAAAGAATATAACTCTTCAGTTCCAATGACGGATGAAGAGAAAGAGTTTGTTGGAGAAGAATCAAAATTTGATGCAGTAAATAAGTCTGTAGCAACTAAAAAGAAACCAAAGGCGAAAAAATCAAAGATTAGTGCTAGTGCATTTAAGAAAGGAACCTCTCAAGAAAGTCTTGAAGAAAGAGTAGAGAGAATAGCACAGAATAAAGTAGATGAAGCTGCAGCAGAACAACATAAACAAACATCAGAATACCAAGAGACGACTACTGGTGTTGATCCAGAGACTGGCGAAGCATTAAGTCCTGAAGAGAGAAAGAGAAGATTTAAATTAAAAAAAGGAACTATAAGCACTAGTAAGTTTTTTGATAAAGAGGAACCAAAAGCTCTTCCTGAAGGGGAGAAGGGTGGTGCAATAGTATCTATTGGTAATACTGTTGAGTCTATTGTAGAAACTTTAAAAGAAGATCAAAAACAAGATAAGAAGCATCAAAATTGGATACAAAAGATATCAGAGAGATTTAGAAGAAGAAAAAGGGAAAATAAATTAGAATTTAAGGTATTTGATGGATTGAAGAAAACAGCAACCAAATTACTTGCTCCTATGAAGGGTGCATGGGAACAGCTGTTGGGTTTTTTAGGAAAAGTTATCCTTGGTAGAGTTCTTTTCAAGATTATGGAATGGATGGGTAATAAAGAAAATCAAGGTAAATTACAAAGTATTATTAAATTCTTTAAGGATTGGTGGCCTGCGATGTTGGCAGGATATTTGTTATTTGGAAATGCATTTACTGGATTTGCTATTGGATTATTGAAGAATCTTGTAGTGTGGGGAGCTAAACTTCTATCAACAGTTATTCCACAACTTATGAAAGCACTGGCAGCAATGGGTCCGTTGGGATGGGGTTTACTTGCAACTGGTGCTGTTGTTGGTGGTGGAATATATTTGGCAAATAGAAATAAAGGAGAGGAAAAAGGAGGAGAAAATGTAAAAGCAACAGGTGATAGTGCAAACGTAGAAGCAACAGGTGATAGTGCAAATGTAGGTGATCAAGAAGTTCAAAAAATGAATAAAGGTGGTGTTGTTCCTGGAAGGGGTAATACTGACACAGTTCCTGCGATGCTAACTCCTGGTGAGTTTGTGATGAGTAAAGGAGCAGTTCAGAAGTATGGTGTAAATACTATGGAGTCTATGAATGCTGCTGCTGGTGGAACTAACAGACCAACAATGGGAAGATATGAAACTGGTGGTCTTGCAAAAGAAGGAATATATGCAGGAATGAGTACAGACGAAATGATGGCAGTAATTGGTCCTTCATTGGAGGTGTTTATGGAACAAAATAATGCAATGATTGATAGTAATCCTGATGCGATTTATGGTGAGCATATGAGGTTAGAAATGGATAGAGATGGAAAGATGATAAACTTTGGTAAAACGATTGCTAATATGAGTGAGTGGGGATTTAATGAGGCAGTGAGGATAGTTTCGGAGAACGAGTCAATTCCACCAGAACTTAAACACGCATTTCTTAAGAAGATGGCTTGGGTTAGAAAAGGGACTTTAGATAATCCTAATTTCAAATCAGATATAGCATTTGATATTAACAAAGATATACCAGGCACAGCAGCACATAGATTATTATTAAAAGCACAAGCAGATACTACTAGTATAGCAGCAAAAGGAGGAATATCAGCAGTAGATAGAGCAAGACTGATGAATAGAAGGAATATGTCTGGTGGTGGTTTAGTGCAGGCTGCTTCCAATATTGATGCAATGAGATCACCTGCTATTGGTAGTAAGAAATTTAGTGGATCTCAACTTAAAAATTTATTAGAAGAGCAGAAAGGTATTGGTCAAGTAAAACTTGGTGGTGGATCTGGTGCAAAAAACGTAGCAAATATTAAACCTAGAAAAACTGCTACTGTTATAACACCATCAGAGAAAAAGAAAAATGTTATTGTTGCATATGAAGAAGAAAAACAAAAAATTGATGATAAAGCAAATATAGAACAATCTTCTAAAGAAATACCTAGTTTTAATGAATTATTGGGAAGATCTCCTCATAAAATAAAAACTTTGGGGATTAGTGTATAATGGCTTGGGCAGCATTAGGAAAAGTTGCAATGGGGGCAGTTAAAGGTAAGGTAAAGCAGGTTGCCGCTGATAAACTGTTGAATAGAAAGAAGAAGACATCTAAAAGAAGAGAATCTGCTCAAAAGATTGTGGGTGGTGGTGAAAAGAAAGGGAGTAATCAATCAGAAAAGGGAGGAGCACTTACAGTTATTCCTAAATCTTCTTTAGTATCATCTCCTGGTGGGGAATTATCCAAAAAATCTGCTAAGCCCCAAGAGGATGTTGTTTATACTATTCGCACAAGAGTAATAGAAGTTGATAAACTTTTAAAGGGAACTTTGGCTTCTGAGAAAGCTCAAAATAAGAAAGAGAAGAAACAAAAAGAAGATGAAGTAAGATTAGAACAAGAAACAGATAAAGAAAAAAAGAAACCTGATAAAGATACTGGGAAAGAAACTCCAAAATCATTAGTTCCTAAACTTGGTTTTTTAGATGGGATTAAGAAATTCTTGAGTGATGTCCTTATGGGATGGCTCACCTTTAGATTGATTAAGTTTTTACCTAAAATTATTTCTTTTCTTAAACCAGCAGCTGCGTTTGTTGATTGGTTGATTAAGTGGGGTGGAAAACTTCTTAATGGTTTAGTAACCATGATTGATTGGGGTTATAAAGCAGTTGAAGGAACTAGAAATTTTATAAAAGATAAGTTTGGTGAGGGTGCTGCAGAAAAGTTTGATGCTTTTACAGGAGCTCTTAATAAGGTAATGAATATTATGATTGCCTTGGGTTTGGCAGCTGCAAAATTCAGAAAACCAAAAGGACCAAAAGGACCAAAATTAGGTGATGATCTTGATATAGATCCTAAGACAAAGAAAAAGGTTAAACCAGATGAGATAGTTGATCCTAAAACTAATAAGGTAAGAAAGAAAACAAAAACTGAAATAGAAATTCAGAAGAAGAATAAATTAACCAATAAACAACTTGATGAGATAAAAGTTAAAAAGTCTAAGATCAATCCTCAGACAGGAAAGAAATTTACTAATGCAGAGGCAATTGCTGATGTAAAGAAACCAAAAGGATTTGCAAAGTGGTTGCAGAAAGGAAAGGATCTTGGAGGTAAAGCTCTTAGAGGAACTGGTGATCTCATATTAAAAGGTGTAAAAGGTGCGTTTAATATGCTACCTGATTTTGGTAAACTAGGTCCAGAATTGATGGAAAGTATTGGTACTGGATATAAAAATTTAAAAACCATTGCTCAGAAAAGATATGATCAAGTTGTAGATATTGGTAAAAAATTAAAAGGAAAATATGATAATGCATTAAAGAGTGCAGGAAATTATTTAAATGGTCTGGGAACGAAAGCTAAAAATGCATTTTTTGAAAGAATTTTAGGACCAGTAAAAAAACATTTAGAACCTATAGTAAAAAGAATAGAACCTATTGGTAAACGAATTATGGGAGTCTTACAAAAGATTCCTGGTTATGATAAAATAACAAAAGTTTTACAAAAATTTGGTGGAGCAGGTAGTGAAGGTTTATTGAAAAAAATTGGTGGTAAAGCAATACCTATTCTTGGTGGTGTTATTAATATGGCATTTGCTTATGATCGATTAGCTAGTGGAGATTCAATAGGTGGAATGATTGAAGGTCTTTCTGGTTTACTTGACTTATCTGCTTTAGTTGGTAATGCAGCAGGTCCAGGAATATCGATGGGATTGGATGCATATATGTTTGCTAGAGATTTTGTTCCACAAATACAAGGAGCAGAAAATGCAGTTATTAGTAAATTGGGATTAATGGGATTAAAAACAAGTATGGATAGTATCTTTGAAAAATTACCAGGTTTAGGTGAGATTACTAAGATGATAACTGGTGGAGATAAAGAGAAAGAGGTAAAAACTGAAAAAGAAACTACTAGCGGTGACAGCATCAAATATACTGTAAAAGGAGGTGAGGTTGATCCTTCTTCGTTAGAGGAAGGTGTACCTCTTGAAAAAGCTCAACAAAATTATATTGAAGGTGAAATTAAAAAATTAGAGTTTAAAATTAAAAGTGCTAAAAGAAAACATGGAGATGATCATGATACCTCTGGTATGGAGAAAAAATTAAACCAGTACAAATCTAGATATAATGAGACTTTAGAGTTTGGTGGTTATGATGTACCTGATGTTAAAGGTAATTCTGAAAATATTCTTCCATTAGATGTAAATTCTGTTTCTAAAAAAGCATCTAGTGTCTCTTCAAGTGCATCTTATGAAGAAACTGGAGGAGAAACTATTGTTGTTAAATCTGGATCTCAGGAAGAAGAAGTTCCTACTGATACAACAAATAATGAATCATTAGCACCAGTTGTTGTTGGTGTAGGAGGTGGTGATAGTGAAGTTAGTGATCTTCTTTATAAAGGTGGTTAAATATAACTAGGAGGAAATAACTTATGGCAGGACAAGGCAACAAAAATTTAAAAAGAAATGTAAGACCAGCAGAACCATCTCTTCTTGAAAAAGTAACGGTTATTTCTAATGAAAATAAATCTACTAATGTAAGTTTATTGGGAGGAACTGTTAGAGTATTATATTGGGAAAGTATTTTAGGTGATACAGTATCATCATCTGTTGTCTTTACTGATTCTGGTAATACTATGACAACAAAAAAGTCGGGTCAGGGAAGTGGAATAAGAAAAAAGAAAGTAAGTGCTGTTGAAGGTCTTCCTATTACTGGAGGGGAACAGGTTAGATTAAAGTTTACGGATAATAATGGAAATACTGTAAATTTTGGTACTAATGATAATAATTTGTATATCAATTCTATTACTCCTATTCCTACAAAATCACAAACAACGGGAAAATCATATGAGTTAATTTTAACATCAAAGGAGTTTATTGATAATGAAAAGGCAAGAGTAAGAAAATGTTTATCAGGACAAATATCTGATGAAGTTGAAAGTATATTAAAAGATATTTTGAAAACTGAAAAGGATTTAGATATAGAAGAAACTAAGGATCCTTTACAATATATTGGTAATAATAAAAAACCTTTCTATGTGATTAATAATTTATCTACAAAAGCAGTATCTGCAAAAGATCAAGAACTTGGTGTGAGTGCAGGATATTTATTTTGGGAAACTAAAAATGGATATCATTTTAAATCAATTGATGCATTATTATCAGGTAAACAAAAGAAAAAAATTATCTATAATGAAAGTGCAGATAATAAAACTCCGAAGGGGTATGATATAAAAGCTCTTACTTTAGATACTGACAATCGTGTAAATGTTCAAAAAAAACTTGCACAAGGAGCATATTCCACCCGTAGTATTACAATCGATCCTTTTACCACTCAATATTCAGTAAAAACAATTAATGCTTTTGATAATGAAGAAAAATTAAAACTTGGGGGAGAAAAATTACCAACACCAAATGATACTTTCGCTAAGGATGGTTCAGACGCTGAGTTTTCTAGAACTACTTGGCAATTGGCTTCCACAGGACAACTTCATATGGGTAAATCTGAGGAACAAATTGAAAAGTCAAAGGAAGAAAACTTAAAGAAGTCTGAGGTTGTAAATCAGTCGATTATGCGTTATAATCAATTGTTCGCATCCCAAATAACCATTACTATACCTGGTGAGTTTTCCTTACATGCAGGAGATTGTGTCTGGATGGACATTCCTGAAATAAGTGAAAGTGAAAATAAAGTCTGTGGTGATGAGGTAAATAAGATGGATGGTGGTCTATATACTATAGCAGATCTTTGTCATTACATTACTGCTAAAGAGACCTATACCAAATTGAATTTGATTAGAGATTCTTTTGGTAGAGTAAAAAAAGGTCAAAATGATCAAGCATCTAAAGTTATGGATGCTAATTTCTTACCAAACATTAAATAGAAGGAATTTAAACTATGACAACTAACACTCCAAACCACGATTTAGAGCATGAAGTATATCTTGACCCTAAAGATGGTAAAGAGCATATCAATCATGGTATGTTAGAGTATAGTAAAGAAGATTTAGAAATGCATAATGATGCCTTTCATGCCCACTCAGAAGATGAAGTAAATAAGAATGAAGGTAAGATTAATGATTGGCACACAAGGCACGAGGATAAGCATTTAGAAGTTTATTGTGATAATCACCCAGATTCTCTAGAATGTAGAGTATACGACGACTAATGGCAGCAGAGGGAGGAGCACTATTTAATCAACAGTATCTTGGCCAAGGATTTAATTGGTGGGTCGGTCAAGTTGCTGATGATTCTTTTTGGCGAGATAATATTAATCCTGGAAAATTTGAGGATAAGCAAAGTGTTCCTGGTTGGGGATACCGATATAAAGTAAGGATCTTTGGTCTGCATGATGCAGGTGAAGAAGGTATTAAATCTGAAGAGTTGCCTTGGGCAAATGTAATGTATCCTGTTACCGCAGGTGCATATCTTCAAGCTTCTGGTCAAACTCCTATGATCAGACAGGGTAACATTGTTTTTGGGTTTTTCTTAGATGGACCTGAACAACAAGAACCTGTCATTATGGGAGTTATGGGAAACAACTCTCAGACAGATCTAGCAACAGAAATAGGAACGAATAGAGTTAGTAATACTCAACCTGGAACTTTAGGAACTAGTGGTTTTGCAGAAGGATCTAAGCCTCCTAAAGGAAAATCTGGTTCTACACCTCCTGATAGTGATAAGGTAGTTAATAAACCAAAATCTCATGAACTTGCAAAAGAACTTGCTCCTAATCTTACTGGTAAAACAAATATATTTGGATTAGATCCAAGTAAACCTATAACATCAAATCAACAGAAAGATATTAATAGTGCAAAGGCAGAAATAGAACTTATTAAAGAAAATAATCCATTATTTTCTCAGTCAGATCAGTTAACATTAATTAGAGATAGAATTGCTGCAGGAATGGCAGCGAGAAAGAAGGAAGCAGATTCTTTCAGATCTAAGCCAGAGAGGGGAGCAACAATTGAATCAGAAAGTCCCCATATTCAAACTGCTGCTACTATTAAATTAGATGAAATTTGTGATAAGAAGATGGTGATATTAAAACCAACTGGTATTGTTGATGCATGTAATAAGGCTATGCAGACTGATATGGATAATATGACTCAAGATATTGATAAGGCGATGAATGCATTGGCAAGTTATACTGATGCTGTTTCTATTACTCAGGGTGTTAAGGATTTAAAGAAAGTTATTAGTGATTCTTCTAAGCAACAAGCAAAATATATGAAAGTTGTGATGGATAAGGTTAAGCAATATACTGAAAAGAAATTAAATAAAGAAATGACGAAAGCAGTTTCTGCATTACCTGCTTCTAAGAGATGGCAGTTTCTTGATTTAAAAGATAATATGACTCAAAATATGCTGTCTAGTTTTAATAATATGTCTGGTGGTATGGAGGGAATGATGGAGGGTATACTGAATAATATGTTGAAGATAGATGATCAAGAAGATGGAACTCCTGGATTGATAAATCAAGCATTAAATGCTGCTGTAAATAGTGTTGCTAATGGTAAGGAAAAACCAAAGGCAGTTCCTAGAGTTCCTATTTGTGCTTCTGAGGATGTCATAGCAGCATGTATAGCTGCTAATAAAGGTAATATTAATAAAGTTAATCAAAATATAATTGATGGTATGGATGGATTTATAGGTGATATGATGAAAGAATTGGCTGGTTCTGGTGGAGCATTAGGGGGTATTACTAGTATGCTTTCTAAATTGGGAAATATTAAAGGAAATATGACATCAGCATTAAATTTTACGGATGGAGACCAGAATGTTTTTCCTTTTGAACTTCCACCTAATGAAGCAGTTGCTGATTATTATACTTTCTGTGATGGTGGAGCAGGTCAAAAACAAACAATGTTACCAAGCAATTCTGCAATTAACGAAGCAATTAATAAGGTTACTAGAAAACCACCAATTTTTAAAGATTTGGAAACCTTCGCTGAACCATTAAAGAATACTGTTAATGTTAATTTTGAAAAGAGAGTTCAAGAAGAAGTTGGTGATGTATTGGATTTGATCTGATAAATAATTGTTATAGAGAACTAGTATATGGCATTCGATCTCTTCGGTTCAGCAGAAAAATGTGATATTCGTGTTGGATATATTTCAACCGATAGAGGTCTTGTAGAGGGTATTAGCCTTTATGAGGCAAATAAACACGCTAAGTTAAATCCTGGTACTCAATTTATTTTTAGGAATAGGGATAAAGTAGAATATATTAATATAAATGAAGTTAATAAGTTAACACCAGCACAGATGCTTCCAAAGAGGAGATCTAGTCTACCTGCTGATCATCCAAATGCGTGTAGTGGTATTGTTGGATTAAATTTAGAAGGTGATACAACTAAAAGTGTTGATGAGGCATTTGATCTTGAAATGCCTTATACTGGAGGAAGTACTAAAGAAGGTGCAATATCAGAACCTGATAAAACAGAAGTTAATTTTTATGGTGGTGGAGGAGTAGGAGTTCAAGCTGCTCCTATTATAGGTATTGATGGTTCTGTATTAGCTGTTCAAGTTATTCATGGGGGTTATGGATATAAATATCCTCCTATTGTTGATATAACTGATGATTTAGGGAACGGGTCTGGTGTTGTTGCTAAAGCAATTATTAAAACTAGAACATCTGCTGAAGATGTTCTTGTTGAGGAGTATGATTCTGAGGAAGATTATGAGGAATATGATTTAGAAACTTGTGCTCCTGAAATAGTAAGGGAAAATATTGGTTATGGTCAGAGATTTAGTCCAGATGGTAAAGATTTAGGTAAATGGGATCCTAATGTTTATTTGTCAGCTACTAAAAATAGAACAGATCCTATTCGTTATGAGATAGAAAGATATCAGAAGTTCCTTGCAGATTTAAAGAAAGGAACTATTATTGAAAATAATAGGATTAAGGGTTGGTGGACAACTAGACAAAAAACCCCCTTAAGAATAACTTCTTCTGATAAAGTTACAAGAGAAAAGTTTGATGTTCAACATCATGCATGGGGTGGGATAGCATCAAAATCTTCTAATGATAATTCTAATAAAACTTCATCAACATTCGGGATTTCTACTGAGCTTATAGAATCTTCTTTCTTTGTCTATACATCAGGAGGACAGAGAAGAGGATTAAAATTTATATTTAAAGAAAAATCTGGAAAACATAGTTTTCAAATAAAAGCAGATGATTATAAGGATAATGCATCAGCTGAAGAAATAAAGATTAAGGTTAAGAAAAATACAGAATATAAAGTAACAACTACTAGTAAAAAGGGTATAAGAGATCAAGGACTTTTAAAAAAAGGAGTTTTTGGTACGGGAGGAGATATTGCTCAACGTACTGGAACTAGTAATGCTATTTTTTCTGATATACGTAAGACTGCTCCAGATGATGATGATTTGCAAGTCCAATGTAAATTAGGAACCTTCTCTATTGATAAGGGTAATATAACTTATGAGCTTAAGGATTCTGCTGCTTTTAATTTAGAGAAAAATGCAAAATATGCAAATCTAAGTAAAGATAAGAATAAGAAGAAAATTAAAGATTCTTTTATGAACCAATATGCAATATCTCCTGTTCCTCCCTCAAATGTGAAGGGAAGTGATAATGCTGGAAAAACATATGTCTTTGAATGGGAAGAGGAGATTCCTTGGGATGGTAATTATGTTTTTAATGTTCAGGCTGATAATGAGGCACATTTGTTTATTGATGGTGAAGAAGAAGGTGAGAAAATTTTATTAGGAAAAGGTGGTGCAGCAGGACACGTATTATCCCCTCCTACAAAAGTTACAAAATTTCTAAGCGCAGGAATGCGTAAGATTCGATTGGATCTTTTGAATCATCAAATCAGAGAGATGAAGAAGATTCAAAAAGATGTAGTTGCTACTTCTGATGAGGTTAAGTTTGATATTAGTATTTCATCTTTATTTGCAAATGGTATCACTATTGAAGGTTTAGGTATAGATGTTTCTAAGGAATATGGTGAAGGAAAGAATATAAAAGAATCGATTATTAAAAAAGTTGAATATGGTAGAGTTTATCTTGTTAAAATGAGAAGTAGTGGTTTTAAACAACAATCTTCTTCATCAACAGCAATAAGTATTTCGGGATTGAAAAATCCAGGAGATGTTCGTTACAAATCTCCTACAAGAATTGAATTTGATGATAATTCTGGAAATGGATTTGATGTGAATGGTAGTTTTACTATTGATAGGGTTGGACCACCATCAAAATTACCAGTAAGAAACAGGAGATCTAATCCCTCTGTAGGATCTGTTGTATTTTCAAAAGATGCTAGAGGTCTTGATGTTAAAGGGGAAGATGTTGAAGTTACATTAACCTATAGTTGGAATGATAATCCAAGAACTTCTGGAAAAGCTATAAGTAGTATTAAAATTGGTTCTACAACTTGGACACAAACTAATAGTAAAAGAGGTAGTGAAACTCGCACTATTATTGTATCTAGTTCTTCTTTTTCTAGTTCAGGTCATTCATCTAATATTAAATTAAAAACTAAAGGTGAAAAAGTTGTAGCAATGGAAGATCTACCTGGTCAAGCTGCAGGATCAGCAGGTGTTGGTTTTTTTGATGATATTATATGTTCTGTTAATAATGGAAGATTTTATGGTATAAGTGGTAGTAGTTGTAATTTTGTAGTAGATGCTCCTGTAACTAATAAAGCACCATCTACTAGAAGTCAAAAAGGAGAAAGAGCACATGTATTTAATACTCTTGATTTTATAAAGAAAGCAAATAGAAAATTATGGAAGATTAATCCTAGTTCTGGTAAGGATGGTGATTTTCTCAATCGATTTGGTATTCTTCCTTTTGACCCTACTGCAGTTGCTAAGATTGAAAAGAAAAGAACAAAAACTGTTGAGATTGGACCTACTGGAGCTCCTCCTAGAGTAAAATTTGAAATTGGTGATGATGGAAAAAATTATTTGAGAGTTGTTGGTAATGGAAGAGTAAAAGTTGGATTTGAAATGAAGGTGAATGATAGTACCAGAATATCTGGACTTGCTTTAAGAGAAGTAAAAATACAGGCAGATGATGGTGAAATTTTGATGGATAGGGAGAAGACGACAACAAGAACAATTGGTAGGGGTAGGAGACAAAGAACGATAACTACATCACGTATATCTAAGAAATCAAAGCACACTGGAATTGGTATTTTTAGTTCTGGTAAAAAATATGAAATAAAGGCTTTGGGTGGTAGTAAAACATCAGGATCAATAATTGGTGTAGATAAAACATCAATTGGATATGATGATGATATAACCAATGGATATGATCAAAATGCCAATATAAAAATTACGAGTGTTACTCCACTTACAACTACTAAGCAAGTTGAAGAAAGTTATTTTGGATATCCTGAATACCCTAATGCATCTACTGATGATTATGCAGGATTTCATGAGATTATTTGGAATAATATTACTTTTCCTGAATCTGGAAATTATTCCATCACAACGATGGTTGATGATAATGTAGTTCTTACATTTAGTAGTAAAAATAATAAAGATATTGTATTAGATAAAAAAGGATTTACAATACGTGGAGATTGGAGAACAGGATCTGGTAAATCTACAGAGATAAAATATTTTAAGGCAGGAACTTATACATTGAAGGCAGTTCTTGAGCAAGTTCCAGGTGCTGCTTTGGCAAATGGTAATCCAATGGCACTTGCTGTTGATGTAAAAGCAGCATTCATTAGTGATGAAATAGAAGTAATTTCTGCTAAATCTTGGAATGAAAATCCTATGGGAGTTGCGATGAGTATTGATGCTCCATTAGCACCTCCTCCTAAAGAACCTCCTCAATTACAAGAAGGTAGATGTCCTAATAATCCTATTTGGACTACTAGATCTCCTGCTGATAAAACTTGGTATCCAGTTAGAGTTAATAAGTGGGCTAAGTTTATGAATAGGTATTCATTATCTCCTCTTCCACCTTTAGGATTTAAAGGAACTGATGGTGCTGGAACTGTTTATAGAAATAGTTGGACAGTAGAACTTCCTTATAAAGGATTTTATGGTGTTAAAGGAACAGTAGATAATTTTGGAAAACTTTTTATTGATGGGGTTGAGGTTCTTGGACCTAATGCTGATAAGAACTTTGATAATTATAATAATCCTGCTCCTCAATCTAAAAAGATATTTTTAGAAGAGAAAACTATTGATATAACTGTTGAGGTTGAAAATGAGAAGCAGTTTATATGGAATACAATAGATCAAAAAGTTTTTAGTACTGCAGATTGGGCATCTAAGCAAAATACAACATCTACTACAATTGAAGGTCCGAAAAATATAGATGTTGATTTTAAAGTAAGTATTGCAACAATGTATGCTGCTGGAATTAAATTATTTGATGGTAATACACCTTTATTTGATGATAATAAAGGATATAAGAAACCTGCTGTTTTTGAAAATCATACTCATAATATAGAGCTTGGTAAGGTTTATGATGTAGAATTTACAAGTAGTAATACAAATACAATTGTATCTCCTAATGGTATTGTATATAATGGACTAAAAGAACCAGGAGATTTGCGTTATTCAGGTCCAAGAAGATTAAAATTTGATGATAATTCTGCAAATGGATTTGATACAAATGCTTCATTTACTATTGATAATGTTGTAAATGGTAATGTTAATTTTGCTACAGATGGTAGGAGTTTTGTTGTTAAAGGGAGTAATGTTAAAGTTACATTAACCTATAGTTGGAATGATAATCCAAAAACTTCTGGAAAAGCTTTGAATAGTATTAAGATTGGTTCTACAACTTGGACACAAACTAATAGTAAAAGAGGTAGTGAAACTCATACTATCACTTTATCAGATGGAAAGAGTGGCGTTATTCGTAATGATGGAAGTAATAATTCTAATATCAAATTGAGAAATAAAGGTAAGAATGTGGTTGAAATGGAAGATATTCCACAGGATTTTTCTGCAGGTACTGGTGGTACTAATGATGAATCCTTTTTCTTCAAGGATATTGTATGTTCTGCAAGTGATGGTGAGTTTTTTAATTTGCAAGGAAGAAAGTGTAAATTTAGAATTCCTTCCAAAGATAGGACTGAGATAAAATATGGTAAAGGTCTTACTAGTGGATCATCAAAAAATGGTGTTACTTATGATGGACCTCCATTATCAACTTATGTAACTGGAACATTAGGACCATTTATCACTCCTACTTGGAATACTGATGAAGATTATATTGCTAATTTTAATGGTAAGACATGGACAATGACATGGAGTGGTGTTGATTTTCCTGAGAAAGGAACTTATGATATACAAGTAGAAGCAGATGATAAGTTAATTGTTAAAGTTGATGGAAGTCCAATTGCTAGTGCGGAGGTTGGTAATGGTATAACAAAAACTCAATTTAATGCATCTAAAGGAAAGAGAAAAATAGAGTTGGTTTTAACTAATATAGATTTTAATGCTCCATTTTCAGAGAATCCTACAGTTGCCGCTGTAAAGATTACAAGGAAAGTTGATGTAGCAAAAGTTGATCCAAGAACAGGAACAGCATTAGGAAAACCTTGGACAGTTAATCCTCTTGGTGTATCTGCAATTCTTATTCCACCACCTTGCCCCAAGAAGATTAATGGTGTTGGTATTGTTACTGCAGTTATTATTACTGATCCAGGTAGTGGATTCCCTCCTATTACTCCTCCTGACCGTGATGACCCCCCTGAAGGTCCACCAGTTATTATTGAGGTGGATGAAATTGTTCCAGAAGATGAAGGGATTAATTATGATCCTGATGATCAGGTATGTATTGTAAATACTGAAACAGGTGAGGAGATATGTTATGTTCCTCCTAAAACTCCAACTACAGGAATAGGTCCATTCAAACCTTCTGAAACTCCTCTTGCACCAGGAACTCCTGGTGGTTATCCTGATGGTGATGGTGATAGTGGGAGAACACCACCAAATGGATATAGAAAATATCCTGATATAATAGTTAAAACTAAAACTGGTATTGGTTATAAAGGTATACCTTTATTATCATCAGTTATAGATCCTATTGGGGTTACTGATCCTGATAGATTAATTCAGGTTACTGATCTTCCTGGATTGAAACAAACTGGGTACTATGATGGTAAACCTTATTATGGTGCTGTCTTCTATGAAGATGGTATTCGATATGCTGGATACTATGACACACCAGGTCAGAAAGTTCAGATTTATGATACAATGCAAGAGAGTATTGATGCTGAAGTCACTACACCTCCATCTGCAATTCAGAGACAGGGTACTGACATTAATAGTAATGATCCTCGACTTAATATTCCTGGAACCCCCGATAATCTTACATAATAATTATGGCAACAGCTAAAAATCAAAATTTAGATAAAACTGGAGATGGTCAACAGAAGCAGAATTATACTGCTGTAAGATATGGTACTGACAAAGGATCCATTAAGTTTGGTCATATTCATAAGAAAGCAGATGTAACAGCAGGAGTCATGCTTGACACTCCTGATGGTCGTCATAATTTTTATCTGGATGTTGATGGTCAAAGAAAAGGATGGACAAGTTCTACTAGTCCTGGTAATTTTCAGGTGATGTGTGGTCTTGATAATGATGAAGCAGTTAATAGTATGATGTTGGAGGCTCTTAATGGAGACATTACAATTGTAGCCCGAAATGGTAAAATAAGATTGCAGGGAACTGATATTGAGATGGTTGCTGTTGGACCAGCTGAAGAAGGTAAAGGTAATATTACTTGTACTGCTTCAGAAACTTTTACAGTTCATGAAACTCCTAAGATAATCATAAAGTCTACTTCCTTGACTCAAATAAAAGGAACTGGTAAAATTGAAGTAGCTGCTAATAGTTGTTTGAAGATTTATGGTTCTTTGATTAAAGGTGTCACTGATGCATGTGCTGTTAAAGATTCTAAGTGTGGCACTCAAAGATATCAAAGAGAGTGTAATCAAATAAACGGAGGTTAAAAATGTCTTGGAATTTTGATGATATTCAAGTAGGTGGACAATTAAGAGTAGGAACAGGAATAGTTGCTGCTATTAAAGAAGGTGATGAAAAGATAAATGGATCTATGCATTCAGAAGGTCCAGTAGTTTTTGGTGGTCCTACTGAGTTTGATGATAATGTTGCTACGTTGATGGTAGGTAGAACAAAGAATGATGATAAAGATTGTAAACCAGCAAATCGTTCTTTATATGTTAAAGGAAATACTTATTTAGAAGGTGATGATGGAACTTCTAATGCTTTGGTTGTAGTTGGACATCAAACTATTAATAGTGGAAATTTACATACTAGTAATCTATTAGCATGTACTGGACAAGCATGTGCATGGTCTGCTAGTTCTATCAATGTTCAGGGATGGAAAGGATTTGATATTAAGCACCCAACTAAAGATAATTATAGATTGAGGTATGTTTGTTTAGAAGGTCCAGAAGGTGGAGTATATTATCGTGGAAAAGTAAGAAATAAAAATGTAATATTATTACCAGATTATTGGGAAAAACTTGTAGATCCTACTACGATTACAGTAAGTCTTACTCCAATAGGAGCACATCAAAATGTTATTGTGAAAAGAGTGGAAGCTACTAAAATTCATTTACAAGCACAAGGTGGAATGCCTATTAATTGTTTCTTCCATGTATTTGGTGCTCGTGCTGATGGTGAAAGACTTACTCCAGAGTATGAGGGATCAACACCACAAGATTATCCTGGTAATAATGATCAGTATTCTATTGCAGGATATCATTACGATAGGAGGACTCTTTAATGGCAAAATATTATTCAGGTATTTCATCAGGTGATACTTTAGATGGTATGATAGCTAATGGTGGTGAGTATGGAATAAATCCTAGTCAGGATATAGATTGTGAAAATATTGAGTGTGGAATTATTACTGCTGCTACAGGTATCTTCTCAGGCAATGTTTCTATTGGTGGAACATTAACTTATGAAGATGTAAAAAATGTAGATTCTGTTGGAATTATTACTGCAAGAGTTGGTATTAAAGTTTCTGGTATTGTTACTGCCATAGCAGGTGCAGCTGTAACTTATTATGGGGATGGTCAACATTTAACTGGACTTACTGCTTCTGAACTTCAGGTAGGGGCAGATATTAGACCAAGAAATGTTAATGCTTCTGGTATTACAACTGTTTCCACGTTTAAAGTTGGAACTGGTGCGACTATAGAATCTAGTGGAAATGCAACTTTAGGTATCCTTACAGCAAGTAATGCAACTTTAGGAATTTTAACCGCATCCAGTGTAATTTGTAATGCTACAACTATTCCATTCTATCCTCCAGTTGTTACTACTACTCAGAGAGATGCAATGACTGTTACAGCAGGTGCGATGGTATTTAATTCATCAACAAATATGCTTAATTGTTTTGATGGAAGTTCTTGGAAAGTGGTTGCGTTTGTATAACGATTGACTAATTTTCTATTTTGTGGTATAATATCACATAAATGGGTATTTTCTCTATGGAAGAAGAATATTTGTCTCGTTGTGTTGTAGACACCGTTAGGAGAACTGTTCACATCTATTCTAATGAGGGAGACAAGAAAACTGTAGAGTGTGATACTCCTGAAGAGTTCATAAGCGTATTAAACTACGTTCGTGAACATGCCCCTGTTGACACTGTATCCTACGTTGATCCTATTTGATTATGATTTATTTTATTGGTCTTGCTTTGATTGTCACCATTTGTTTATTTGTGTACTATCTTGGACTTTATAATCCACACTAAACGATAAATAAGGTGGAGGAAAATAGATAGTACGATGAAATACCTCATACACACCCAATATTGTTGGTATGATACTACTGATGGTGAAAAAATTGTTTGTATGTATTTTATTCAGAATGTCCCTTTCACCTTTGATGAATTGCCTGAAGTTGCTAAGGATGATGTAGAAATAGTTTCTCTTGCTAATGGGCAAAAGAGATGGAATGAAGAAGATCTTTATAGAGCATACTCTTATTTGATGGAAGAAGAGTGTAATCCAATGCTATTTGAGTTGGAGTTAGAGAATCCTGAATTAGTGCCTATTGATTGAAGGGTTTTTGTGATGATAAATAATCCATAACAAGAACTATAGTCGAGTAAGATGGGTCTTTCCAGATTAGATAATTTTTTAAAATCGACGAGAGGGAACATTCTCTATGTGAATCCAAATGATTTGGATGCAACAGATAGTATAGAGAATCAAGGTAACTCATTAACTCGCCCTTTTAAAACAATTCAACGTGCTTTAGTAGAAGCATCAAGGTTTTCATACCAGAAAGGATTAGATAACGATAGATTTGGTAAAACGACGGTATTATTATATCCTGGTGAACATACGGTAGATAATAGACCTGGTTGGATCCCTGATGGATCAGATAATTATAGACTTAGAAATGGAACAACATCTGATAATCTTCCACCATTTGATTTAACAACTAATTTTGATTTAGATTCACCTAATAATGAACTTTATAAGTTAAACAGTATTCATGGTGGTGTTATTCTTCCTCGTGGTACTTCTCTTGTTGGTTTAGATTTAAGAAAGACAAAGATTAGACCAAAGTATGTTCCTGATCCAGAAAATGATAATATTGAAAGATCTTGTTTATTCAGAGTTACTGGTGGATGCTACCTTTGGCAGTTCTCTATGTTTGATGGAGATCCTAATGGAAAGGTATTTAAAGATTATACTGCTAATGAATTTGTTCCCAATTTTTCTCACCACAAATTAACTTGTTTTGAGTATGCTGATGGTGTAAATGAAGTAAAGATTAATGATGAATTTATAACTGATTATACAACAAATAGAACTGACCTTACCATGTATTATGAGAAGGTTGGTCTTGCATATGGGCAATCTTCTGGTCGTGCTATTGAACCAGACTATCCATCTACTTCAATTGATATTCAGACCAAGATTGATGAATATCGTATTGTTGGTTCTACAGGTGCTTCCGTAGGAATTACCAGTATTGTTGCAGGAGATGGAACAACCACCTCTACAACTATTACAGTTACTCTTGAGAGTGAAATTAGTGGATTGGATGTAGATACACCAATTGTAGTTGATGGTATTTCTGCTGCTGGTTATGATGGTAAATTTGTTGTATCTGAGAGACCTAGTTCCACACAAGTAAAATATACAGTTCAGAACTCACCCACAACACCTAATCCATCTGCCACAGGTTCTACATTAACTCTTTCATCTGATACAGTTACGTCTGCATCACCTTATATCTTTAACTGTTCTCTAAGATCAGTATATGGTATGTGTGGTATGATTGCTGATGGTAAAAAAGCAACTGGATTTAAGTCTATGGTTGTTGCTCAGTTTACTGGAATTGGATTGCAGAAAGATAATAATGCATTTGTAAGATTTAATACTGATGATATTCCATCAGGTAATTATGATACTGCTTTAACTGTAGATAATTTAAGTACAAACTCAAAAGCAGTTTATAAACCTGCTTATAGAAACTTCCACGTTAAAGTAACTAATGAAGCAGTCATACAGGCTGTGTCTGTGTTTGCTATTGGTTATGCACAGCATTTCTTAACTGAGAATGGTGGAGATATTTCTCTTACTAACTCTAACTCTAACTTTGGTGCAATTGCTCTTTCATCTAAGGGATTTAGAAATACTGCATATAGTCAAGATGATGTAGGATATATTACGCATATCATTCCACCAAAGACAGTTCCACTTCCTGAAAGTGCAATTGAATTTGAGTCTATCGATGTTAATACTACAGGTAAGGCAGTTGGTGTTGGATCTACAGGACATTTATTCCTTTATAATCAAACTAACCAAGATGCTAAACCAGAAAATGTTTTAGAAGGATATAGAGTTGGTGCAAAGAAAAGTGATCAGTTAAATGTTCTTGTTTCTTATGCTGGATCTGTAACTGAGTACAGTTCTCGTATTATTATGGATGGTTATAAAGCCACCAGTGGAGAAGATTTAACTCAATTAAGTTCAGAGAAGATATTTACTGTTAATCAAAGTGCAACAGGTATTAATAGTATTGGATCAAACAGTCAAGGTGGAAACGATAAGGTCATCACTCTAACAGCACCTCACTCCTTTATTAATGGTGAGTCTGTTCGTGTGATTAGTGATGATGGGCAAATACCTGATGGTTTAGATGCAAATACTGTTTACTATGCGATTACAAGTGGATCAGGAATATCTACTAATATTAATATTAAACTGGGTAAGACATTAAATGAGGCACTTGATGATAGTGCTCTTTCAATTAACAATAAAGGTGGTCTTCTAAAAGTTATTAGTAGAGTATCTGATAAGGTTTCTGGTGAGAGAGGACACCCAATTCAATGGGATAATGATAATTCCAACTGGTATGTTAATGTTGCTACTGCTGCTACAGAGAATAGTATTTACACTACTATAGTTGGACTTGGTTCAACTGGACTTGGAAGTGCAACAACTAGAACATTTATTAAAAGAAAATCTGATAATAGAAATGCAGTAGATACTCTCTATAGAATGAGATATGTAGTTCCTGCTGCTAGTGGGGTTACCGTTGCACGTCCACCTTCTGATGGATATATTATTCAAGAGTCAAACACTGGAATTGGTGGAACTGATGCAGAGGTTCAAACTTACTTTGGAAGTGGATCACTATCTAATATAAACCAACAAAGAAACTTTAGTATTGTTGCTGATGCTTCTTGGGATAGTAGTGCTTCTATTAATGTAACTACAGAACTTCCTCATGATCTTTCTATAGGTTCTGAAGTTGAATTGGTTAATGTGACCAGTTCTTTGAATACTACTGGTACTGCTGCTACAGGATTTAATAGACATTATGAAGTTATTGGTATTAGTAGTGCTAAATGCTTTACTGTCGGATTAACAACAGATCCAGGTACATTTACTAATGATCTTTCTGCTAGAACCACGTCTCTACCATACTTCAAGAGGAAGAGATATAAGAATACATATACAATCTATACTTCTAAGGAATCTCAAGAATATATTTCAGGAAAGCAAGATGGTGTTTATTACTTAACTGTAGCAAACGCATCTAACAAACCAACTGTTACTCCATTTAAGAGTGAGTCATTCTCTCAACCAGTTAAGGATTTATATCCTCAAACTAATAGAGATACCCCAGTTTCAGATCCTGCTGAGACAAAATCTTTTGCTGTTCCCGATACAATTGGTAAGGTTGTAGTTGATAATCCTCAACACAGTCTTACAAAAGAAACACTAAACAAGTTTGTTAATGATACTGAGATTGGTATAGGTGTTACAAATATATTCTCTGGTACAGGAACTGCTCACACTATTACTACTGTTTTAGAGCACGGTCTGAATAGAATTACTAAGATTGGTATTTCTTCAGGTGGAGCTGGTTATGGATCTGGTGCTTCAGGAGATCTTTATAATGCTACTTTAGTTTCTATTGGATCTTCTACCACTGGTGAAGGTGCTAGTGCAAAACTAACTGTTAATGGTAGTGGTACTATTACTGCTATTAAGATAATGGATGGTGGTAGTGCATATGGTATTGGTAATACTCTAAATGTTGTTGGTGTTGCAACTACTTCTGGATTTGTTCAGGCAGTTGTTGAAGTTGAGAAAATTTATAATAATGTTGGAGATGTAGTTAGAATATCGGGTGTATCATCTGAATCTTATGCTGGATATAATCAACTCTATAGAATTACTGGTGTTGATGTTGGTGTAGCAAGAAGTATTAGTGTAGAATCTGCATCTACTGTTTCTGGATTTGCAACTGTAGGTATTGCTAGTGTAGGTGAGTTGGCTGTTGGTGTTGGTCAAACATTAACTGCTAATGCATTTATGCAATTGACAGGTGAATCAGTTCCTATTAGTGCAATAAGTTATGACTTTAATTCTGGTATTGCAACCATAACCAGCAGTGGTAATCATGGTTTATCAGTAGATGAGAGTGTAGAATTTGTTGGTGCATCTCAAGCACAATATAATGGAAACTTTGTAGTTACTCAAAACAATAGTTTAACTCAGTTTGCAGTTAACATGGGAACTGGTACAACTAACCCAACTGCATCAGGAACCATATATGCATATCGTGAAGGTTATGCAGCAAATGGTGGTGTTATTACTATAGAAGATGAGAATTTAACAGGTAGACAAGTTCCAACATATGCTGGATTGACTACTTCACTCTCTGCAGCAATTAGTAATTCTACTACATCCACAGTTTCTCTTACTAATCAAAGTTCTGGTAATAATGATATTAATATAGGTGATTATCTAGTTGTTGATAATGAAATGATGAGGGTGAAGACTACTGTTGCAGATGGGGATTCCTCTGTTACTGTATTCCGTGGAGTCATGGGATCTAAAGCAGATAGTCATGTTATTAACTCTGTTGTTAGAAAGGTTAGTGTTGAACCTGTTGAATTAAGAAGACACTCAATCATTCGTGCTTCTGGTCATACGTTTGAATATGTTGGTTTTGGTCCAGGTAACTATTCAGTTGCACTTCCATCTAAACAAGATCGTGTTGTTACTCCTGAACAAGAAAGATTAGCACAATCAACCAAACAGGATGGTGGTGTAAACTTCTATACAGGAATGAATGATAAGGGTATTTCTTATGCTGGTAATAAGAAAGTAAGTACCATTACAGGAAAAGAAGAGATTGTTGATACTCCAGTACAAACAGTAACTGGTGAGGATGTTGCTAATCTTCCTGATTTAAATGTAACTCAGGTTACTGAGGGAACATTCACTCGTTCAATTAAGGTTGATGGTGGTGATGATAATAAAGTTTCATCTGAATTTAATGGTCCTGTTATATTAAATAACAAACTAACTGTCAATTCTACTAAGGGTGTTGAAGCACAGAATGTATATCTTCAAGGTGATGCAACTGTTGCTAGAAAATATACTGTTGGATTAGGAACTCCTACACTAGCAGGAAACCCAGGAGATGTTACTTACTTTGCCAACCCAGACCAAGGTGGGTATGCTGGTTGGGTTTATACTTCTGAGAATGATTGGAAGAGATTTGGTAATGTAAGTTTGAATAAAGAAGGTGATGTATATACATTTGATCAGGTAGGTATTGCAACTACAACTCCAGGCACAAACATCTTACAAGTTGGTTCTGGATCTACCTCATTTGCTTTAGATGCTGCTGGCAATCTAAACGTATCTGGTGTTTCTACTTTCGTAGATGTTAATGTATCAGGTACAGTTACTGCAACTGCATTCAAAGGTGATGGTAGTGCATTAACCAGTCTTAATGTGAGTGCATCAGGTTGGACAAATTATGTTTCTGGTGGTTCTTCTATCACTTATGATACTTATGATGGAGCAAAGATTGGTATAGGAACTTCTGCACCTTCTGTTCATGGATTGACAGTTGGTTCTAATTCTGATGATGCATCAGTTGGTATTGGATCAACTAACTTATTTGTTTATGGATCTGCATTCTTTAATAATGAATTAGTTTCTAAGAATGCTTATGTTACAGGTATTATAACTGCAACAGCATTAGAGGTTACGAGTGGTAATTTAAGTATTGGTATTCTTACTGCTACTAATCTAAAGGTTGGAAGTAGTGCTACTATATTTGCAACCACTACTGATGGTGCAGGTATTGGAACAGTAACACCACGAGCAGCATTAGATGTTGCAGGACATACTAGATTGAAGACTTCATCTGAAGAGGTTGGTATTGTCACAGTGGTTTCTAATCAACTTAAGATTTATCTAAATGAAGCAAGTACATTTATTTGCACCATTAGTGATGATATATCGAGAATTAGATTATATAATGCTGATAAGACGAATACAGCACAATCCTTTACTTTAAAATTAGTTCAGGATAGTACAGGTGGACATGGAGTTGGTATTAATACAATACACAACGGTGATGATGATGCTATATCAGTATACTGGCCAGGTGGTGTTGTTCCAGATGTTACTTCAACTGCGGATAAGACAGACATCTACTCCTTTAAGATCTTTGACGGAGCAGATTTAGATAATCAAGGCATCTTTGGTGTAATTACAGGACAAAACTTCACAGCATAATAAATGTCATTATTCCGATTAGTCCCAACAGGTCTGGATCTTAACGGTCCTGACCTATCATTTACTACTAACCCTGTTGGATTAGGAACTAGTACTGCAGGAATAGCAACCTTTACTGGTATTGCTACTGCAACTTTTGCTACTGTTGGTGATGTTGCTAATTCTGCAAATAACCTTGGAATTATTACTTATAGATGGTATAGGGTTGGAGTTGGATCACTAACTGATGGAAATACTTCTGCTGGAAATACGATTAGTGGTGCAGGATCTACTGTTCTTACGATAAGTAATCTTACTAATGATGTAAATGGAGGAGAATATTATCTTCAAGCTGATTATGTCCCTGAATCTATTAGTGGAGTTACTTCTACTAGTTTAGGTGGATATTTTACGGGAAATGCACCAAATGAACCTTTAAGTTCTGGAATAGGAACACTTACAGTTTTTCCTGAAATAACAATTGTTACTCAACCTCAAGAGGAAACAGTTGCTTCTGGTGTTACACATACTTTTAGTTTGTATGCAACTGCTACTGATAGTACTACCGATTTTTCATATCAATGGTCACAAGATGGTACTGAATTAACTGATAGTTCTACTGTTGCAGGATCTGCTACTACAGAACTTAGTATATCTTCTACTACTATTGGAGTATCTACTATACAATGTAAAGTAAGTCATAATACAGCAAATCCATCACCTGTTTATAGTAGTGTGGTTGAATATGATGTTACTGAAGCAAGAAATATTATTAAATATGAATGTTTTAGTGAGAACTCTACTACATTAAATTCAAGCGGAACTACTGATTTATCAGATGGTGCTCTTTCTTTCCGTGCTGATACATCTGCTGCCACTAGATCAATTACATTTTATCCATCAGAAACAAATAGTGAAGTAAAAATCACGATGGGTGGATCAAGAGGTGATGGGCAATATGGTCGTCGTCAAGGACATGGTGGAGTATCAGTTTTTAAGATTACTCTTCTTAAGGATACAGAATATACAATTAAATTAGGAGTTCCTTACTCTGCTAATCTTGCACCACAGGGAGGTAATCCTGGTGGTGGAGGTTCTGCTGTTTTATATCGCAAAGCAAATGTCATCGCAGTTTGTGGTGGTGGAGGTGGAGCAGGATCAAATGGAAGAGGTGGAGATGGTGGTGGAGTAGGATTGGCTGGTGAAGGTGGTCAAGGTATTAATGGTGGAGGTGGAGGAGAGCAGATCAATACAGGTGAAATGGGTACTGCTGGTTCTTATGCGAAAGCATATTTTGGAGCAACTAATACCACTGCTGTGAATTTTGATTCTGATAATAATGAAGGTGGATTTATGCCTAAATGTACCGTTGGAGATTATTATGCAGAACAGGGTTATGCTCCTTGTCAAGATTTGGGAAATGTACAGGCACGTACTTATGATGGTGATATAATTGTTGGTAGTGCAGAATTAGATAGAGGATATAAGGCAGGATTTGGATATAGAGAAAATGGTGGTAATGGACTTACTGAAAATAGTGGAGGAGGTGGAGCAGGTGCAAGAGGTGGTGATGGACCATCATTAGGTGGTAATGGTGGTGGTGGAGGAGGATCAGGTTATTCTAACGGAGAAATCACTCTTCTTACCAGCACTACTTTATCAAGTGGTACAAGAGTTGGTGGTAATGATGACACCGCATTTATTGTTATAGAGTCAACAGATGAAGCTTCGGACAATGAACCAGTATTTCCAGCAGCTTCTTCAATATAAATAACTAAAAAAAGTATAATGTCTAGAGCCAGAGACCTCTCAAAAATAGGTAATAAAAGCACTTTAGCTGTAGATACCGATAATATTGAAGTAGGAATTGGAAGTACGGTTCCCAGTTCTACTTTAGATGTTCGTGGTGAAATAAAAGTTGGTACTGCTGTTCAATTAGGTAGTGCAGGTGTTGTAACAGCAACAAGTTTTAGTGGGTCGGGTGCTAATCTAACTGGTCTTGCAACAACGGAAACTGTTAGAACTGATACTATTACGGTTGCTGGTGTATCAACATTTACTGGTGTTGCTAATTTTAGTGCTGCTGTTAATGCTGATGCCACTACAGATTCAACATCAGTATCAACAGGTGCATTAATTGTTGATGGTGGTGTTGGAATTGCAAAGAACGTATATATTGGTGCTGGTCTTTCTGTTGCAGGAACTCTTACTTATGAGGATGTAACCAACGTAGATTCAGTTGGTGTTGTTACTGCTAAGAGTGGTGTCAACGTTTCTGGTGGACAATTAATAGTAGGTTCTGGCATTACTATGGGTATTGCTGGAGTTGCTACATTTAGTGGAACTTCTGATGTACATCTACATGATGGTGTTAAAGCCCTATTTGGTACGGGATCAGATTTTGAGATTTATCATAATGGGTCACATGGATTTTTAGATTCTAATACAGGTGATTTAAGACTTTTAGGTGATGATCTAAAACTTATGAAGTCTGATGGATCTTCATATTATGTAGATTGCAATGCTGGTACATCTGTAGATGTATACTATAATAATTCCAAAAAATTCGAGACGACTAACGATGGAACGGTAACGACTGGTATTGGTACTTTTACTGAGGGAGTTGCCCTACCTGATAATAAGAACTTAATATTTGGTACTGATTCAGATTTCAAGATACATTATCATAGTTCAGGATACACTTCTATACAGAACGCAGCGGGTGCAGGAACTTTATATCTACAAGCAGATGGTAATGTTCACATTACTGATACTAATAATGATGAAACTTTTGCTAAATTTATTGATAACGGAGCCGTAGAGTTATATCATAATAACGACAAAAAATTCGCCACGACTAACGAAGGAATTGAGGTAACTGGTTTCACATCAACTACTGCTGGTATGGGTATTACTGGTGGTCTCTTTGAGGGTGCATTTATAAAGGCAGGTAAGTTAAGTGATAATAAAACTTTAGGTATATCAACTGCAAACGTCTTCTATTTTACTACTCAAGAATCAACAACTGCTACTCCTAATATTACATGGAATGATAGTTATAGTTTAAGTAGTAAGATGGCAGTCGGTGATGTTGCATCAGTTACAGTTATTACAACTGCTGCTGCTGGTGGTTATTCAGCCAACTGGACAATTGATGGTAATGCTGTAACAGAAGAATGGATAGGTGGTGATGCTCCTTCTGAAGGTGGTTCTGATGGATTGGACATATATTCTCTTACTATTATAAAAACTGGTACTGGTACAGGTGACTCTGGTTTCAAGATTATTGGTAATTTATCTAACGCAACATAATATATGGATTATATAAATTACGTTAAACAATCTCCTATTGCGGGATTTATGGGTTATGGTGGAGGTGCTACTAATTTAGGTTTTTATTCTAGTTCATCTGTTGGTGGTCCTAGAGGAATATATGCTAATGGAGGACCAGTTCAATCATCAATTGATTTTATAACAATAAACACAACAGGAAATGCAACAAATTTTGGAAATTTAACACAAGCAAGACGGTTAATGGGTGGATGTTCTAACGGAACTCGTGGATGTTTTGCTGGTGGGTATACTAGTTTCACTCCTAGTAATGTAATTGATTACATAACCATTAATACTGAAAGTAATGCAACAGACTTTGGTGATTTAACTATGACCCGTCATAGATGTGGGGGATTGGGTAATGTTAGTCCTGGTCGTGGAGTATTTGTTACTGGTGAGGATAGTCCTGCGAAGGAGAGTATGGATTATATAACAATTGCATCAACAGGAAACGCATCTGATTTTGGTGATTGTACTCCAAATAGATGGGGTACGGGATGTTGTGCAAGCACTACTCGTGGTATTATTGCTGGTGGATATACTCCTAGTTCAGGTCCAGCTAGTACCTGGTCTTCTAATGCTATAAGTTATATAACAATTGCAAATACAGGAAATACAACAGATTTTGGTGATCTGCAACGTCAAAAACAAGTGGTAGGTGCATGTGATAATGATACTCGTGCTTGTTTTGGTGGAGGTAACTGGCAATCAGGTAATTATACTGATGAGATAGGTTACGTAACTATTGCATCAACAGGTAATTCAACTGATTTTGGTAATATGGTAAATTCTCGTGGTTATACTGCAGGTACTAATGATAAAACTCCTGGTGTGGATCGTGGAGTATTTGGTGGTGGTTTTGATGATACTGCCTATATGACTGACATTGATTATATAACTATTTCATCAACAGGTAATGCATCTGATTTTGGTGATTTAACTACTGGTAGAATGTCGCCAGGTGCTGCTTCGGGTGGGGATGCTGCTTGACACCTATATAAATTACCATTATAATTATTAAAAAGATTATGTCTGATATGGTTGATAATAACCTTGCAAAAAAAGAAGAAACTAAAATTGTAAAGCAAGAGACAATTGGATTTGCTATACAAAGCAATAATATAAATGAAGCAGCAGTAGAAAGGGTAAGTCAATATCTTCCTGAGTTAGATACAAAGACAAAGGCATTTGGTAGTCAGAATAGTCAGACAACTATATCAATGATGACCCTTACGATGCTTGGAGGACAATCTCCATTTCGTATGTTACGTCAGATTTTAGCAGAGGTAGAGAAGAGAAAAGGAGCACTTTCTGAATCTCAAGTAAATCATGCAAAATTGGTAAGAGAAATTAAAAAGTTAGAGGATCAGACAGATGATCCTGTACAGGCAGCAAGATATCGTAAGGCATGTGTAAATATTACAACATTAGAGAATAAGATTAATGGTAGTTTTGCAGACCTTGCAACTTTAATTGAAGCATACAATAATATTAAAGAGAGTCAAGGGATTTCTGATGAGTGGGATGAGACTTCATTTGAGGATGCAGAAAAGAAACATCATGTTCGTAGATGTTTTGAGATGATGTATCGTAATCTACTTGATGGTGGTAGAGTTCAAACTTCCACAATTGAGTATATGCAACAGTTTGGTGTTCATCCACAAATTTGTCAGAAGGAAGTGGCAGGATATATTGCATATACTCAGGATAGGATTGAACAAGGTGAAGTTCTACATGCAAATGACCTAGAAGACTTTTTAGATGAGATGGGTGATAAGTATTGGGAAGGAGCAGATAAAACTTCTGAGAGATTATTTGGTAAGAAGAATTTTGCTAATAAAGATTTTATGTATAAGACGGTAACAAAATAATAGAGAGTGCCTGAGTCTACTAAATAACTAAAAAAAGTATTCAGATGGCAATAGGAAGACCGATATCATTAACACCTAATATTGCAACAAAGAATATTAGTGGAATTGCAACAGCTGATCAGACTGAGTTTACGGTTACTGGTGGGTATAGAATAAATGAACTAGCAGTTTATAGGAATGGTGTAAGACTAGCAGAAGGTCGTGATTTTACTGCGTCTGATGGAGATACTGTTAATTTAGTAACTGGTGCTACTGTTGATGATGTTATAGAATTTGCTGTATTTGATTCATTTAATATTGCTGATGCTATTGTTTCTGCTGCATCATCACAAAATTTGAATGGTGATTTTAATGTAACTGGTAGTTTATATGCTGGTGCTTTTGAGCCAGGTCAAGTTATTGTAGGTGTTATTACAGCTAATACTGCTCTTCATGTAGGAAGTGCTCTTACTGCTAATGCTGCAGGTGATGTAGAGACAATTGGTATTATAACTGCTGGTAGTTTTAGTGGTGATGGAAGTGCATTAACTGGGGTTGCTAATACTGATTATGTTATTAGTATTGCTACTACAACTGGAAACTTAAATGTAAGTGCTGCAGCTACTATTACTGGTGAAGGAACTTTTAGTAGTGATGTAAGTATTGGTGGAACTTTAACTGTCACTGGCGATGTAAGTGTAGGTGGAACTTTATCTTATCAAGATGTAACTAACGTAGATGCTGTTGGTCTTATCACTGCTCGTTCTGGTGTTAATATTACTGGTGGAGAGTTTAAGGTTGGTACTGCTGTAACTATTGGTAGTGCTGGTATTATTACTTCTATGGGTGGTACTCTTGACCTTAAAAATTCAGGATCAGTTTCAAATATAAAATTCTATTGTGAGAGTGGAAACTCACACTATACTGCTGTACAATCTGCTGCTCACTCAGCATATGGAGGAAATGTAACTCTAACACTACCAACAACTACTGATACCTTAGTTGCAAGAACCACAACTGATACTCTTACAAATAAAACTCTTACATCTCCTACTATTACAGGAACAGGTAGTTTAACTGGTGGTGCAGGAGATTTTAGTAGTAATCTTACAGTAGGTTCTGGCATTACTATGGGTAGTGCTGGAGTAGCAACATTTAGTGGAACTGCTGATGTACATCTAACTGATAGTGTACGATTACTGTTAGGAACTGGTTTAGATTTAAGAATAACACATGATGGATCTCATGGATATATTCAAGAAAACACAGGTAATTTAAGAATAGACGCAGATACACTTCAGCTAAGATCATCTGCAGGTGAAAATTATCTTTATGGTGCTGCAGATGGAGCTGTAACTCTCTACCATGATTCGAGTGCTAAATTAGCCACGAGTGCAACGGGAGTGACCATAACGGGAAATGCTACTGCTACTAAATTCCTTGGTGATGGTTCAGCACTAACAGGTGTTGGTGGTGACATGGATATTACGTCATGTTTATTTGTTTAATAAATAACTAGAAAGAAGAAATCATGGGACTTAAGAAGACAAAATTAGTAAGTATAGTTAATGTCAGTGGTATCGGTACTGTTGGGATATATACTGCTGGATTAACTGCAACTGCTGCTGGTGTCGGAAGTACTTCTTTTATTAGGAGTGTTATATTACACAATACTGGATTGGGTACTGCAAGAACAGGTTTATATATCCATCCTAATACTGAAGCAAGTCAGAGAGTGGCAGCTGCAAAGAGTGATGCATTTAGAATTTTAAGAGTTGATCTTGCACCAAATGAAACTACCTTCTTTGAGAGTAATTATCCAATTGTGCTAGCTCCTTATAATGCTATTTCAGTAGATGTTATTGCTCCTGATGCTGGAGGAACGGGTATAGGATCGATGGTTAATGTTCAGGTTAATGGAGATACAATGAGCTGATGCCTATAAGATCAAATAACAATCTTGAATCTTATTATGATAGATTTATCAAATCAGGTGCTGGAGGACCACCATATGTCCCTCCCCCTACGTGGAAAGGAAGTCGTGGAGTAATGTTTGGTGGATATGGTAGTCCTACTCCTAATGGATCAAATATTATACAGTACATAACAATTGCTAGTACAGGAAACGCAACTGATTTTGGTGATTTATCATATAGTAATCAGAAGCAAGGTACGGGTGGTTCTAATGGGTCTCGTGGAGTTTGTATGGGTGGTGCAATTGATAATTCTAAAGGTGATGCAGTTGATTATATTACGTTTGCCTCAACAGGTAATGCAACTGATTGGGGTGATTTAGTTGCAGAGGCATGGCTTTGCAATTATGGAGGGATAGGTAATGGAACTCGTGCAGCTATGACTGGAAACTATAGTCCTGCTACTGATATGATTCAATATATAACCGTTGCAACAACAGGTAGTGCAAGTGATGCTGGTGATTTAACAAAAAACACTACAGACACTGCAGGTTGTGCAGGTAATAATGATAGAGGAGTAATTTGTGGTGGTTTTCCTTCTTCTAATGTTATAGAATACTTTAATATATCAACCACAGCTGATGCAGCAGATTTTGGTGATTATTCAGATTCAAGTTGGGGTGGTGCAGGGTGTGATAATGGAACTCGTGGATGGTTTTGTGGTAATAGACAAGCCAATAAGGATAGAATGGAATATATCACTATTGATACACTAGGTAATTCAACTGATGCTGGCAATTTAACACAAGACTTTCAATACTGTTCAGGTTTTGCTGATCAAGATACGGGTCGTGGAATAGTTGCTTCAAATTATGAAACTCCTAGAGAGACTATTAACTACTGGACAATATCATCAACAAGTAATGCAGCAGATTTTGGTGATTTGATAGGTACTTCCAATACCTATTCTACTGCTGGTACTTCGGGTACTTGATAAATATTTAAAAAGTATAGATATGTCTCCTTTAAGATCACTCGGTAGTCCAGATATTTCTCCTTATGATGATGTTTTTTGTTCTACAGGAGCGGATGCTCTATATGTTTACCCTACTTTTCAATCGAATGGTGAACGTGGAATATTTTTTGGTGGATCACCAAGCTTGTCCAGAGACTTAATTCAATATATAACAATTGCTAGTACAGGTAATGCAACAGATTTTGGTGATGTGGATGAAAATATTGCTATGGCAGCAGGAATGTCTAATAAAGTTAGAGGAGTATTTGGTGGAGGATATATGCAGTCACCTAGTGAACCAGCAAAGGATTTTATTCAATATATAACTATTTCAACAACAGGTAATGCACAAGATTTTGGTAATTTAACAGTTGGTCGTGATAGAGCGGGTTCAGTCTCTAATATAACTAGAGGATGTGTTTGTGGTGGTTCTGGTAGAAATCCATCTGCGTATAAAGAAGATACGGTAGATTATATAACAATATCTTCTACAGGAAATGCAACAGATTTTGGTAATTTAACAGTAGCTCGTGAAAGAATGATGGGAGGTAGTTGTAATGGTATAAGAGGGGTTCTTTGGGGAGACTCTGATTCATCACCAGCAGAAACAAGTAAACTTGATTATATAACAATTGACACAACAGGTAATGCAACTAGTTTTGGTGATCCAGCAATGAGAAGAGAAGCTCATGCAGCTTTGGGTAATTTGACACGAGGACTATGTGGTGGTGGATATGGTCCCAGTGCTCCTAACGGAACAAATGTTATTGAATATATAACAATTGCAACCACAGGTAATTCACAAGATTTTGGTGATTTAACAGCGTCAAAATCATCACTTGGAGCTCTTGCTTCTGATACCAGAGGAGTATTTGGTGGTGGATATAGTAATTTAAATGTTATTGAATACGTAACTATTGCAACTTTAGGTAATGGTACAGATTTTGGTGATCTACTACAAATTAATGAGTGGCCATCTGGAACTTCTGGTGACGCATAAGGTGATTAACCTAAATATTCAAAAAGTATAAAGATATGCCAATTAGATCACTAGGAAATTCATCAGTAAGATATAATGCAGTCATGTCAAAGACTGGAGTGGGTGCATTATACAAATATCCTGAGTTCTTCTGGTATGGGGATCGTGCTATTCAGTTTGGTGGAGATACTCCAGGTTATACTAATACTATACAATATTATGCAATAACATCAACAGGAAATGCAGCAGATTTTGGTGATCTGACTCAAAATGGAAATACAGGTGGTGGTGCTGCAGGTCAAGGTAGAGGACTTTTTGCTGGTGGAGCATCTGATACATATACTAATGTAATACAGAAAATTACAATTGGAACTACGGGTAATGCATCTGATTTTGGTGATTTAACTGTGGCCAAAATGGAACTCGCTCAAAATTCACCTAGTAATGGTATTCGTGCTGTATGGTGTGCAGGAGCTGTTGCAGGTGGAGATGATGAAAATAGGATAGATTATACAACAATAATGAGTGGAGGTGGTGCATCAGATTTTGGTGATCATGGATCAAGTATGCCTAGAAAACAACAAGCAGGAGTTTCTAATAAGACTCGTGGAATATGGGCAGGTGGAGCTCCTAATTCACCAGGAAACCAAATACAATATATAACTTTTGACACTGTAGGAAATTCAACAGATGTTGCTAATTTAACACAGGGGAGAAGAAGTGCTGCAGGAAATGGTAGTGGTACTTTAGGAAGAGGAGTTATAGGTGGTGGAGTTTCTTTGACATCACCAGGTGGTAGTGGTCATTATAATTATATTGATTATTTTGCTATAGATTCAACATCAAATGCTGTAGACTTTGGTGATTTAACTCAAGCTCGTTATTGGATAACGGGGGCAGCTAATGCAACTCGTGGTACTTTCTTTGGTGGTGCTTATTTGGGACCATATACATCTGTAAATACAATAGATTATGTAGAAATGGCAACAACAGGAAATGCATCTGACTTTGGTGATGCGCTAGAGCAATATGAAAAAACTGGAGGATGTTCTGGTGATTAAAAAGTTTATAAATAAATAAGATAAGTACACGGGGGAGAGTGATCCCGAACTATGGCTGTCAATAAGAATTTTGTAGTCAAAAATGGGCTTGAGGTCAACGAGGATCTCATTCTAGCTAATGCCACCAATTCTAGGGTAGGTATTGGTACGTCAGTTCCACAATACACTCTCCATGCTTTTGGTGGAATTGGTGCAACAACAGTACATGTCTCAAGTGCTTCAACGTTCCTGAGTGATGTACGAATAACAGGTGTTACAACATTATCCTCTGCTGGTGGTATTACAACTACTGGAGGGGATCTTTATGTTGGTGGAGACCTTTACGTTTTAGATGATGTAGTATATGATGAGGTATCAGGTAGAAACCTGAATATCACTGGTGTCGGTACTATTGTCCGAGCGGATATTTCCAAAGACCTTAAAGTAACTGGAGTATCTACATTTGTAGGAGTATCAACCTTTACTGATGTATGGGTTGGTGGTGGAGCAACTGTTGCTGGCGACTTGGCTGTTGGTGGTGATATTTCATTCCAGAATGTTGGTGGTACTTATATCAACATCACTGGTGTTGGTACAATTACTAGATTAAATACTACTAATTTAGTAGGAACTGCTGCTACATTTACTGTACTCAATACAACTGGTATTGGTACTGTTGGAATTCTCAGTGCTACTAATGCGGTTGTCTCTGGTGCTGCTACAGTTGTTGGATCATTAACCGTTGGTGGAGACTTAAATGTCACTGGTGATCTTAGTTATGATGAAGTAACTGGTAGAAATATCAACATCACTGGTGTTGGTACTATTACTAGATTAAACACTACTGATATTGTAAGTACTAGTAGTACTATTACTAGATTAACAAATACTGATTTTGTAGGCACGAGTGCTACTATCACTCGGTTAAATGCTACAGATGCAGTTATATCTGGAATTTTAACTGCTACTAGTTTTACTGGATCTGCACAAGTTGCGGTTTCTTCTGAAGGAACCTATATGGGAGCAGGTGCTAGTGTATTAAACTTTACATCTTCTACAGGAACTGCATGGCAAGTTACTCCTGCAGGAACTAGTGGTATAGCAACAATACAAGTGACTCCAGGTGTCACATTAGGTCTAGCAATCGCACTTGGCGGTTAATAAATAAAATTAACACATAAGGAACAATGGCAGAAGCTTTTTCAAATAAAGTAGCACGAGCAGCAGGAATTGTAACATCAATGACTGGTGGTGCTATTGGAGTAACTACTAATTTAATAACAGGAATATCTACAGTAGGTATTGCAGTTAGTGATTTAGTTGATAATGGTAATTATATACTTGGAACAAAGGTTACTAATATCGGAGTTTCTTCTGTAACTTGTGATAGAGATTCGACAAATACTGCTGCTGCCACAGCTCAAAATGTTAAGTTTCTTGGTCCTACAACAGCATATTCTTCTGCGGCTGCCACTAAGAGTATTCTAGTTGGTGGAACATTTGCCAATAATACTGGTAATTCTGTTAATTTGACAGTTCAGGTTTGGGATACTAGTGTTGCTACTGAGGTTGCAATAGCAGGAAAGATACCAGTTCCAAATGGAAGTTCTTTTGTTATAAGTGATGCAGGTAAAACTGTCTTGGAAGGAGGGGATGAGGTAAGAATTTATTGTGATACTAATAATGCAATAGATGCAACACTCAGCATTTTAACAGGGGTTAGTTAAATGAGTTTTAATCGTAGCGGTTATATTGGAAGAGCACCTGGTGATTCATCTATAACGATCGCCAGAAAAACTTATGAGCCTACGGGGGTTCAAACAGATTTTACTTTTTCTGCAGGATATGATCCTGGATATTGTGATGTATATTTAAATGGTATTAAGTTAGTAAATGGTAATGACTATACTGCAAGCAACGGATCTACTGTTGGATTAACAAGTGCTGCACAGAATGGGGATATTGTTGAAGTAGTCGCATATAAAGCATTTAATTTAGGTCAACCTTTAAGTGATATAACAGGTGATCTTACGATTAGTGATACATTAACAGCTACTAATGTATCTGGTACTACTTCTGTAACTGCTGGTACTTTTTATGGATCTGGGTCTCAATTAACTGGAGTAGCATCAACTGATTATATTATTACAGGAACTGCTGCAACATTTAATAGTCAGGTTAAGGTTCTTAATCTTAATGTTACTGGTATTACTTCGACTACATCCTTTAATGTAGGTAGTGCTACAACTATTGATGGTGGTGGGATTAATGTAACTGGTGTTATAACTGCAACAAGTTTTGGTCCTATAACAAGTTCTACAGGAACATTTAGTGGTGCTGTTAATGTTGATGCCACGACAGATTCAACATCAGTCACAACTGGTGCTTTAATAGTTGATGGTGGTCTTGGTGTCGCTAAGAACGTATATATTGGTGCAGGATTATCAGTTGCTGGAACATTAACATATGAAGATGTAACGAGTGTAGACTCTGTTGGAATGGTGACTGCCAAGAGTGGTGTTAATGTATCAGGTGGTGAATTAAATGTAGGTCTTGGATTTTCTGTAGGTAATGCTGGTATTGTTACTGCTGCAGGAGGATCATTCACAGGTGATGTAGATATAGCAGATAAGATAGTTCATACTGGAGATACAAATACAGCATTAAGATTTCCTAGTGCTGATACATTTTCAGTAGAAACAAGTGGTACTGAATCATTGAGAGTTGATTCAAGTCAAAGATTATTAAAGGGTCATACTACTGCAAGTGGTGATTTACAAGGTCCACAAACTACAACGGGTAGAACTCCAGGAATTCAAATACATGGTAGTACTGCTCCTGATGCAGGTGCTTCTTTAATTTCTTGGAGTGCTAGTAGTGGTTCTTATTATTCACCTACTATTTGGTTAGCAAGATCTGGTTCAGGAACAAAAGGAACTAATACCATTATACCTGCAAGTAATGCTTTTGGTAGTATTATATTCAGTGGGGATGATGGCACTGATTTTGTAAAAGGTGCAATGATAGTAGGTGATTTGGATGGAACACCAGGTTCAGATGATATGCCTGGAAGACTAGAGTTTCATACAACAGCAGATGGGGCAGAGTCACCAACAGAAAGAGTTCGCATCACATCTGCTGGTGTTATAGATGTTAATGGTGGTGATGTAGAATTATCTGGTACTGCTGCTGGTGTTGCTTCTTGTACTTGGGATGCATCTGCCAATAGTTTGATCTTTAATGATAATTCTAAGGCAGCTTTCGGAGATGGATCGGATCTTACCATATATCATACTGGAAGTGAAAACTACATAAAGGCTGTTAATAGTCATTCAACATATATTTCTGCTGAGGCTGCATGGCTTACTTTACAATCAAATGCTGGAATCCAACTAACGGATTCTGGTACTAATGAGACTTTCCTAAAAGCTACTGATAACGGCTCAGTAGACATATACTATGATAATTCCAAAAAATTTGAGACGACTAACGATGGAGTGAAGATTACTGGAATAGCAACCTGTAGTAATGGTCTTGATACTGTTGGAATGCAAAGAGAGTCATTTAATACAGTTGCTAATAAATTAAGTGCTGCTCCTAATATTGATCTTGATCAAGGTATGATTCATTACTTTACTACTACAGAAACCACAACTGCTACTCCTAACATCAGATACAATTCATCCAAGTCATTAAATAATATGATGAGTGATGGTGATGCTATTACGGTCACAATTATTACAAAGGCTGCAGCTGCTGGATATTCTGCTAACTGGGAAATTGATGGATCTGGTGTTACTGAAGAATGGGTAGGTGGTAGTGCTCCTTCTGCTGGTGGTTCTGATGGATATGATATTTATACAGCTAATATACTTAAGACTGGATCTGGTTCATGGATAGTCTTTATTAATTTAGTTAATGCAACTTAAATTATGGATTATATAAATTACGTAAAGCAATCTCCGATGATGGGTCGAATAGGACTCGGAGGAGGTGCTGCTAGTTTAGGTAGATATCAATCTGCTGGTGGTGGGTCTGGTGGTTGGACTGGAGAACGTGGAGTATTTGGTGGTGGTAGTAATGGAGGTAATAATATTGATTATATAACAATTCAATCTACAGGAAATGCACAAGATTTTGGTGATTTAAATGTAACGGGTAGAGCTGGACCAGCAAACGCATCTAATGGTTCTCGTGGTTTAATTATTGGTGGTACTGATCCTTCCTCAAGTAAAACTAGTATAGATTATGTTACAATTGGAACAACAGGTAATGCTGCTGACTTTGGTGATCCTCAAGTTGGAAGAAGTAATGCATGTGCAAATGGATGCGCTACTTCAAATGGTCGTGGTGTATGGAGTGGTGGATGGCCTGGTAATAGTATGATTGAATATGTAGAAATAGGTACTCTAGGAAATTCATCAGATTTTGGTGATTTGATTTACCCTGCAGGTAATTATCCTCAGTCGGATATGGGATTAAATTGTGATGGTACAAAAGGATATTTCTGTGGGGGATATCCAACTACTAATGTAGTACAATATGTCACCATTGATACTACAGGTAATACAACAGATCATATGGATTTAACAGTGGCAAGATATGGTTTAGCAGGAAATTCTAATGATACTCGTGCAACACAAGCTGGAGCTCGAGGTACTGGTGCAAATGTAATTGATTACTTTACTATGGCAAGTACAAATAATGCAACCGATTTTGGTGATTTAACTACTGGTTTTGGATATACTTCAAGTGCTGGTGATAAAAGTCGTGGATGTATTGGTGCTGGTATGGAAGGTGCTGGTAAATCCATTGATTATTATACAATTGCTAGTACAGGCAATGCATCTTCTTTTGGTGAGCTACGTGATGCTACTTTTCAGCCAGGTGGTGTTTCAGGAACCTAAATCATTATGTCTATTCTCCTAAATAAATAAAAAACTAATAATGTCTCCAATAAGTAACGCAAGTAGATTAGCTGATTTCGGATCTGGTATAGGTACACAAGGTGCAATTATTCAGGTTGACAATACTAACCAGCGCGTTGGTATTGGAACCACCAATCCACAACAGATGTTCCAGGTTGGTACTGCTGTTAGTGTTTATGGTAGTACTGGTATTGTTAGTGCTACTGCATTTTATGGTGATGGATCAAATTTAGACGGAGTAACTTCTTCTGGTCTTGGTACTGCACTAAATGCTGAAGATGAAAATTTACCAGAAACCACTCCATTACAATATATCTTCAAGGCTGCTAGAACTATGCACATTTCTGCAGGAACTTCAGTAAGAGTTGATTCTGATGCAACTTCTGGAAATATAGCATTTATGCGTGAGGCAGATACTTTTATAGCAGCAGGAGCAACATTTACGATTGGAGCAGGAACTTCATTAATTAGTGATGCACTTGGTATTTTTAAACCTGTGGTATAAATGGGTGGATCCTAATTATGATAAATAAACTATAGGAAAGGAACTAGCAAACAATGTCTGAGATTAGAGTAAATACTATTGTTGCAGCAGAAGGAACATCAGCTCCTAATCTGCCATATGGAATACAAGTTCCTACGGGGATGGGAATAACTGGTGCAGGTGGTCTTAATATAACAGGTGTTTGTACTGCTGGTATTGTTACTGCTACAAACCTTTATGGTACTTTGAATGGTAATGCAACAGGATTAACTGGAACACCTAATATAAGTTGTGGAACCATCGCAGGTTCTACAGGAACATTTAGTGGTGCTGTTAATGTTGATGCCACTACAGACTCTACATCAACATCAACTGGTGCTTTAATAGTTGATGGTGGTTTAGCTGTTGCTAAGAACGTATATGTTGGTGCAGGAATGTCCATTGCAGGGACATTAACATACGAAGATGCGACGAATATAGACGCAGTTGGACTTGTAACGGCACAAAGTGGTATTAGAGTTCCTGGTGGTGAACTTACAGTTGGTGTAGCATACTCAGTTGGTGCTGCTGGTGTTGCAACTGCTTTAGGATTAGTTGCAGGAGCAAGTGGATTAACAGTCAACGGTGCTGCATCTGTTACTAGTGGTGGAGAGTTTAAGGTTGGTACTGGTGTAACAATAGCATCTACTTCTGGTGTTTCTACATTTAGTGCAAATGTTACGTTTACTGGTGATGGTGGTAAATCTTGCGTTTGGAATAGAGGGAACGGTGCTTTTGAACTTGATGATGATGCATTAATAAAAATTGGTGATGGAGCAGATTTAAGACTGTATCATGATGGATCCAACTCATATGTTGAAGGTTCTGGTACAGGAGAATTAAGAATCCGTGGTAGAAGTGTAAGAATTACAGACCATGATGGATCAGAAAACTTTGGGGTTTTTAATGACGATGGCGCTGTAGATTTATACTTTGATAATTCCAAAAAATTTGCCACAACTAACGAAGGAATTCAGGTAACGGGTTTCACGTCTACTACTGCTGGTCTTGGAGTGACTGGTGGAATGTGGGAAGGAGCATTTATAAAAGCAGGTAAGTTAACTGATAATAAAACTTTAGGTATATCAACTTCAAACATTTTTGTATTTACTACACAAGAATCCACTACTGGAACACCAAATATTGTTTGGAATGATACTTATGCATTAAGCAGTAAGATGAAAGTAGGTGATTCAGTTACAGTAACAGTTATTACAACTGCTGCTGCTGGTGGTTATTGTGCTAACTGGACAATTGATGGTACTGCTGTTACTGAGCAATGGAATGGTGGATCTGCACCTTCTGCTGGTGGTGATGATGGTTATGATATATACACTCTTACACTTGTAAGAAAGGCAACTGGTACTGGTGATACTGGTTGGCTTTGTTTTGCGAATGTATCTAACTTCACATAATTAAGGAGGTAATATAAATGAGTGCTTTATGGCATCCACATGTTAAGGAATCTCCACTTCAGGGATTAACTGGAATGTGGGGGGGAGTTGGTTCTAATTTAGTTGCAGGTGGACCAAGTCAACCTGGTGCTCCAGGTGATGGTGTATATGTAGATGATAATTTATTTTTTAGATGGGATCTTGCCGAATATAATTATACATCTGGTCAAAGTAGTATTAATGATACTAGTGGAAATAGTAGACCTGGTAACATAAATAATGCCATTCAAAATATGTGGCAGAGTACTAATTCTGGTAGATTCAATTGGTCAACTAACAACCAGCAGACGTATATTAATAATAATCAAGGACAACCAAGCTATTCTAATGGATTTACTTTAGAATTCTGGGCTAAGAACGAAACAACAAATTGTAATGGTTTGTTTGATACTGCACCAAACCAAGTAAATACAATAAGGCAATACAGTCCAGGAGGACATGTAGAATGGTGGAGTAGTGATCCAACTATTACTATGAGTATGACCACATCATGGGCTCATTATGTTGTTACTGCTCAGCTTCAAGGTAATGGTAGGCAACTGAATACTTGGAAAAATGGAACTTCAGTTGCAACTGGTTCTGGTAGTGGTCCTGAAGGGTGGAATAATTATTGTGTAGGGGTGTATAATTATGCTGATCCGTGGGAGGGGTATCTAGGTATGACTGCTTGTTACAACAAGGTTCTTAGTCAGTCTGAGATTCAACAAAATTATCAGGCACTTAAACATAGATATGGTTTATAAGGACAATTAACAATCTGGCACACAAAACCCCTGCACTTCGGTGTGGGGGTTTATACTATGTACAGTTAGTAAATAAAAATGCAATTAACTGGATCAGAGAAACTTGTTTTCATTGCATCCTTTATGGTTCTTATGAACTGGGGTGTTCGTGTGTCTTCTATTCTTATTAACAATTTACTATGAAATCTGAAATGCTTTGCGTGAATCCAAAGTCTCCTCAAGCAAAGAACCGTTTTGCTAGTGAGATGGATCGTTTACACTCTTGTCGTGTAGAGAAACGTCAACAAGGTAAACTGTATCTTTCATCTATTTCTGGTAGATATAAGTTCTCTATGCACGAGTCTTGTGATGATCATTGGGAAGTTGTTAAATAGGTGTAGTAATGGATATTGCGGTGTTTGCTGTTCTTATTGCTACGATGATGCCATGTTCTGATGTTCAGGGTCTTATAGATACTGTTCGCTCTGATAGGTATTTGACATCTGATGCTAAAATAGAAATAGTTGAAATACTAATTCAAGGAACTCCACAATGTGAATTAAAGGATGGATCAGAACTCAGTTAGTGAAAAGAAAAATGAAAATTTCATCAGGATATATGAGAATATATTTCCTGATGAAATGATAACAGATTTGGTGCAGATGGCAAGTCAAACTGTCAACTGGAATAGTCGTTCTCATAACTTTAGATCAGACTCACTACTGTGGTTGGATCCTTTTTGGCCACTTATGGTCAAGGAGGGTAATAAACACCTTTCCGACAAAGCTTTATCATCTTATATAAAAGACTTTCCTTATCTATTAGAGGTGGGTGAGTATTGGTGTAGTGGTTCTATGAATCTTCAAAAGACAGAACCATTAGAAGGTTATCATTCTTTTCATTGTGAAAATACCACATCTAGTAATAGATTTCGTATTCTTGCATGGATGATATATCTTAATGACGTTGAAGAAGGTGGAGAGACAGAATGGTTATATCAACAACTTAAAATTAAACCAAAAAGAAATACTTGTGTTATTTGGCCAGGTAGTTTCACTCATCTACATAGGGGTAATCCTCCTATTAGTGGAACTAAATACATTTTAACTGGATGGTTTACTGGTATGCCTGACCGTACTAATACATGCAGAGTTCAATTTGAATAGTGAATTAAATGAAGGATCAGAAATCACTGGATGAAAAAGAAACTGCTTATGAAAAGTGGGATCGTGCTAAAGGTTTAATGTTAGAGTCGTTATATAAACCTGATAATCATCTTAGGTCTTGCGCTCACAACCAAGAGTGCTATAATGAACTTATGGAAATTAGAGATTATGTTCTTAACATGATACAATCTATGAGTAATCCTAAATGAAGAAAACAGAAGATTATGACCAGTTATTAGTAAGGTTCAATAAAAGAAAAGAACAACTTACTAAAGAACAAGAAACATTTAGAGAAGCACATGAAAAATGGGTGCAACTTGATGAAAGATTGAGTTATTTACTGGGGTGTATAGATACTATTGTCTACTTACAAACTGGTAAATTGCCTAGTGATGGTAATCATGATGGCATGAAAGATCACAAACCAAGAGAACAATGACCTTCTTAATAGCAGTAATGTCATTCGCAAACTTCGTATTCTATCCATTAGTGATAGGATTTTTTGTTGCGTTGATAATAGAACAGATCTTCAGAGCGCAAGACAAAGCACCTCAAGTGCTTAGATCTATGGCAGTTAGAAAGTATTTCTGGAGACAAGCATGGTTATTTAACATAATATGGTTTGTGTGCTATGCTATATTATTATTTGTAGTAAGACCTGGACAACAAACTATGCCTGATATGATTTGGCAAGGATGAGTAAAAAACCATTAGAAGGTGATGAATATTTTTTTATTGCCCTCATTTATCTTGATGAATTTGTCAAAAGAACTCTAATGGGTGTATACTATACATGGCAGAAGTATGACTATTGGAATTTTAATCGTAAATTACCAAAATGAACAATCACATTAAAAATACAAGAAAGATGTATTATAGATATCTTTCTAAGAATGTAACTGAAGTATTAGTTCAGTTCAAGGATGAAGAACCTGCATGGATTCCTTTATCAACATACGAAGCAATTCCTGGTATAAATCTCGCAAGTGAAGAAAGTAGGTATTGGAATGGTGAATTAGAGGGTGAAGAGTTTGAGAAGGCATTACAAAAATATGGTTACGAGTACACACAAATCCCATCACGTTATTAATCATGGCATTATCACAACAAACAATAGATTATCTACTTGAAGCAGAGGGTAGTATTAGATCAGCACTTAAATCTGCTGCGGTGAATGAAAAACCTTTAGTTATAAATCAAATATCTAAATTATTATATGATATAGATCATCTTAAAGAGTTTGAAAACTTACAAGATATTGTTGAGTCTGCTATGAAAAAACATGAAGAATGATTGCACAACTCTAAAGACATTATAAAGTTTATAGATAAATCATATAACTATGTTATAATATCCTCACACACCACCATAGAACTATGATTAACCTAGACGAACGATACCTATCCTACATGGATGGTAGTAAGAAGATGAGAATAGATGGTATAGAAGAAAAGGTTGAGTCTTATGGTTGGCATTGTGATGGTAATGATATAAAAGGACACTATGTGACTACAGAGAATTATAAGTTGTATTATAATATGGATGGATTATTCACTAAGATGGTGGCACTTAGAGAACTGGCACAGAATATTGCGTGAATGAATATCTTTCTGATATAATAGGAGTATAGACAAAAATTAAAATGAAAACTGCACTTGCTGTATTATTAGCATTAACTCCTGTTTCTGTACTTGCAGATGACTATCAGGCAGGATATTCTAACCAGAGAACATGTCATAAGACTGAATATAGAGAGGAATATATTCCTGGCACAGAAGATAATCCTGGATATGTAAAGTCATGGAAGGACACTATTGAAGTTCCTTGTGAAGATGTTAATCCTGATGTTGGTTGGAGAAGACATCCATCACCACCAGAAAGACCATACTATCGTAGGCATGTGACTGTTTATGAGGATACTAATGATTGTAGTGATGGTAAGATTGCTGGTGGATTGTTAGGTGGTGGACTTGGTGCTGCAATCTCAAGAGGTGATGGACGTTGGTGGGCAATTCCATTGGGTGCAGTAGTTGGTAGTCATATTGGATGCGATCTTGCTGGAGGATAATATGCGTAAATCATGGGAAGATAAACTTTTTCATCAAAAACTTATGAAGGAACTGGGTTATAAACCTAGAAGAAGAAAAGATTCTCATCAATGGTGGGAATCTCCTTTCATTGATTATGATACTCCCAGACAAAAATATTATTAACTGAAGCGTTTAAATTGTAATCTTAGTATATGATGATTTTATTATGACTGAAAAAGGATTTGGATATTTGGATAAGAATTTGAGACCGTGGATTGAAAAGGTTTCTCCCGTCACAGATCAGAGTGATATTAGTGGATTCTTAGGTGGAGATCCTCTTTTTGTTTCTCAACACTCTTGCAGGATACGTGTTGGTAATAATATTGAACGCTTTTGGAATGAGGTAATATCATCTATAACTACTAATTTAATTGAAGATAGTAATCGTACAGTTGCTAAAGGAAAAGATCGTCAAGTAGATCATTTGTTTATGTCAAAACTTCTTGAAAAGATATATCTAGAAGCAAAGTGTAATCTTAATCTTGATAGTCAAAAAGCACCAGCAAGTATTAAAGGAGTTATAGAACTTGCAGAACATTATGGTACAATTCCTAGATTTTTAGTACCTGTTAGAAGAATACCACAACAAAAACATATCACCAAATATGGTAAATTTGGTATTGAAGTTGTTGGAGTGGAGTGGATATCCAAACGTATAGATCTCCCATTTACTGTAGATGAGTATTTTGAATATGGTAAAACTGTTTTAGGTGATATAATGAGAGATAAAGGTTTAGTTATATGAAACCAGTTGTTAAGTATCAAGGAGGGAAGACAAAAGAACTTAGTATTATTAAACAATTAGCACCATCATATAAAAGGATTGTTGAACCTTTTTGTGGTGGTGCTGCTGTATCATTAAACTATGGTGATGTTTGTGTGTTAAATGATATTAATAAGTTGGTTATTAATCTTTATAATGTAATAGGTAGTGATGAATATTTTATCTTACAAAATAGAATCAATGAGATTAAATGTTATGAACATGATGAACTATCAAAAGTATATTATTCATCAAGAGATATAATAAATTCACCAGAAAAACATACCAATATTGAACAGGCAATTGCATATATTGTGGTTAGGCAGTTATGCTTTTCTGGTATGGAAAGGTATAGTTCTAAAGGTAAATTTAATGTGCCATTTGGTCATTATAAGAAAATGGCATGTAACTTATCACCAGAACATCATCAGTTCTTTAATGATAAAGTATCATTATCTAATAAAGATGCTATTTCTATTATAGAACAATGTAATGAGGATGATTGGATATTTTTAGATCCACCATATTTGGATAGGTTAGGATATACTACAGGAGATGGTGGTGGCAAATTACATCAAAGACTTGTAGATGCAATGAAGAAAACAAAATCTAAATGGTTATTTGTTCATAGTGATAGTGAATTTTATAGAGAAGAATTATCTAATTTTAATATAATAACTAAGGATCATAAGTATATGCAAAACTTTGGTAAGGGTAAAGATCACTCAGGGTCTAAGGTTCAGCACCTATATGTTACCAATTACTAATTCAAGTTAGAAACTGAAGCGTTTAAACTGTCTACCTAGACGAAAGGCATTAATCGTGCTATTATTTACATACATCCTTCACAGTTTTTATTATGAATGAACAATTAAAGAGTGATCTACTCAAGAATGAAGCAGATGAATTTTGGGCAAACTGTGAATCAAAAGCAGCAGAACTTGAAGTAACTGTTGACTATTATTTGGAGGAGTTCTATATATAAAGTACATCATTATTCTTTATTAATTTAAAATCATGGATGAAAAAGATAGACGTTACAAGATCATGTGTAGTGCAACTACAGGTTGGACAATTATAGATCAACATGCACATAATCTTACTAAAGAAGAGTGTGATAAATGGATTCAAGATTTATTAAAAGGTGGTGCTAATCCAAATTATTTTAAAGTAGTAGCAAATAATGATCCTAAGTATATTGATCCAGAAACAGGAAGTTCTTTATGACTATCACATCTAATCAACCTGATATGTACGTCACTTTCAGAGATCACATACGTCATGGTAATGTATGGACTGCTGAAGTAGAATTGGGTATGCAAGATACATTAGATGAACCAGCATATCCTCTATGGATAGTTGTTGATGTAATTGCACCTAATAGAGATTTAGCAAGATATATTGTAGCAGAAATGTACCCTGATTATGAATCAATTACTATAGAAAATGAACCACTCTCCGAAGATGACCTATGAACCACAAGTTGATGATTATGTTATTTGGAACCGACCAAATGGAGACATAGAAGAGGGATGGGTATATTTTAAGGGTGATCCAGTAGATAATGAAAAACGAATTAAGGATGGATGGAACCCTGTATCAAGATATATTACTATAGAAACTGCTGTTAGGGATAAACCTACTTGCATGTATTCTAGTGGTAAACCAATGAGACATAAAATGATTCATACATTATTATTATGTAATGAAGAATGTTGGCATGAATTAGTATATGTTAAGCATAGAAGAATTAGAGAGATACAGCATTATTCACAGTATGATGATGTTAATCAGGAGGAACCAATAGCAAAAACAGGTGTTGAAATGTATAAAGCACAAGAAGGGAGATTGCAAGATTATTAATAACTGAAGCGTTTAAATTGTTCCTCTAGTATAACAACAATTAAATTATTATGCGTCCTTCTCAAGTTTTAAAAAGATTAAATGAACTTCGTAAAGTTTATCAGGAACAAACATTCAAGTTTACTTCTGAACAACAAAAAGAATATGATAATCTAAAACAACTTCGTAGAGAAAGAGTAAAGTATTTTTATGATAATGATTTGGTATTTAGAGGTAGTGCGAAAAAAGAGGATACTAAATAATTAAAAATAATAAAACAATGCCATATCACGTTAAAACACCAAAATCATTAGGAACTGGTGATGTCTACTGGAAAGAGAACAACACTTGGACTGATGTTTATGCTGATCGTAAACAGTATTCAACAAAGTCTGCTGCTGATGCTGTTAAAGCAACAACTGTCACCAAAAATGGTGTAACTTATACACCTAAGTGGTTTGCAAATTCTACAGTAGTTACTGAATAATATAATGGCATTTTATATTGCACGTACAGATCATCTTACTTCGGATTCTGGTATTTATCTACTGAAAGGAGAAGTATTAGAAGATGTTCCAGGTAAAGTTTTTACATACCCTGATAAATTTGATTATATAACACTTAATCCAAAACCTGAAAATGATACTAGAAGATCATATTCATCTGAAAGTGATGCAAATGCGGCAATTGCTTCCCTTTCTGAAACTGATTTAAAGGTAGTAGAAGAATGAAAAGTTTCAATCAATTCTTAACAATTTGCGAGGCAATCTACGACAGAGATAAGAAATCTGACGTAGATCTTGAGGTTGGTAAAATAGGTAAAGAGAGAAAGAAAACTGCACCAGAGAAACGTAGGACTAAGGCAGCAGGTGGAGGGAAGACCGTACCAGCAAAAGAATACAAACCACGAAAAGATATAGGTAAGCAACGTCAAGCATCTACTAGAGTTCAACAACCTGAGAAGGCAAGAGGTAGTGCTGGTCTATCACCTAGAGAACAGCAACGCAAGGCAGCACAAGAGAGAA
>VTLG01003471.1_pt1 | contig 53327 bp, 78 predicted proteins | sample 4694571 | NCBI WGS metagenome assembly VTLG01 (sample SAMN12604809, study PRJNA352737) | marine metagenome | biome: ENVO:00000447; feature: ENVO:00000209|ENVO:00000569|ENVO:01000036; material: ENVO:00002151; isolation source: viral sequences binned using virsorter ... | reverse complement strand
TGATCTTGGATAATATTTTTCCATAAACATTAACATATCTTCCATTGGACTGTCTCCTTCTCTTATGACATCTTTAATATCTTCTTTGTAACCATAAACTGGGTGATAGTTCATAACCTTTTGTGGTGTAAAACCTTTTAATGCATCATGTTCACCGAAACCGGATTTTTCCATCCCTTCTCTAAACATTGAACCAATCGGTCCCCACACTAATCCTTCATCACCTTTTATACCTGCCATTTTTCTAATTCCTCTATCCAATGGCGTACCTGCAGTTTTATTCCATTCTTTTGCAATTACACCTTCAATTGCTTCATTCATGTCTTTATAACCTTTACCACTTTGAATACTTTCAGATTTTCCTTGTTCTTCGAGTTGTTTCTCCGCTCGTTCTATTTTCTTTTCAGCTTCCCATAAACTCGGGTCCGAAACATCTGCAGAAGGGTTTAATATAGTATTAGGTTGAAAATTTTTCCAATATTCTTCTTCTCCACCAGAAGCTTCTACTATTTTTTCTCTCTCAGCTAGATCTTCATGTCCTTCAACATACTTGCCATAAGTTTTTGCATAGTCCATCCACTCTTTTATAGCCTCAGTATCCAAACCTCTTTCTTCGGCATATCTCATTAAATCTCGTTCATTGCCTCCTATATCAAGTGCACCAAATGTAGCCATCTCAACTGCATTACTAAAAGATTTATCTAAGCTTTGACCTTTAGTTAAATTGTTTGCAAAATCTGCTAGAGCAAAATAACCTTCACCTTTAAGTGCTGTCGTCCAGAATTTTTTAGGCATTCCACCTTTTTTAAGACCGTCCCCCATCGCATCCACTATTTTCTTTTCAGCTGCAGATAAGTTTCCAGATTTTAATTTTGCTATTGCTCGATTAATACATTTACCTGAGCCAACTTTAAATCCAACTCTTCCACCGGCATACATTCCACATCCAAGTTGTATTAATTTTTTTTCTAACTCACCTAAAACTAATTTACCTTCGTCTCCTTGAAGCTTAGTTAAATCTAGTTTTCCTGAAAGTGTTTTCCATCCTAAACTTTTTGATATATCTGCCCCCATATCTTTTGAGATTATTTTTCCAGTCTCATCCATGCTTTCTAAAGTAATATCTACTAATCCTTTACCTTTTGTAGATTTAAATTTCTTGTTTTTAATAATTCGTTTTAATTTTGCATTAATTTCATCCATGCCTCTAATTTTTTCAGCATTAGATAATGTTTTACTATCTCTAATTCTATTTCTTACAGTATATAATCCGTCTCTTGCTTCTTCTGCCTTTTTCAATGACTCTAAATTATTTAACTCATCATCAATTAAAAACCACTTTTCTGTAGTTTGAGGTAAAGATTTTTTCTTACCATGATGAATTACTTTTTCTTTTGATTTCGTACCAGGAAAAATGTCAGCTTTTTTCTCTTGCGTTTTAAAATAAATATTTTCAGGATCTCCTTTTTTTATGTCCTGATATTTTGCTCTTTTAATAGCTAATTCTTGTTCAGAAGTTAAAAATGGTTCTACCTTTTTATATTGATCACTCTGTACTATTTCATTTACTCTTGTTTTAATCCTCTCTAAATTTTCTTCAGTAGCCGGTAGCCATTCCTCTCCAAATCCTTTTAGAGCAGGATCACTTAATCTTAGTCTAATAAACTGTCCTCCTCCTTTAGTAGCTTCAAGATTTACAGAGAGACCTTTTACATCTACTGCTCTAATTTTTTTTAATAACTCTTCACTAACTTCATCAACAGCTCCTATTTTTTTCTTTAAAATTTGACCAGAAGATTTACCCCCTTTTACCGAAACTTCTTGATGAGATGTTTTGGTATAATCTGTTCCTTCTTTTAAATATTTTTTAATTGATTTAGTAGATGTTCCTGATCCTTTAGCAACTTCCATAATGGTTGGTTTTCTATCTTTGGTCCAGTTTGCAAGAAAATCAAATAATTTTTTAGTGGTTTGTTTCTTTTTAGTTGCGACCCTTTTAACATGCCCAGCATCCTCAAACCCGATCCGTCCACCCTGAGCCGCGTTAAACGGTCTTTCTAAATTTATTCTTTGTAAATACTCTTCATGTGTTTCTTGAGATGGGTCAAACCCTTTCAACATCTCGTCTCTAAGGGAGCCGGGTTCTAGATCTTCTGCTATAGGAGCTTGAGCCATGGTTCGTGGTTCCTGGAGCATGGAATCAAATTCCATTTCATCAACGAACTCTTTCCACTTACCTTTAGAAGCGGCACTATCGTAAGTTCTAAAAAACTTCAGGGCAGCATTATGATCTTTAATGTGCATTATTCTCCTAACATTCCAGCTAAGCCACCATCTGCATGCTTAGTTGAATGCTTAGCTAAAATTTGTTGGAATTTTGTCTCTAGTTCTTTCTCACTAGGCCATTCATAACCTTTAAAATGATGTTTTTTTTTCATTTTTTCTCCGTATTCCGCTAATATTCTTTTGTTTCTCTGTTTTTGACTCTGACCAATTAAAGATAATATAGCTTCTCTTTTAGATGCAAAATCTTTTACATTAAATGGTTTTTTAGGTTTCTTTTTTAATAAGTTAAGCAATTTCATAATACCACCCCCGGATCGTGGAACACGACCACCTGTTGCATTCAACTGACGACCTTCTTTCATTATTTTGTTTTTTACAATCATTTCCATATTTAAAATGGCTTCATCAATCTCTTTTAAACTTTTATACTGGTTTATATGAGGAGCCATCGGTTCCAGCATTTTTTTCATCAGAAAATCCAAACCTGGATCTTTCATGGCTTTATTTTTTTGAAATTGTAAAAATAAATCTCTGTCTGATTTTAACATGTCTAACATAGCTTCTGCATGTTCTATTCTTAATTCTGAAAGTTCTAATTTATCTGCTTCCGTCAATAAATGTTGAAATTTAGGCTTCATCAATTTTTCAGTATGTGGTATTTTACGCATATCTTTTAATCTTTTAAAAACATTTTTAATTGCACCACCGCCAAAGATGAATGGAACACGGCCACCGGTTTGATATCTACCAAGCCCTTCTCTTGTTCTATCTTTTAGTGCTTTTAAAATCTCTTCCCATTCATCAGGATCTTCACCCCAATCCATATCTATTACTTCTCCACCCCCGTCTAATGGAACACGGCCGCCTTGTGCATGAGACGCTACTCCTGTTTTTTCTGTCATTGCTTTATAGATATCAATATCTTTTAAAGCTTTCTCGATATCTTTCAACCTTTGAGTATCGTCTCTAATCATTTGTTTGTATACTTTATTTGCCATTGCTGGATCCATACCTTCTGGAATATTCTCCAACAAGTCCTTAGCAACTTTTATACTAATTTCAGTGCTTTGCTTACTATCCATCAATTGAGCTTTAATAACATCCGCTTTATATTCTTTGAATCCTCCTAAGAATTTAGGAAGCGTTTCTTTTGCTTCTTTAAACTGTCGAGGAGAAATACCAGGATGAATATTTGATCCTGATACCATTTCTTTTAAATCTTTTAAACTTAACTCTGTGCCAAATCTGTCTTTGGTTAATTGTTTAATATCAAGCGAAGTTTTTCCAGGTTTATAAGGAGGACCTCCAAGTCCGAATACTTTATTATGTTTAAGTGCTTCCTTGATCATTTTCCATGATCCACCTTTCCAGTACGGAACTCTACTTGTAATACCACCCTCGTCTAACGGAACACGGCCACCGGATGCAAAATCTAAGCTATCATCCCACTCAGCGTCAGGCGCGTTTCTAAACGCATGTTCATTTGGATTTTTTTCAACTTCTTTAAGATAGTTTCTCTTTTTCATTGATTCTGAGATTTCTTTTATTGTAAGGTTTTTACCTGTTGCAAATTCTTTTAGTTTACTGGTATCTGAATAGAGATCATCAACCTTGTTTACAATATTTTCTGTGAACTCAATATCAAAATCACCGTCCGGGCTTGTTGTTACGGGATAATAATCCTCTTCCACGGCAGAAAAATTTGGTTTTGTCTTAGTTCCTTTTTTAGACCCTTGTTCAATAATTTCACCTGCTGTATATTCTAATTGAATTGGTCCGTCTCCAAGAGAACCTTGTCCTTGATACTCAACCCTGATACTACCTGTGTCTAAATCTTGTATAACTGTAACTTCGTCAACATCATCTAATTTTTTAGTGTGAACAATCTCTCTTTCCTTCGTTGCCAATTTCTTAGTAACATCTTCACCTTCTCTAATAACTTTATTTACAAGAGGCTTGAACCACGCTGGCATGCCTTCTGCTGATCCAATTGGGACTGAAGTTAAAGTTTCTACAGCTGCTGGTTTACCTGCTTTTAATAAACCAAATAATCCTGATTTCGCAGCGCCAATTCCTGCGGCTCCTGCTCCCATCATTTTTAAAAATGCTCTACGGCCCATGCCACCAATTCCAAAACCGATTCGTCCACCTTCTGCAAGTCCTATGTAAGGATCCTGAGCAGTTAACATTTGACGTGCTTCCCCCATACGTTCATCTTTATGTTCATTAAAGAATTTTTTTCTAATTTTTCCTTGAATCATTCTCTCGCTAATCTTAGACAAAAGCCATTTTGGTAATCCTATAGTAGAAATACCTACTCCTGCTCCTGCTGCATCTAAAATTTTTTCAATTGCAGGTATATTAGCTCTCTCAGGTCCTGCAGCTATTGTTTTTTCAATTACTCTTCCAGCAGTGCTATAAGGAACCCTAGAATTCTGATCGTCTTCGCCAAGCAAATAGTTTAAACCGGTTCCGGTTCTGCCACCCTGTGCAAAATCTTCTGGATCAAGAATTTTTGGAATATAATATGGATCCTTGGCCATTTTTTCTCTTTCAGCTTTTAATGCAGCTTCGTATCTTCTACGTCTAATTCTGTCGATTGTTTTTTTGTTCATGCCTTCTAATTTTGATTTTAGTTCTGCGTCGGTGGGTTTTTTTCCATACATAGCTGATTTTTCTTTTTGCATTTTTGCTAATTGAGCGGCTAGACCTTGAATTTTAGTATTTCTTGCCTTAATTCCTTCCATTCCACCCATAATAGTTTCTGGTTTTTGAATTGTCTTTCCAGACATGTCAACAACCTCACCTGCTTTTTTACCAAATATTTTTTCTGTAACTTCTTTGTATCTTGGATCTCCAGGACTTATGACATTTTTTCGTAATTGTTGATCTTCTATGTTTAGGATTTGATTATAAATAGTTTTAACGTCGTTTTCAGTTTTAATTATTTCGTTAGGAACACCATGTTTCTTAAATGTTGTTAAAATGTCATTAGCTGTATCTATAACTTCCTGATTATTAGAAATTTGCATAATTCCTTCTTTACCAGGTTTTAACTTAAGCTTTCTCGCAAATCTTAAAACTAATTGATACATTAATAATACTCCATCCTCCTAGGCGGTTGTTTTGGTTCAATATAATCTTCAGGATGCTGAATAAATCCGCCCTGCCTGAAGCGCATCACAGCCATAGTCATAGAGTCGACTAGATCGTCATGGTCACCGTGCGGGAATGCTGCGCATTCTTCAATAACTTCTTCTGCGAATTTCTGGTCTGGCGCCCATATCATTCCAGATTCAAACAGAGGTGCGCACGTATTTACTCTAACATGTTTATCATTTCCTTTGCTCGGTGTAAAGGTCTGAACTGGAATATCCATCTGACGAAGTTCGTACGTCAAAGGAAGTCCTGAAGCTTTTGCTTCGATGATTACCATCTCTGGTTTCCAATATTTGTACTGATCAAGTGCTACACGACGCAATTCTGGAAATTCATAACGCTCTTTTACACAATCTAACAAAATTAAGTTCGCCGGGGCACCTTCTTCGGGATAAAACACTCCCCAGGTCGTAATGGCAGAATAATCGGCCGTTTCTTTTTTCATAAAAGCCGTATCATAAGATTGTATGACATAATGCAAAGCAGGGGGTTGATCTTCTTCCCATATCCGCCACCATTCACGTTTAATTAACGCTCCTTCTTCAGAAGTTGGTGATTGCATCCATTGTGCATTCCATTTTCCAACTGGTAATGTTGCTTTTACACCTGCAAGTTCTTCTGCATTCCAATATTCGGGCCACACAGGTCCGTGATCCATGATTGCTGGAAACTCGACCACTTCCCATTGATCTCCTTTTACTTCTTTTTGATTTTTCATTAAAATTCCGGTCAAATCTTTTTTTGACCATCGAGTCATAACTAAAACAATCTGTCCGCCGGGTTGAAGTCTTTGACGTGGTCCTGAGGTGTACCATTCATAACAGTTTTCAAACGCATTAGCCGACATTGCGTCTTGCTCAGAGTGGGGATCATCAATAATCAGTAAATCCGCACCACGACCTGTGATTGCTCCACCAACACCAGCTGCAAAGTATTCACCACCCTGAGCAGTTTCCCACCTTCCTGCAGCTTGCGAATCTTCTTGAAGTCTTGTTTCAAATATTTTTCCATAATCTTCACTATCAATTAAGTGTTTTGCCTTACGACCAAATCTAATTGCAAGTTCACCTGTGTGAGTTGCTTGAATTATCTTTAATTTTGGATTACGGCCCACCATCCATGCGGGTAGTAGGTAAGATGCAAACTCAGACTTCGTGTGCCTGGGTGGCATATTCACGATTAAACGGTTAATTTTCTTATTTGCTAGGTCATTGAACTTTTTTGCTATGTGTCTGTGGTGCGCGCCTTCAATAAACTCGGGCCACACGCACTTAACAAAGCTTAAAAAGTCGTCTTTAGCTCTATTTTGTATCTTTTTTTCAGCATGCATTACTTGCAATTGCAAAAACTTTTTTCTAACGTCGGAAGGAAGCTTACTAATATCAACAGTATTTAAATTCATAAAAATTTTTTAAAATTTTTTGCATCTATTTAAGATGTTCAACATGTTTTTACCAGCATTAACTCTCTAAATCAAGCAATTCAACCCAGAGTAGTGGGACCCCTTTTTATATTAAAGGGAATCGACTTTTAAGCGCGCGATTTTTTTGGGATTGAGTTTGGTACCTCTATTGATAAGGTAAACAAGGGGCGAAATTTTTCGCCCCTTGTTGGGTGGTTGGTGTTAATTGATTGTCTTCTTCTTATTATGTTCTTGCCACTCTTTATATTCTTGAGAGTGTTGCATATTATTCATTAACGTTGGTAATACTAACAATGCCATTGCATAAGACATCGCTTCATCTCCTATTTGTTTAGCACATTCCTCAGTTCGTTTCACTATGTCTTCGTTGGTTGGTGCGTTATGCACATACAAAGAAGCGTGAACTACCTCAGGCATTAGCCATTTAGGAAAGTTAATATTATCTTTAGTTAAGTTTCCTAATCTTTGATTTGGTTTAGTTGTTTTCATTTATTTTCCCTTCTTGTAGGTAAGTTTAAACGTCTTATTGACTTGATTAGCTGTATAATTACTGCCAATCATAAAGCCCAGCCAAAGCAATCGTTTTTCTTCTGGGATATGTCTGTTGATATATTCAACGACTTCTTCTTCTGTGTCAAATGTAACAACGAAGTTATTTGTTTGTAGTTTTATTGTCATAAGTTATTCTCCTGTATTTAATGTGTAAGTACTATCACGATATTGGTTTTCGGTCAATGGTCTTTGTTCTCTTGTTAAGACATTGAGACAATAATATCTTGGCTCATTGTTTTCTCGTTGCCAACTATAATAGTTCTCACGTTTAGTCCAGGAGTTTTCTTCTGTCATTACTCTAGGCTTATGTAATCTACCAAAGTGATCAACAGCCCTGTCCATATATTCTTTTGCCCAATCATTGTAACAAGTAAGAGTGCAAAAGTTTCCATTGCCATAACTGTAGGTTCCAACAGTTCTTGATTGATTTCTCTTGTTTCCTTTTGGTCCACGTTTCCTGTCTGTTGTATCATAAGTATGGCACAACGGACCTTGACATAATTTACTCATCTTTTTTCTCCTCTCGTAATTGTCCAATACATTTAGCGTGACTAGCTAAAACTTTTTCAAGTAAGAATATTCTTTTTTCTAACTTGTCAACTATGTTGTAAAGTGTTTTGATTTGTTCATCACTCATATTGCACCTACCAAACTTAAAAAGATAAACACAATTAAACAAAATGCAAAGTTATAAAAAGCTAATTCCCAACTCATGATTTTCCTACTTTCCCATTAACCATTGTTCGTGGGTGGTTAGCGTCAATATCCCAAAAGTTATAGCAACTGTTTCCTTTAAGGTCTGTCCATTGTCTTGAAACAAAACCCTCATGTTCATCAACACCTCTACACGTCGCGTGTTTTTTTCTTGATTTCATAAACCAAGTAAATTTCTTTATTATAGACATTTATTTCTCCTGTATAAGTTAAGGGCTATCCTACCATTAATAGGATAGCCCTGTCAATAGCTAGTTTTGTTCTGCTTCGTATGCCTTTCTAATAGCTATTTTTTGTTCTCTTGTTATGGTCTTGTTCTTCATACTCTTAATCATACTAGCCAGGTTCACAGGATTATAAATAACTAATCCTGTTGAGTTAGTTCTGATTAATTCTGCTTCATCACAAGTGACACCAAGTTCTGTCATTAACTCAACGCCCTCAGATAAATAACGATATGCTTTCAATCCTGTTTTCATAGCTTGTTTTTGTTTTTCAATGCTATCAATCCATTTTTGATGACATACTATTAATTGACCCTTAGCTTGCTTAAACATTTTGAAGATTAAAAATTCTTCTTGTGTGCAAGCAATCGTTCTTGATCTACAATGTGAAGTTCCAATGATGTCTAACTCGTATTGCTTATCAAAGTTTTTAGCAATTCCGACATTGTTATCATTAGAATTATAATGACTATAACCACTATATCCAAGCGCCTTATCATTTAAGGCAATATGTTTTGTTTTATGTGGGTTATCATCTTTGCCATTTTGTTGAGCCAAGATGTCAGGGTTAAGGTCTTTTGCTTTTAACTCATCACGATAATAAGCATAAGCAAATTGCTTTCCACTTTCGTTGTGATAATTGTCTCCATTATCGGTATCACCAAATAAACCAAAGTCAAAATGTTCACTAACATTTTTATCTTCATCTTCACCTGGATTTTCTCTTGCATAAGAAAAATAAAAGCATTTATCTTTTGCAACAACGTCAAGAGGTTCACCATACTTTTGTTTCAATGTTCTACACGTTAAAACATCTTCACTCGGATATGATCTTTCAACAACCTGGCGTGCAAGTTCAAAAGTAGATGGATAAATTAAATCCACTTGTTCTCTTGCGCTGTTAAAGTCATCAAGTTCTTGTGTGATTTCTTTTTCTGCATAGTCTCCATATCGGTTAAGAATTTTATTTCTTAACTCGGTGTTCATACGTATTTTACTCATTGTCTTTCTCCTTTGTGTGAGTGTTTAATCTTGTTTCAATCTTATCATAATATCCATTATTTAAAAGATATTTATATAAGTTCTTACAAGTCTTTGGTGCTTTTTTATCATTGATAAAATTAAGCACGGCTTTAGCAAAAGAAGAAAAACCTGTAACGTGGGGATTAACCATTAATCTTCCTGTTAGGGCTTGTCTTTCTAGTGCTTGTAAAAGTAATTCCTCTTGGAAAGAAAAACCACTTTGCATTACTGTATCTGCTATTTTACTCATTTGTTTTCTCCTTTATATGTTAGTTTTTTATTGTATGCTGAAACTAACAAAAACACCACCTCTTTATGAGATTTCGGTTCGCTGGGTTTCTTCATGACGCCCAGCGACACCTCTGCAAACTGTATTATTGATGAAGCTAATTTTGTTTGCATAAATAAAGTTTTATATCTTGACAAACCCTTTGTCAAGCATTAAATAGGATATATTAATTGTTGTAGGCAAGATATCAATAGCCAACTAACCTGATGCCTGTTGGACAACATTAATGGGACAACTTCTGGTTGTGTGGGTTTAAAAAATCCTTTTTGTTAAACACACAATCAGAACTGATCCCTGATCTTAGACGGGGCGTGTACCCGGAAACCATGTGTTTTTTAGATATATCAAAAACACTCTAAGATCTGGGATCAGGTACTGATCAATGAAAGGAACATATGACTATAGAAGGAAAGACAGCCAAACAATATAATAAAAAAAGAATAGCCAGCTGGGCTATTCAGGTGGAGTGGGATAATGGAGATGTTGAAAACATTTTTGAAATTCCAAGTGGTTTGGCTCAAGAAGTGGACAATTTTTTAACAGACCTTGAAAATGAGTAGACAGCCCGGAAATCCAACTATTAAAATATTCCTGCGCCACCTCGAGTGGCTCAGGGACCAGGGCCGGAGCTACAAGCTTCAAGCTGCAAGCTGCAAGCGCCAAGCTGCAAGCTTGACGCGCCTTAATTATGCCAAAATTAAAACATATAAAATGAAATAGAAAGTATGAAAGTAAAAGACGCCGTAAAAATAACTGGTAGTATGACCCGCACTTCAAAAATGCCTGGGCTATCTTATAGCCTTCCGGCGTGGGAATGCCAGACCGGGTCTAAGCTCCGGAAGGTTCCCGGCACGCCATGCTTCGGTTGTTATGCCCTGAAGGGTAATTATATAAGATATCCAGCAATTAAAAAAGCTCAGTATAAGAGACTGGCCAGCCTGGCCCATGACTCATGGGTCACGGCTATGGTTGCACAAATCAAGAGGCAAAAATGGTTTAGATGGCATGACGCCGGAGATGTACAAAGTGTTGATCATATGAACAAAATTTTAACAGTTTGCAGGTTAACGCCTGGGACCAGTCACTGGTTGCCAACACAAGAACGACCTTACCTCCCAGCTCCTGAAGCGGTTCCGGATAACCTGGTAATCAGGTTATCAGGATCCAAAAATGACGGACCACCGCCAACGGCCTGGAGTCATACCTCGAGCGTGGTAACGAAGGGCGCCAGCTGTCCGGCACCAACTCAGGGAAAAAAATGTCGAGAATGCAGGATGTGCTGGACTAAATCAGTTAAGCATGTATCATACGGTAAACATTAATGACATTCGCGTATAGATCCCCAAAATATTGGAAAGAATTGCGTATGCAATACGGACCCCACAAGGCCATTAGCAATGAAGCTTCGACGGAAGCGACAAGCGTGCGCCCGGGGTCCAGGCCTCAAGCTTCAAGCTCCAAGCAGCAAGCCCCTAAACCAGAACCTAGTTCAGGTTCTTCAAATAATTTATAGAAGCTTCAAGCCCAGAGTGGCAAGCTTCAAGCGTCAAGCCACAAGCGTCAAGCTCCGTGATTCGGGAACCATGGAACATGTGAACATGTTTCAGGGGTCCAGGACCAAGGGCCTGGACCATAATAAAAGTATTTGTGGGATGTGATTTATGGAATGCAATTTGATGCGGAGAAAAACGTACGCCCTTCCCCTTTGTGACTTTTAATTCAACTGTGAAAAATGTGCCAAAAGTATTATAGCCCAATAGATCAGGAGTACCCAAAGCGCTAAGGTTTTCAATCCTATTCCATATAATTCCTTTAGAATTCTTCCGAAGTTTTTGATAGAATTTTGTCTCCGGACCCATGTCTTAATTAGGGTAACCATGACATGCACTAATAGTCATTTTGAAGTTTATCTGGCAGTATTATTGGGGAAGGTTTTTCTGTTTTAATAACTAATCTATGAGCAGAATGTCCTTTATGTCCAACAATAGGAATAGAATTTTCATGTACTTCCATACGTCTTACTGATGCAAGTTTACCATTTACTTCTACAAATATTTGTGCATTTTTTATTGCGTCAGACCCTTTTGTAAACTGACTGAGGAACTGTTGGAAATCTTGTACACGCACTACAGTCCTGCCTTCCTTAACATATCTCTATACCTTTCTATCTTCTCTGATAAATATTTATTATCATGTTCAACCTCTGTTAATCTTTCTTGAAGTTTACCATTTAATTTTTGATGAGATTCATCTATCTCAAGAGCTTCAGCAAGTCTCTTCTGCATTTCTCTCATCTCAGGAGAGTTCATACCAACTGCTTTAACAAGAGATGTTTCTCCCTCTGCTTCTCTTATTTTTTTTCTTAACTCTATTATCTGAGCAGACAGCTCTTCTACAATTCTTTTATTTCCATCTAATTGATTCTTATCTCTTATCCATTGCATTTCTTTCTTTTTATACTCCCATATCTCTCTCTTATGTTGTTCAATCAGATCACTTAAATCTTCAGTCTCTTTTAAATTTTCCATCCCTTCGTTCATTTTCTTATAATATGCTTTCTTAATGCTCTAACTAATCTTTCAATGTTATCTATAATATCAATTAAAGTTTGACTTTTAATAAAATGCTCCTCACGTTTTATGGCATCATATTCTGTAAGAGGTATAGTAACAGTACGTTTTGCCACAGCTGATTCATCTTCATAGGTAGCCTGTTCTGCTATGTCTTTAATGTCTTCTAAATCATCTTTCATATTGACTTTATATGATAGTTACCTTAAATTGTCAAATATGAATTTTATAATATGGCATTTAATAGCCATACTCACAGTGATGGCCATCAGTCTCATCATTGGTTACAGTATAGGAAGAAAACATGGGAGTTCCAAAAAGATTAACTGAGATGCAGAAGCGCTTCGCTGAATATATTATATTTGGTGGACCTGATGGACCAGTCTCACAATCTGAAGCAGCAAAACTAGCTGGCTACTCAGCTAAAAGATGCAGACAAGAGGGGTCAGAACTTATGAACCCCAGAGTGTCACCACTTGTAGCAAAATATATTGGAGAACTTAAGGAAGAAAGACTTAAGAAGTTTGAAGTTAATTACGAGAACCATATTGCTGAACTTGCTCGCCTGAGAGAAGCCGCTTTAAAGAAAGGAAGTTTTTCCAGCGCAGTAAATGCTGAAGCCAATAGAGGAAAAGCAGCAGGATTATATATAGACAGAAAAATAATAAAGCATGGGAAATTAGAAGACTTAACAGAACAGGAACTAGAAGCAAAAATGAAACAAATTTTAGACGACTACGCGCCTCTACTGAATGTGAGTAATGTTGAGGGTGAGTCAGAAGAAACTCCTAAATCTTTACCATCTTCTTCACACAAGACAAAGGAATCATCGTCCGATCTCCAAAAGTAAAAGTACCGTCCTCTTCCCTATCATAAGAAGCAAATAATTTAATTGAATCTCTATCTTTAGAATACAACCAACCCTCGTTCACCGGATGTGAGAGTCTCATTTTATTAAATTCTCTTTCATCAGCCCAACCTGAGTCAGATAATATATCAATCCAATGCACCCTATATTTAACATAAGGTATGACTGGGGTGGTTTGTTGAACTACTCTTCTTCTCTTTTTAGGCATAGCTTCTTATACCCCTTTATTTCTATTCTGTATAGGTATGGTAAAAAAATCAAAGTAATGGTGTTTTTGATTTGCTTCGCGCGCGGGCAATCTGAGATTATGCCTGAAGTGACAATATAATCTGTCAGATGACACTTTTTATTTCCACAATTTGGCAATCATTATTGTTTAATACCAACACTTCTAAGCCAAAGTGACAGATTGACACTTTTTCTAGAGTAGTTTTTATTTTATTTTTTATTTTTTTTTCCATACCTATACAGAATCTGTCTTTTGCCTTATTTTGGCTTCATTTCAGCCACATTTGCCTCTTTTCTGCCTCAATCTTGCCATAATGTTTAGAGGCTTTTCCATAGGGTGGTCTTCGTTCCCTGATCCGGTAGCCGTTGTCCCTGCACCATTGATCGGCGTACTTCTTAATCAATCTAGATTCCTCTCTAGCCCCGCCCCAGTTGGGGTCACCTGGTTCTCTCTTATTTTTTGGCTGTATCATTTTCAAACTCCTTTAATAGTTCAGTCATATCAACCTTAGCTTGTTCCTTTTCATCATGTATTAGTTCGTTGTAGCGATCTAGTCGTTTCAAGAACTCATGCTTCCACTTTCTTAACTCACTGTCTGATACTTTAAATTCCTGGTAATATAAATCTGGTGTACAAATCATAATCACACCCTGTCGAATAGTACTCCCATAATACGCATCGTGGGCCATGGCATAGGCTGCAATTTGTAAAAAATAATCTTCTACCCACTCTTCTTTCTTTGCGCGGTTGCTCTGTTTAAAATCTACAATGGTTTCTAAACCATTATGTAAACATACGAGATCAGTAGACCCAGCATACAACCCAGGATAGTGTAACATAATTTCACTACCATAGATTTCTTCAACAGGTGTAAGACCCACTTCAATAATTTTTTGGGCCATGGGCTTCGCCTCTTGTCCGATTGCTGTAAGATCATCGTAGCCAACTCCTTGGATATGAGACTCAAGGAACTTGTGCATACTAGTCCCTCGCTTTGAAGATAGATTCTTAATTGATTCGGCTTTTTCATGTCCAACTTTATTTTTCCAGGCGGTTAAATACTCCTGATTCTTTGTCTTTGCAAGGATAGTTGTAACGCTTGGGAGTCGCACACCCTGGAAGTCGTAATGACGTATCCCTGATTCGTGGTCCGTGATCTGTTTTCCTTGTAAATACTTGTATTTATTAGATTTTTTTAGGGTCATACAATTTATATTTTAATGTTAATTCTTCTCCTTCTTCAATATCATCAAGAGTCATAATACTCCACTTATCAAATCCCGGTTTCACTCTAATCTGAGAACGTTGACAATTGGGTTCATCAGCATGGTTAATAAATCCTCCTAACGGCGTTCTAATATATTCTCCATCAATTCTATAATGAGAGATACCTAACGTGGTTCCCATCACTAATCGTCTAGTGGTAAATAATCCCTGGCCCGCGATGCCTGAGTCAGCAACCACAATTCCTAAAGGAAGAGGTTTATATTGTTTTAGTTTATCTAGATCGTGAAATTCCTTTATATCTTTTTTATTCATCATCCTTTTATAACTCCTTTATAAACCAGATCTAAATACCTTTGTTCCGGAGTATCCTGGTGTTTCTTTTTCCCTATTGAATTCATTGAAGCGTTACCCCATTTTAAATTTTCAGGAAGATAGTTTGTGGGGTCATCATTAATGTGCATGACCATATTAAATTTCTTAGGGTTAGAATTAGGAATCCATGCTTGAGCTACTACCCTATGCATGGTTACGTTGCGTTTTTTTACGGTCATACGCGCTCCCACCTTAGAGTCTGGAGACGTTTGGTAGCGACCTACCCTTTCAAGACATAAAATAAAATAACCTCTATGAAAAGTGGGATTAAGTTGGGACAAGTGCTGGGTGGGGGAGAGGGAGTTTCTTCTTACATTATTAAGTCTTTCTTCTGACGAAAAATATTCAGAAAATTTAATTCTTTTAATATAAGGCCATATGGGTAATTGATATCTAGGAAATGTGTTAGGCACTCCGTAAAAAGGATGATAGCCTCCGGTTGGATGTATTATATAAGTGTCTGGGACAATCTTCGCATCAGGAAGAATCTCTTCCAATTTCTTTGGTTGAAGACCAGACGGATTAATCTTTATTATTTTTATTGGTTTGTCTTTTTCAGGTTGTGGAAAAAAACTTGTTTGAATCATTCTTTTTGTTCAATCTTCAAATTATCAGGTAAAACTGAAATTGACACTTTGTCATGCACATTACCAGAGACACTAATTCTTGTTACATCTGACCTAAAGGGAGAGACCCAATGTTTTAACCACGCAGGAAAGATAAACATATCTCCAGTTTGTGGTACTTCGGATATATAAGTAATAGCCCGACGGTCCCCTTCGCCGTAGACAAATTGAATCCCACCTGGGCCACAGCTTCTACCAATGTATTTTTTATTTTCTTCCAAAATTTCATCAGGAATATCTAAATAGATTACAAAAGATAAATCTCCATCATGGTCATGAGGAGGATTAAATTCATTTTGTTTTTGATAGTTAGTCCATAGCGCGGATAGAGCATACTTAGGGGGTGTGTCGTAAGCTTTGTTTTGATACTTCTGAAACATTTGATCATGCACTCCAAGATACTTAGCGAGTTCAGGAGAAATAATATCTTTGGACTCTTGAGAAAATCCTATTTCACTTTCAATCTGGCCGGCTAATTTGTGTCTATAATCCATTTTACTTTTTTTAGCTTCTTTAAGTAAAAGCTCTTTGAAGTTATCTCTAATCTTTAATTTATTAACACAGGGACCCCAGTTGTAGGTATGTACTTGTATTTGATTACTCATTTTTCATCCTATCTTTTTTATTTCTTAAAGACTGTTGATAGCTTTCATTTAATTCCTGTTGTTCTTTTTGACCAAAGATTTCATTAAATCTTTCCCTATATTTTGTATTAGAGATTCGAGATTTCCCGTCCCATCTGTTGCCTTTTTTTGTTTTCATTATCCTCTGCCGCCTGTCTAATTAGTCTGTTGATGTAATATTCATGATATTTCTTCTTAACATATAGTCTCTTTCTATATTGTCTCATGTAACTATTCCACTTTAATTTTTTTGAATCGTCCATGGTGCGTTAGCCGTTCTTAATCCCTCCTTACTTTTATCCCAATATCTTTTACAAAGATTACCTGATCCTGCAATAAACTCATGTTGCATTTCATGATGGGGATCATATGGGCGTTTAATTCTTTTTTTATCGGATTTTGAGTAGTATGTTATGTAGTATTTATTTTTCATAGTGTAAATATCATGTAGATGCTTAAAAATATTAAGACGGTTAATGTTGCAAATATAATTATAAAAAAGTAATTCATTTGTCTACCACGGGAGATGAATATAAGGGGAGCAGGTCAACCCGTGGTAGAAAGGCTGATTAAACCTCGATTGGACAATAGACCGTCCCCATTCGTTAATTTTGTTATCGTATGCCATTAGTTAATATAAATCGAGCCACGCTTGTGGCTGGATTAAAATTTCCTCTGCTAGTGCAAGAACTTGTCAGTATTACGAGCAACGTCAATAGCATCATCGTCTGAAACCATCGGGGGTTCATATACATAAAATTCTCCTTCCGAATCACATTCCCAACATTGGTGAACAGTCACTTCAGTTGGATCTTCATTATCTTTTATTCTAAGATATCCATTTCCATTACAGGTTGGACAAATAGCTTTATGAATTCTTCTTGCTTTTATTTTTGCCATTTTTCTTTCTCTTTTTATTATATTTAACTTTTTCTGGCTGATCATAAGAAGCTAACTTAGATTCCAGTTTAAGTTCTTTTATCTTCTGAGTTATCAATGACTCTATTAATTGAGACATAGAAACTTGTAGACCGTTAAACATTTTTGTTGATAAAAGATGGCCGCCCTTATATGTTTCGTGTGTAAGAGAGACATTTCTGTATTTAGTTGTGTCTGTCATAATTCCTTTCATTTAATAATGACTATATAGGATAGAAAAGGTTGGTTGTCAATGATAAAGTTTAGTTTAATAATATGGGTGTGCTCTTTTTTAGGTGCTCAACCCACATGTATGCCCCCTATGGAATTCCCAAAACATTTTGATAGTTGGTATGAGTGTACTCGTACTGCGCATAAGGAGGCTCAATTACTTATTTCCGAAATGGGTTATAAATATATTAATGAGTATAAAATTGCTATGAGTTATAGCTGTAAACAAATCCAAAGTTATTGACAATGTGGCAGAATTGTGGTAGAGGACATCTTCTCACCACAATTAACCTATTTCTATTCCCTTAGGAGTAGGTTTTATTCACAAATAACACCTTGCCAAGTGCCTCTACCATCGTTTAGATACCATCCGGTACGCACGCCATCTTCTTTATAAGTAGAGATAGCTTCTCTATGATCATCTGCAAAGAGCAGACACTCATAAACATCCATAGGTCTAGCTAGATCGTATTTTTCTTTTACTAGTGTTCCGTTGAACAAAAGTATCAGCACTATCATTGTCTTCACCATTTTTTTGCCCCCATTTAATAATTTTATCAAAATTTTTAGCCCTAATATTTAACTGAGGACCAAATCTTTTCCATGCAGACTTAACAAGATTTAACTCTAAAAGCAAGTTAGCCCATTGCTTGGGTGATATATTAGATACTTTTATATGTACTTCTTTCATTCTGTATATATAGGTTATTATAGGAGAATTGTCAAGTGTCCTTATAATCTTCTCCATATATAAAAGAAGAGTTAAAAGCAATTACAGTTTTTCTTTTATTTGATGGATGTGGTTTAGATCTATGTACTAAATATGCTGGAAAAGTAATAATATCTCCTTCTGAAACATTGATTTCTGGGTGAGTAGCAAACTCTGTCTTCATACTTGTACTTGGTAACTCTAAAAAATATACATTTGAAAATTGAGCGTGGCCGTGGTTGTGCCACTTGTGTTCATCTCCTTCTTTGTACTGTTGAAACCAAGTATTTTGTATTTCCCACTTTTGACATTTAAGTTCCTCGCACACAAACTTCATATGATCTACAATATTATTATAAAATAGGTCAACATACTCTCTTTTATGTTCTTTAGGTAAGTACCAATCAGTATTAGACACACTTTCTTTTTTGGATATTGGTAAACTGTCTATTAATTTTAAAAATGTTTTTTTTAATTCTTTATGTTTTTTAAAAGGTTTAATAAATAAAGTCATGTACCAGTTCTAGGTAAATAAAGTCCCATTCTTTTCTCGTGTTTATTTCGATTTTTTTTGTGACGACCCGGTCTCTTTTTAAGAGTTCGTTTATGGTAAAGATTTACTCCATATTGGGACTTCTTAGACATCTACAATAACGTCTACTCTTTTGCTAGTAGTGATAGGTATATAAGAGATTTTTCCATTAATATATTGTCTGCAATCAGCTCCACATGTTACACATCTAAATATCTCAGGACTTAGTGATACAAACATACTGTCTTCTGAACAGGTGGGGCATACCCCACTCGTTACATGAGCAGACATTTCAAATCGATCGAGTGGTTTTTTATACATTCATCTCCTTTGGAAAATAAGGTGTATAACCTTTGTGTTTAGCTTCTTCATCATCTTCACCTAATAAACCTATGACTTCAGGAACATAGTGTACAAGTAATCTTTCCACTCCTTCGTGAAGTGTCTTCTTACTCATGGCACAGCCTGAACAGGCTCCAGCCATTTGTAATCTTACAATACCTTTTTCATAGGAAAGAAAATTAATTTCTCCTCCATGTGTGGCTACATTATCTTTTACTTTAGATTCTAATGTGGATTTAATATCTTTTATAATCTCTTCAGTGCTTCTTGCTTTACCTAATTCCATGTTTTTCCTTCCTGGAGTATTTAGTCTTATCCTTTACCACACGTTGGTGATAACGTCCATCACTTAAATCTTTGGCAATTGGATTTTTCTTTCTATTCTTTTTAAGGAAAAAAGAATATGCTTTTTTATTCACTAATATCTACTACCATATTCATCGTTTTCATAACCATGTTCAATGACACGTATGATTCTAGTACGTCCTTCAGTCTGTCCTTTTTCTTCCACATACTCTACTTCAGCTTCAATGTCAGCACCGCAGGCGAATTGAACGCGCTCGGGCTGGATCGTGCGTTCGGCGATCCTCTTATTGCGAAGGCAGTCGGCCATTGAGCTTTGGTATGTGTGCTCGACTAATTTTCCATCCATGAACATGCAAAGTGCTACGCAAATTATAATTTCGCTAGGCATTAGCAATTCCACTTTCTAAGTGATTTAGATAATCTATCATCACCTGTATTGTTACTAGCTTTTTGTCTTTTTCTCATCCCTGTCATCCTTGCGCAAAAAGATTTTCTACGCTTAGCGGCTTTTGATCCTTTTTTTAATTTTGATGGTTTAGTTGTTACAGCAGTTTTTAATTTTGATCCTGGGTTAGCTGCTCTATAAGATGCAACACCTTTTTTATTTAATCCACCTGATGGATTTTTACCTTCTTTTCTAGTCCAAGCTGCCGAACCTCCATTTTTTAAATAAGCTCTTCCGTGTCCTCTTAATGCAATCATTATTTTTTAGCAGTCTTAGCTGCTCTCCTAAATTGTTTTGCGGTAGGTCTACCTTTAACTCCTGATTTTTTCATTTTTTCTCCTGAGCCTGCTTTAATTCTAGCACGCTTTGCGTGAATGTTTGCGTATAATCCTCGTTTAGCCATTAGTGTGTACCTCCGTTACTAAATTCTCTTTGTTTATCTTTTAGTTTTTCAACATCAGATTGTAACTTCTCTACGGCTTTAGTCAATGCATCAATATTAACTTCATTGTGTAACATTGAATCAATCCTTGTTTGTTGTTTATCAGTTTGTTTATATAGCTCTTCGATCAACATGAACTGCTCAGAATCAGCGGGCAACGATCCGAGTAATCCACGAGGCCATTTTATTCTGAACTCCGTATTTTCGACCAAATCTTTTTCCATTATTTTTAGTTGTGTTGACTGCTGGTTGAGCTTTTCCTGAATGCCGAAGAATGCCCAGGTCCCGATCGCTACCATCGTGATGAGGGATCCAACCGTCTTCATAGGCATTTGAACTGCTGCCGATTCTGATATTGTTAAAGGTTTTTTACTCATTAAATACACTCCAAATAATGTATATAGTATAAATATGTGATGGCTGCAATAATTAGTATGCGATAGACTAGAATCATGATTAATCCCTATGTTTGGTGCTTCCCCAAATAATTTTGTATTTAACTTTGCCTCCGTCATCACCTGTTGTATGATCCGTGGGTTCTGTTAATTCTATTGAGTGTCGGGCTCCGTTTTCACATCCAACTAAAAGTAAAAGCACCAACGCTAGGCCAATTATCAAAGCCTGTACTCCCTTTTCAGTTGTTCGAATTCTTTTTCTTGCGTTTCTTCTTGCCCTTAGAATTTTTAAAGTTCTGAATTTCATTTTCAACTCCCGATACTTTTTCTTGAAGAACTGCAACATCTGATTTAAGCCCAACTGTGGTTGTGAGACTCCATCCGGAGAGGGCGATGAGAATAGCCAAGAGTGCTGTAATAATCTTATCATGCATACTAATTACAATTATCTTTGCTTAAGTCTACTGGGATTTCTTTTGTAAACCAAATCCAAGAAGATAGTTTAGTTCCTTCTTGTGTGTAAGTACATCTAGGTCCCACTGCAACACACGAAGTAAATGCAAGTAGGGATAATATTAATAATAATTTTTTCATGTTCCTCCTAATTATTGACACGATTCACATTCTCCAGTCTCATCGATAACAAGACCTTCAGGTTCAGCTTTTACTTCACGACACTTACAATTTTCACACGTGCATACTCCATATACATCTGCATGAAGTTCGCCATCACAGTGACAATCACAATTACAATTTTTACACTTTTTCATTTTTTTTCTCAATGTTGTAAAAATACCTATCGGTATCTTCCGTTTTCCATTTACCTGTGTCTTCTACATTCCACTCTGAGGTTTGCACTTTCCAATCTGGAACTTCGTCTTTTACTGTGAACGAAGGTATATCCCAAAGGATACGGTTGTTAGGTTGTGCTGCATAATTTCCATCTTGTAATGCCAGGATGTGAGCGCACTTATGTTCATGCGGTATTTCAGAATGATCTGTATCTACTATATTACTCTCTGGATGAGCCCAGTCAACTGTAAAAAGATATGCACCTGGGTGTGTTTTCTTATCTTTTCCAAAAAACTTTCCAGATTGTCCGTCTAAGATATCAAAAGAAGTAACGCTAGGATAGTAACTGAAGCAATTCCAAAGCTCCAGCTCATCAAGTCGCATCCTAGGAACTTTATCAACTTCAAATCCTCTTTGAATGAAAGCAGAGATCGGTAACCGATAGAATACAGCACCGTTTTCCATAATTGCATGAAAGAGTATAGGGCGCCCTGTAATTGATGCCAGGCCAAAGATAATACAGTCTTCCACTTCTCCATGATGTTCTTTAAGATCATAGAGATACTCTCTTCTGATTTGTGAATAGAGGACCGGAATATTTGCATTTAGATAGGCCATACCTCATATAGTTTCTAGTTTACTAAAAAATATATAGCAACAATTACCACTACTACAGCAACTGCTACTTTTGGATGAGCTTGTGCTAGTGCCCATACTTGTTTAACTTTGTTCATAGTTTTCTCCTATTTTTTATTTTATTGTACCCCAATTTGGCCCCGATTCATAGTCTACTTTATTAGGAACTTCAAGTGAAACTGCGTCTTCCATAACACTTTTTATGAGTTTTGCCTGTTCTTCATCTCTAACAGATATATCTAATTCATCATGTACCTGTATGTGAGGAATAATATTTTCTTTATATAATTCAATCATCGCTTTTTTTGTCATGTCTGCTGCTGATCCTTGAATTAATTTGTTTAAAGCTTTGTAAGTATATGCACGTTTAATCCCTGGTCCGTGTTCCCTGAGTGCTTGTTCGTGGGGGAGTGCCTTATGAATTCCAAATGCATTAGGTTCCCATAAATGAAACCGACATAATCGACCCAGAAGAGTTCTTATTCTTCCAGAGTCTTGAGCTCTACGCATTACGTTATCCATTAGTTGTTTTACAAATGGAACTTTAGAATGATACTGTCTAAATAGTCCTTCAGCTTTTTCTTTGCTCACTCCTAGTTCTGCTTGGAGTTTGTTCTTACCCATACCATAGAACAGACCAAGATTTATTGTCTTAGCCTGTGATCTAGGTATCTCTGCCATGTCTGCGACAATGTCATGAAAATCTGCATCGCCTTCACGATACGCTTCCAATACCTCGTCCACTCCATAGAGATTCTGTAAAGTTGCATAGTGTACTACTAATCTTGGTTCTTGTTGTGAGTAATCAAAACAACCCCAAGTATGTTTTTCTTCTGGTATAAATAATGATCGAATAGATGGCCCAAGTTCTTTGTTTCTAGCTGGAACTTGCTGGAGGTTTGGATTAGAATAACTAAATCTTCCAGTTACTGTTCCTCCATTATCTCCTCGTAATTGATTAATCTCGGCATGGATTCTCCCCTTGTAAGAATGCTTCAATATGGTATCAATAAACGTGGTATGGGCTTTATTTATCTCACGAGCCCGGGCAATGTGTTTCACTAGTGGGTGGGGGTGATTCGCTAAAAAATTTTTAGTAAAGGAAGGTGCAGATGTTTTCTCGGTTCTATCATAATCTAAAGAGAGCTTATCAAAAACTTGTGCAATGGATCGTGCTGCCCATATTTGGACATCTATTCCTGTTTCTTTTTTTACTTTCATTAATGATTGTTTTTCTTCTTCAAGTAATTTGGTTTTCAATTTATGCGCTGCTTCCACATCGACGCGAACGCCTTTAAATCTCATATCAACTAACACAGGAAACAATTCTGTTTCCATATTCATAATGGAATTTATATCTTGATAATCTATTTCTTTCTTAAGTTCTTGCCAAAGTTCTAATGTAAGTTCAGCGTCCTTTTCTGCATATGCACCGACATAAATGGCAGGTAGTTTATACATTTCTGCCTTAGGGTCAACCCCCCAATCTTTTGCAGCGTTATATAAATCTGTTTCATTTTTTGTTTTTCCAGTGTATCTTTTACTGCAGTTGTTTAAGTCATAACGCATTTGATTTTCATCAACCAAAGCCGAGGCTATCATTGTGTCGACTATTTTACCGTTAATACTTAAACCTAGGGCCCTAATCCAACAAACGTCATACATGGCGTTGTGAAAGATTTTTGTAGCTGGTGTATTTAATACACTTTGAAACCATTTCAAGACTTTTTTACGATCCATGTTGCCACCACCTTCATGAGCAATTGGATAATAGCCACACCAATCTGACACAGCTATAGCTATTCCTGTAACATCTCCACGTTTAGTAACAGAACCTGAACCCATTTTTATTAAATCTGTATCTTTGGTTTCTAAGTCTATTGCTATTTCATTATACTTAGATAAATCTGGAAATGTTTCTGGTGGTAGCCATTCTGTTTGTGGTTTAAAAAGAGGTTGTTGTATCATTTATTTTTCTTTTTTTCTGGATAGTCTCTATCGATTGCCATTTGACAGTAATGAATTGCTTTTTCCAAGTCTTGCTTTTGTCCTTTCTGCTTGTGTCTGCACAAATATTTTATAGCGTTTCCTTCTGCAAAAGGCAAATTATTTTTATTAATAAATTCTGATGGTTGAATCGTCATCGATTGATAGTGATCTCCTCCAATTTGTTTTTTATATACCTCACTCATATTCTAAATGCCTTGTTGTATTGTTTAGGTTCTACGATATGTAAATTTTCTTTTGTTCTTGTAGCGCCAACATAAAATAATCTATTCTCATCATCGGGATTTTTTTCATAAGTTTCCATCGTAGTTTTAGTTAGATCAGTAAGTAATACTACATTCTCAGATTCTCCCCCTTTAGCCGCATGAATAGTGGATAATTCTATTCTTGGTTTTTTATTTAATTGCTCTCCATTCTTTCTCATTTTCCTTAAGTATTCTATTCTTCTAGTCCCTGCGTCATCGAAAGCTTCAAACCAAACCTTCTTAGTTTTTAATCCAAAGTCTTTAGTTAATTGATCTATTCCATAAAAGGATCCTTTTGTCATACCATACATTAATGTTTTATTTCTATGTTCAGGAGACATATATCCATAAATTTTTTCTATTTGTTTATAAGATAATAATTGTCCTTGACGTAAATGTTCCCAGTCTGTAGCTGCTTCTTGAATATCTTTTTCATAACTTCTTTTGTATCTATTTTCATAATATAGTCCTTTACGATATAAAGAATCTTCTATTTCTTTTAACATTAATTTAGTTCGTGCTAATACTAACCATTCCCCCTTGGACATATCCACAGAGTCAATATCAAAATGTCTGTGCAAACTTCCTTCATTGGTTTTAGGTTGCCATGTTTTATCTATTCTATGTTTAATTCTATTTATAATTCCCATTGCTAATTGATGAACTTTAATAGGTATTCTATGTGATTGTATTAATGGAAGATTAATCATTTGATCTTGTAATGCTATAAAAGAATCTACATCAGCACCAGCCCATCTAAAAACAGCCTGGTCATCATCCCCTGCAATAAAAGTATCCTCTGTTTTATTCCAGATAGTTTTTGTCATATCCCATTGCATGAGAGATAAATCTTGTGCTTCATCAATAAAGATCACATCAAATTTTGGAGATAAATCTGACTTAATAAAATTTAAAATCATGTCATTAAAATCAATTAAATTATACTCTTTTTTATATCTCTTTAACTCATTATAAATAATATGAAGCTTGTTTAGTTCTAAATCCTGAGTGTGTTCTCTTTTATTATATTGTTGTTCAGGTGTAATATTTCTTAATTGTGCTAGTTGTATTATTTGAAGATACTCACTATCAGAAGTAAATATGCCATGATCTTCCTGGTGTTCTGCGTAAGACACTGGAAATCCTAGTTTTTTTCCAAGATCTTTGTAATGTCTTGGTTGCATTACTTGATCTTTTTTAAGGCCGAGTTTTCTGAATGCTAATGAGTGTAGTGTTCTAAAATATGGAAGATCATCTTCTGTTAAATTAAATTTTTTTATTGCACGATCTCTTGCTTCGTGCGCAGCTTTTTGAGTGAAAGCAAAATAACCTATTCTATCTGGATCTGTTTCTTTTAAATAACTATCTACCTTATTTAAAAGTGTAGTCGTCTTACCGGTACCTGGGGGTCCTAATACTATTGTTTTCAAAACACATCCTTAGGTTTCAATTCTTTTTGAACATAATCATCTTTTCTTTTATCAAACTCTTTAACTGCAAATACAGATATTCTTTCTTTGCCTATTCTTTTATCTTCACAATTACATGTTTCTTTTAACATCTGAGCTGTACGTTGATAATTTATTTCCCATCTTTGTCTGATTAAAAATTTACTATAAAACATATTAAATACAAAATGATGAGATCCTTCATTATTCCATACTCCACCATTTTTAAGATCAGTAATAGATGTTCCTGTATGTCTGTTTAAACAAAATTCTTCTAAGTGATTTCTTAATTGATCGGCTGTCGTTACACCTTCTGGTGGTTCTACAGGTTCGTGATTCTTCATCAGTGGGTTTATAATCATATCCCAATCTTTAGGTTTAACTGTTGGTGGTTTAAAATCTAATTGTTCCATACATGCTTCTTGAAATAAACTTTGTTGTTTTAAAAACTTAACATTCTCCAGATGTAATCTTTCTCCATCAACGTTTAAATAGTAATAAGGTTTTTCTAATTTAATTTTTTGTAAATCTGATAAAAGAGGAAAAACTATTTCATCTCCTATTCCATATTTTCGACTCTTACATAATTTCTTATCACATAGATTACACATTGGAACATCATTACATTTATATCCCCAATCTTTTTTCTCATGTTGTTTTATAATTCGATTCAAACCAGCATCATCATAAATTGGCTTAACGTGTTTTTCATTAAATAAAGAAACCTTTCCTTGCCAACCTGACGGCCATTTCTTTTTAGCATAAACTGTGTAGTGAAATAATGCATTATCTCTGCCTCCTTCTTCCACACCATTCGATGCCATAAGTTCTATGCACGGAGGCCCATCAGAAAATTCTGATTGGGGCCTCTGTACTTTTACGAGATCCACATATAGTTGTTTTTTATTATTAAATATCTCGTAAAATTCTTCTAAAGTTGCTGCACTGCCATCATCTTTAAATGCATATCTTGTTGTATCATCGCCGTTAAAATATGGTAAGTTAAGGAAATTTCCTGTGTCATCGTGTGATTTTAATTTAATTTGTTTTGGAAAGACTTCTGATCCCCCATAGCCTAGTAGTGTCTTTATCTCTGTAAGTTTATCTCTCATTCTTTCTGCGTCTACAGGTTTCTCTGAGAAGAGAAACACATGAGCGCCACCGCTCTTAGATCTACATACTACCAAGGGTAGTTTAAAACTTTTTATTTTGTCTATTAATTTTTTATGATCAAACCCTGCATAAGAATCTATGTCAACACATCCCCATACACATTGATTATTATCATTGATTGGAATGATACCTAAACTTTGTGAGCCTTGTAAATGTTTTAACCAAATTTCATCTGTAACTGGTTGTCTCACTACAAAAGATTGTCCTTTTATTTTTCCACTTTGTCCATTCGTTGAAGCTATTTTTGTGCAACCATGAGCACGTTCTAATCCTTTAAATATATTTTTAAATTTCTCTATCATAATTTAAACAGGCGCCTCCACTCTCGCTTCAGCGCCCGTCTCCTAGGATTTGGTTAGTAAGGTGAATCTGTTTTTGATTCGTCACCACCGTGTTTAACTTTCACTAAACCTTTGCTATTTTTTTCAGCAAAGTTTTTAGCAATCGCATAAACACCTTTATCGGTAACCGGACCAACTTGAGACACATCCCATCCAAACCATGTTCCTTTGTCATTCGACATCTGAACAGTTTTTAGATTATAAATGTGGCTGTAAGTAGGCGGCGTGAATAAGCCGTTTTTACCTTGTAGCTTGAGACCCATCATCATTGAGTTCCATTGTTTGCTAATCTTTAATTGAGTAGCTTTCATAGATATCAATGCTGTTGATGGACTTTTACCCAGAAGAATCACAAAGTGATTAGCAGTATTTTCCAAATAGTTACCATTAGGTAATCTATCCTTCCAAGATTTATCACGAGTAGTTGTACTCACAATATCACTGCCTGCACTATGGATTGCTACAGGAGCACCAGCGCTACCAGCGCCTCTTTCCTGCCATTCCACGTATTGTCTCTCATAATGGACCGGTATAACTTGTATACCTTTTGCTCCATCATAAAGCTCTTTGGTTACGCTGTTTACAATCATTCCAGGTTCTGCGCCCTTAATAAACTTAGCGTTTTGTTTATTAACCTCTGGAGATAACTGTCCCAAAACTTTCAGAAATGGTAACGCAAGATCGTCCTGCGTTATATTCTGAGAGCCCGCATTTGCATCAGCTTCGAACATAGTCGTAGCCAAAGCACCTGCTTCTTCTTTTCTTTGTACTTGGTTCATGTTTACTTTTTCTTTTTTATTGTTGTTTTATTTCCAACGAATACGTTGAAAAGTTCCGTTGGCATTTCTTTACCCGCCTCAATACGCTCACGGACGAGCGCTTTTAGAGTCATGGGCTCAACCTTCAACTTTTGTGTCGGTTGATACCCACGCTCTGTTGCAAGAGCAGCATAATCAGCTGCCTTGTTATCTTCGTTGCGACCAAAAGACACGGATATCTCGTTTTTGATTATATCTCCTAGTCCATTGTTACGAAGCCAGTTAAACGCCGCGTCTCTATTTGCTATAGTGATATTGGCGCTATAATTTGGTTTAACATCTACTGAAGAACCATCCATAAGTTTAAGGTGGGATAAACCCATCTCTGCCATCATGGTTGGAATTACTTCTCCAGATAAATGCTCTAATTCTTTTTTTGTATTTTTTATATTTTCCTCTTGTAGTTCAAGTCTACTTTGTAATGATTCTAATTCCTGAACTCTATCAGCTAGAGAACTAATATTTTCTGTTTTCTGTAAAACATTTGCTTGGTCTGTTTCGAAATCAATTGTCATCGATTTCTCCTTTCTCGTATAAGTTAATTTCAATAGGATAATAGGTTCTTTCTTGTTTATCCCATTTTAAAAGTTTATATCTACCATTGGTCATGTCAGATACAATTGAACAGGCTACCCCTATAATAGCTGGATCTCCTGTTAATAATAAATAATCTCTTTGGTTAAAATTTTTCAAACCCTGTCTTAACTTATAAATAAGTGGACCTGGAGAAAAAATTATTTGAGAAAGTTCTGGTAATAAAAATTTAAATACTCCATACTTGGCAGCCCCCATAATATTAATTTTAGGATTGCCAGTTTTAGTACCAGGAATTTCCTGAATAATATAAACCACTGAAGGCGTATTATTTTTAGTAGCTGTTTCACTATTTATTACTTTCATACTTGACATATAGTTCATCATGGATTATATGTCAATAGATAGAAAGAAAAAATTATGAAATATAAATTTAAGACAAAACCTTACGCACATCAAATTACTGCGTTAGAAAAATCGTGGAATAGAGAAACTTATGCCTATTTTATGGAAATGGGCACCGGTAAAACTAAGGTGCTTATAGACAATACTGCAATGCTTTATGATAAAGGCAAAATAGATGGCCTTTTAATCGTGGCACCTAAAGGCGTTGTAGGCACGTGGTATGGTCAAGAACTTCCAACTCATTTACCAACCCATATAGAGAATGTGTCTATATTATGGCAAGCAAATATTACAAAAGGTCAACAAGAAAAATTAGATTCCTTGTTTGAATCAGAGACTGCTCTTCATGTATTAATTATGAATGTTGAAGCATTAAGTACTACTAAAGGTACTGAGTTTGCTTCAAAATTTTTAAATTCCCATAAAGCTTTAATGGTGGTTGATGAATCTACTACTATTAAAAATCCTAAGGCGCAGAGAACTAAAAATATTGTTAGGCTCTCTACTAAAGCTAAATATAGAAGAATAATGACAGGTTCTCCTGTTACTAAAAATCCATTAGATTTATTTAGTCAGTGTTATTTTTTGGATCCTTTTCATTTAGAGCATGAATCTTATTATTCATTTAGATCGAGATATGCTATTATGAAAACAGCCCATATATCGGGTCGTTCTATTCAATTAGTTTCTGGTTTTAAAAACTTAGGGGAATTATCTGAGAAATTACAGCCTTTTTCTTATAGAGTATTAAAGGAAGATTGTTTAGATTTACCCGATAAAATTTATATTAAAAGACAAATTAGTCTTTCTTCTGATCAAAAGAAATTGTACGAGCAAATGAGAAAAGAAGCTCTTGCTACTTTAAATGGAAAACAGGTCACAACAGTTAATGCATTAACTCAATTAATGAGACTTCATCAAATTACATGTGGTCACTTTACTGCTGATGATGGCACTACTCAAAGAATTCCTAATAATAGAGTTAGTGAGTTAATGGATATATTAGAAGAAACGGAAGGCAAAGCCATTATTTGGGCTCACTACCAATGGGATATAAAAGATATAATTAAGGAAATTGTTAAGGTCCATGGTCCGGGTTCCGTGGTCGATTATTATGGGCTCACGCCTCAAGATGAAAGACAACCCAATATTAAGAAATTTCAGTCCGACCCTAAGTGCCGGTTTCTTGTTGGAACGCCCTCTACGGGCGGCTACGGGATAACTTTGACGGCTGCAAACACCGTAATTTACTATTCTAACGGATATGACCTAGAGAAGCGATTACAGTCAGAGGACCGTGCTCACCGAATTGGTCAAAAAAAATCCGTTACTTATGTAGATATTAATGCGGAAAGCACAGTCGATGAAAAGATTGTGAAATCTCTACGTAAGAAAATTAATATAGCTTCTGAAGTATTGGGTGAAGATCTTAAATCATGGATATAAGAAAGTTTTCACTATTTCCCACCTTAGTTTTATATTTTCCTCAATTTATAAGTTCTAAAGAGTGCAATAAAATCTTTAAATTATTAAAGACCAAAAAAGTTGATACTCATCCAGCTCTGATAAAAGGAAAATCTTCTCATCATTTGAGTATTAACACAAACATTTTATCGGAAACTTCTCTTGATTTAAATACCCCTCTTCAAGAGTATTCTAACCAGTCCAGAATTCAAATTTCCAATAAAATTAATTACTCTTGGTTTAATGTTCAAGGCACAGAAAGTGTTCTTAAAGAACATGTCCATCCTAGTTCTATTTTATCGGGGAGTCTTTTTATAAATATTGGCAAAAAAGCTAGTAATTTATACTTCCATAACCCCAATCCTTTTGTTTATTATACTGATAAAAAAGACCCTTTAAATGATTATACTTATGAGTGGTATTCCTTTAATCCTAAAAAAGGAGATTTAATCATATTTCCAAGTTGGTTGAGACATGGCTCTAATGGATACAAGAATCTTTACAGTAATAGAACTGTAATTAGTTTTAATGCTATTTAATCACGTAAAACGTAGGATATACACGCGAGGCGCGCAGAAATTCCAGAACCCCTATTTTATGTTTATTTTTTTCGGTTTTTTGTCTTCGGGTGGATTATAATTCAATTCCACTTTCAACATTCCGTCTTCAAGTTTAGCGCCTGTACATTCAACATACTCTGACAGTTGAAGCTTTCTCTCGAAAGCACGTTTAGCCACACCTTTATGAACGAAATCTTCCTTATCTTCAGAAGATTTTCCTTCGATAGATAGTATTCCATCTTGAACTTCAACATCAATATCTGATTTTTTATAACCAGCTAATGCCATCTCTAAGATGTATTTATCTTTACCTGCTTTCTTTATATTATAATGCGGAAAGCCTGCATTTATTGTAGGCAATCTATGGAAGCGATCAAAAAAAGATTCGAATCCGATTGCGCTGTTTAGGAAATTGTTTAAGTTTATTAGATCAGTCATAGTAACCTCCTTGTTAGACAGTTAATAGTAAGAGCCTCCTAAAGCACTCTTAGGTCTTATATATATTATTTTTTAAAAATTACAACTACTTTACGTAGCGATCAGTAGATAAACCAAGGATAGGTTTATATTTAGTGCTACCATTCTCTTTAATAGCCATCAAATATTCTTTTCGATTACGATTTATATCTTTTACGTAGGACACGTGTACCCAGCCTGAGTTAGGTTGGCCTGGTTCATAATACTCGAGAATTAATTGATCAAACATAAGGTTCTCTTTGATCCAGTCGCTGACCTCATTATTAGGAGTACCAAAGATTTCAAAGTCAGCCGCTTCTCCCTTGCAATGCTGTGATTTATCAGAGCTGCCTATTTTACGCGACAAAATAGCGTTGCGATAGCCCGAGGTAACGGTAACTGTGTGGTTAAAATGGTCTCTAACGGGCTGTAGGACCCTCTCACAGAGCAATCTTAGGTTCTCCTGCTCATCCATACTAGGGTTGTTATCAAGGCCCATTCTTGTGGCTGTTTGGCTCTTTGTCAGCTCAGCCAAGCTAAAGTTTTTAGATAATTTCATATTTAAATAGTGCCGTGGATGACTAAAGAAAATATAACATATGCCATGCCTGTTATTAATGTACCTACAGAAACTAATAAAATACTTTCTACTCTATTAATTTGGTGTTCTAATTTAAGAATTTTATCATGAGTTTGTTTCTGCATAATTCTGCATAACTTTTCATGAGATTCTATCTTTTGAAGTGCATTATTCTTAGCCATTAAGTTCTCCTCGCAATTACTTTTTCTGTAGGTGATAGTAGTGCAGTTTCAGTCCGTGTCAAGTTTGTAATTGGATCTTTTTGTGCCATTTGGGCTTGATTTACAACAGGCATAGGTGTCTTACCTAGCGGTGGCGTTCGTGTTTCATATATAGTTTTAATCTCTTCTTTTCCTGGTAATATTTCTTTAATTGTATCTATGATAGAGTCTTCTTTAAATAAGAATTTATCTTTATCTATTATATAGTCTTTATTTAATCTTTGTTTTTTCAGTCGTTTGATAATTTTTCTGATTCTTTTTTTAACTTTTCTGTTTAATGGATCCGGAATTCCTTTTCTCTCTGCTAACTCTTTGTATTTGTCTTTCATTCCTTCACTAATCTCAAAAGGTTTAAATTTATTTTTCTTAATCATTTTATAAATATCCATTCTATTTCTAGCTTTAAACATTGCTTTGATATCTTTTTCTTTAAACTTTAATGTTCTAGCAGCGTCATAGTATCTTTTCATTTCATTGAACGCATCCAGTCTTTGATGATTAGCCCAGATAAATTGTTCTATAATTTTATTATCATCGGTCACAGGATCTCCACTAAGAGTTCCTTCATAAATTAATTGTCTTTGATCGCCTTCTCTCCCTAAAAATTTTCCAATATTTATTTGCATAGATCTATAAATATCTAAGGGTGCTTTTCTCATACCCACTAGTCCTAACAATTCATCAGTCATTTGATACTCAGTTCCTTTTAAAGTTTTACCAGTATAAGCATGATACAATCTTCTCATCTGAATTGCAGATCCAGGAGTATATAACCACGCTAAGTGTTTAAAAGTTTTTGCTATTTTATCTCCCCATGACTCTTCTGGATTCCATATTTTAGTTCCTTTCCTAGTGACTCCACCCCGTGCAAACACATCTAAAAATCCACCTATCCAAATTGATTCTGCTACAAAAGGCTCAACGAATCTAGCGAATGCTCGTGCCATACCCTTGACTGTTGCTGGAAGAACTGGGTCGTCTTTGTTTGTTTCTAATGAGGTAATGATAGATTGCATTGGATTAGTTACAACGTCATAGAAAAATGCTCTACTAAAATCTATGTATTTATATTCACCATCTTCATACACTGGTATGATTGTAGAATCTTTAGAGAACCAAGGTACAAATTCTTTAATAGCATACAATTGGTCTTTGGTTATGCCATACGCTGTCATACCACCCCATATAGCTAGTGGTGGAATCGCTGCCATTGTAAATGCCCAACCAAATAATCTTTCATAACCCATACCAGAAGCTAGTTGTCCAAAGATAGGATGTTTAGCTTCTGCCTTAGCCGCCATAACAATGTTAGTGTTCGTTCTTACTTGTTCCGCGCTCCATGATACGAAATTTCCTAAAGGAGATCTTCTACTTGCCTGTACTATTTCACTAACGTAAGCATAGTTAGGCATGAAGTCTCTTATCTTTTTAGTCGCCATCTTCATTATTTCTAGGTCAGGAGGAACATCAGCTTGTTTAATTAAACCTTTTTTTATAGCTGCTGCATAAGCATCGTGAAGTTTTTGATCTTCAATAAAAAAGTTTGCTACCTTCCATATGTCATCTTCTGCAACATACAATTGTTGTGCAGCTTTTAGAAAGGATTTAGTTCTTCTCCCCATCTTGCCCCAAATACTTTGTAACCAACCTATCTTTTGGGTATCTTCTATCAGACCTATGACATCTCTATAAATGGCACTTGAGTTAACCATCCCTTCATCAAGAAGGAATCTATATAAAGCTTGTCCTCCCTTTTTTAATTCTTCAGCGCTTACCTTGGAGCCTGCTGTATAATTAACACCAGGTTTATTTCTCCATAAGATTTGAGGTTGAATTGTATTCAACGATCTCCATAACGCTTTACCAAACACCATAGGATTAGTTAAAGCATAACGAACATTACCGAGTGCTACCATTGTAACAGCACCTGATGTAAAGTTTCTGGCGTGAGTGAAAGGACCCCCTACTGTTTTACCTGCTTGGATTAATCCCTTAGGTGCCATGATGATTGCCTGGTAATATATATTTTTAGTAATGCTACCTAAATTATTTAAGGCACCGTGAATCAACCCTTGTGCAATTTTTTCTGTTGTAAACATTCTATTGATCGGTGGAGTATAAACTGCATCCCCTAATTTATTTGGAACTTTTAAACCGCTACTCATTTCAATAATTTTTTCTCCAGTACCAGCCCATCCTTTAGAAGCTGCGTTGTAGCTTGGATAGACTATTGCTCTTTCACCCCGAGCAATTTGTTCTACACCTGCTTGTTTTATTATATTATAAAACCTATCTCTTCCCGCAATCTCTGCAAGATCGGTTGTTACATTTGCAATAACATTCATTGCATTTTTATAATTACCAAATAATTTTTGAAACGCTAAAAGGTCAGATTCTTTTTGTATCAATCCTCCTAACTCATCTGGTACAAATCTTCCGCCACCTGTAATATTTTTAGCTATTGATTTTGTAACTAATGCCTGTTCGGCCGCCATTCCTGCGGGAGTATATTTAAAATAAGGTTGTCCTGTAGCAGGATCTAACTTAACATTTCTAATGACTTGATCTACCTGTAGTCTAGCTGTTTCTTTAGAGATTGATTTTCCCTGCGCCGTAGCGTTTCGTTGAAATACTTTTGCTACTTCATCTTTAATTTCTCTTGAGACAATATAACCATCTACTGGAGATAAACCATTGTCTTTAAAAATTTTATATTCTGTGGATAAAGTATCACCTATTCTCTCATTCATAACTTTAGTTAATTCTTTTAAACCTACATTTAAATTTCCACCCTTAGTGATAGTATTTAAATACTGTGCCCAGTACTGATGTATACCCCTCATCTCATTAACAATATTATCTATTTCATTTTTAGGGATTTTTAATTGCTCCATTGATTTATAAAAAGATTTTAATGATCGCTCATCAAATCCTCTCACTACAACTTTGCCCTGGCTCGTTGCAAACTTCCCTGCATTAATAACTTTAACGATAGCTTGAGAGATTCCATCAGTAAGACCCGTAGCACTAGATGCTATTTGACTATTTCTGGATATTCTTTTAACAATATCATCTATATTTTTTAAAAAATCCTGTGATAATAATTCAGCTGACTCTCCTTTACCTCGTAATCTTTGCATCGCTTGGAATTGTTCTTCTGGAAAAGGACCTCTGCCTCTGAAAGGTCTAGATACAATTTTCTCTACCATCTTATCAAACTTAGTAGCATTGGCCGCTCTTTTATAAACTCCACTCACGATACTTTTACCTACTTTACCGAGGCCCCAAATAGCAGGGACGATTGGAAAACCCATTTCACCTGCAAACTTTAATTTATTCCAGAGCATTCTTGTGGCTTCATCTTTAGCTGTGCTTTTCTTTTTTCTATCTAACGCTGTTATTTCTCCAGACTCAAAACCTAAATCCACAGCTAGATCTCCAAAGGTACCAATGTTTTCTGCATCATAAACCACTGAACCAGCCAGTCCTCCGCCTACTGCAATAGATATAAATTTTTGTTTACGAGACAGGTTATTAAATTTTCTAACATCTTTTAAACCTCTACTTAAATTAGTATTCTTAGCGGTTCTCACATACTTCCCATTCTTAACTGCATCATATGCTTTGTTAAATATTTTCTGAGCTTTATCCGTAACCTTAACTCCTGTTGTACCAACTGCTTTCCAACCACCATACATTTGAACTATGACTTCAGTAAGTTTACCTAATGCATTGTCTCGTGCTTTTTCTTCACTGTACTTCATCAGGTTTCCAAAGTAAGTTTGTTCAAACCATCTATCTAATTGAGCTACGGCGCTTTGATTGACAGGTAAGTTTTCTTTATTAGCAAGATCTATGAGCATTGCTCCAAGATTCATAAAGCCGTAAGGAATTTTAATAGCTCCCGATATTATTCCATGTGTAATTGATTCGAGTTGCCCTGTTTCTCCTGCAAAGGGGTCGATCATACTTTTTGTTTCTATGGGACCAGTGGTTCCATCTAAAATGTAAGAAGCTAACTGAGGTTTAACTTCGTCCTCGTCCCCGTATTCTTCTTCTAATGTTTTAGATTTATCTGTCTTAAACATTTTACCAAGCAGAGTATTATCTTGCCACTCGTTCCATGTGTTGGAATCTTCTTTCTTTTTAGCTTCGTCCCATGCTTTCCAGCCAAATTTTTCTGCAAACTTAACTTCTCTAAGAGCTTTATCCGCTTTAGAAATAGATTCTTTAATACTACTTTGTTTTCTAGCCTTAGCGTTTTCTTCTTCTAAAAGCTGATCATATGCTTCTTGAGCAGATATAACTTCTTTTACTTTCTTTTGTTCGTTTTCTTTTTCCTCGTCGATGAGAGTTTGAGGATCAAATATTAATTTTGATACCATACGGTCTCCTAATTAATTTTGATTTCGTCTAAATCAATTTTAATTAATTCAGTGGATCCTGGCCCTACTTGATATACATTTCCGTTAAAGTGATCTACGTAATAAAGACCTGGTATATATGTTTCTTGTTGATCTGGAGAAATAGCTATGTTTCCTTCAGGACTTAGCCAGTGTTCTTCTTTTTTACCAGCGGCTCTCCATTCCTCTTTGATAGATTCGAAATCTATATAAGGTGTATCTGCTTCGTACCTCCACCCCTGGTCATCTGCTTGTTCATAAAACTTGTGAATTTTTGCGGCTTGTTCTTTACTAATATATTCAGTTTCTGAAGATAATCCACTTTGAATGAGTGCAATCTCTTTATCAAGTTGATCTCTCTCGTATTCTGAGTCCAGTAGCTTTTGCTCGCCGGGATCTCTTGGTTTTCTATATTTAGGCATAGCTAAATTTAATGCTTCCCCTTTACTTAAACCATGTTCTGACATTAGATAATCTATTTCTTTTTGCAAAGCGATTTTATCGTCATCACTCATTGCTTTATAAATTTCTAATTGAAATTGTCTTTCACTTTGAGCATGTTTATATTTCATGGCTCTGTCTTGAGCTCTTGCTTGTTGAAATTGTCCAAAAGGTTCTTGCGCTTGTTTAGCTGCCGTTTGAAAAATGTTTCCAGTAGGTGCATTACCCACCATATTTAAACCAAAATTAATTAAAAAATCATTAAGACTAGTACTTCTAGGTGGTTCAGGTGGCCGGGAAATATAGTCTCCTATATTCACGCTTTTACCTTCTTGATATCCTCGTCTTAATCCAGACGTAATACCTCCGGTACTACCACCTCTTCTAAACATTGGTCTTTTTAAAGTTTGATTGAACATTATTTCTATTGGAACTCCTTCCAGTCTCTATAGATACCTGACAATACAGCTCCAGTACCTAACGCAGTTTGCAACGGTGTTGGGTTTGGTGTGACTGATGACATGTATTGGCCTGGTGCTCCAGATGCAATGCTCGCAATTCCTTGACCTTGATAACCTAATCTTTCGTAAGGTTCATAAGCTTCAAGTCTTGCTGCTTCTCTTTGTGCATCTAATTGAGCTTGAGCTTGCGCTTGTTGAGTCGCGCCCATTGACCCTAAACCTGCGATGTCTGCTCTTTGTAATCCTGGTACAGCTCCAGCCATTTGCATTTGTTGTTGCCATGCTTGCTGTGCTGCTTTTTGAGCTTGACCAAAACCTTGTTGTTGTAAGCCGGCCATTAGTAAAGCTCTATTTAAATCTGATTTGTTTTGATACTCTGATCTCATAACACCTTCACGTCCTCCACCTAAGTTTCCAGACTTGGTTGCAAGATCAGCTATTCCTAAAATTCCTTTTTGTGCTTGAGTATCGTACTCTGCCATTGTGGTATCGATAACATCTTGTTGATACGGAGACATGAAAGCTGCTTGACTTCCAGGTCCAGTGTAAGCTGAAGCCTGAGTAATATAAGGTTGGTACGCACCTATACCTTGACCAGCTAATGTATAAGCATCTTGTTGATACTGATCTTGACCTGCAACTTGTGGTGCAAATTTTGCAGTATCTAACGGTGTTGCCGTTAATCCAGTTAATTGTTTTCCATAATCCTTTTGTAGGTCTTCTACATATTGTGGTGGAAGTTGTTGTTGTTGTTGTATAGCCATTATACTACCTCGCTTAATCTCTCTGATACACTAAACATCTCTTGAGCGCCACCTAAACCTTGCGTCTCTTCAGATATTTTGCCACCTTGTTCTAAATTTTTCATTATGTTTTCCATTATTTCTGCGCCTTTGTCGATGTCTCCACCGCCTGCGCCTCTTACAGCATCTGCTGTAAATACAAATTCGTTTTTACTTAATCGTGCTGGAACATCATCTTTTTTTTCATACTCTCCAATGGGTACAAATCCACCTTCATTTCTATAATCTTTTTCCATACCACCAAGGTCCATGATCCCTCCTTCTTGAGCTTCTACTCTGCCTTTTTTAATTTCATATTCATCTCTTAGTTGTTCTAACTCATCTCTATTTAATAATCTTAATTCTTTACCAAACATATCTAAAGCCATTCTATTTAATTCTTCTGAATTAAAACCTTCTCCTAAAGCTAATTTACCATCCTGATACCCGATTCTTCCACCTTGAGCTTGACCTGCTCTAGCTTGTGCAATAAATTGTTCAAACGACATTGGCGTCAGTCCCATTTCTTCCATTTCAAAAACATATTTTTTATACTCTTCTATTAATATAGGGTCCGAACTTCCACCACCTTGATACCCAATTCTTCCACCCTCTGCTCTTCCTTTAGTAGGATATTCTCCAAGGTAAGGATATTTCTCTCGTAAAGCATTCCATGCTTCTTCACCAGAGGCCAATGCATCTTGAACTTCTTTTCTGATTGCATCTATATCCATTCCTGTTCCTCTAGAAACTCTCACAGCTTCTTGAACATCTTGTGGCTTAGCTGTTGCTGCAGCAATACCCATTGATCCTAAAAGGATATATTTAGCATTCTTGTCTATGAAATCCATAATACCTGATGTGTCTCCTAACCCTATATTTTTTGCAGCATCAAATGCTTCCATACTTTTTCCAGTAATACCGGGTGCAGTATTTTGAGCAATATACTCAGCAACTTTGTTGGGGTATTTTGCAGCCAATGCTCTTGCTTCAGTGGGTTTTAAATATTCACCTGTTATTGGGTTCATTGACATTCCTGCTGGAGTATCTCCCATACCAGCACCAGCTTCAAGAGCTCCTACATTCCTACTTTTTAATACGTTCGCTAAATTAAATTTTCCTCCAAAAGGTTGGGTAGTAAATATTCCACTTTGTGGACCTACTCCTCTAAATCTTTCCATTCCAGGAGATAATGCTCCTAAACCATAAGTCATGGCTCCTGATTTTAAACCACTCATTAAATTTCCAGTTCTATCGTATGAACCCAAACCTCCAGCTAAGGCTGCGGGTAAAGCAAATTGTGGAGCTGCCATTGCTACAAATGGAGCTGCAACTTCTGCAACCTGTGCTACTTCATTTGGTATTAATTTTCTTAATCTACTTCCAAGACCATAACGTCTTCTTCCACCAAGACCGGCGATCCCACCATAAGCCATGGGTTGTTCTTGTTGGGCTTGTTGTTGTTGCATCCGAGCTAGAATTTCTTTCCATGCTCCGCTTGTATAAAATTGTTCAAAAGTTATGAATTGGGATTGTTGGTCAGGATCCAGAGATTCCCAAATCTGTTGAGCAATCACTCTTTCCTGATTATTTTCAGGAACCTGTCTTTGGACATCTCCTTCACCATATTTAATGCTTGGAGCGCCTGCTTCTATTGTGTCTGATATTTGTAAATCTGTTATAGCCATATTTATATGTGTATTAAATGTTAAAGAGCAGGTATTTCTCCCGATGATTTCATACTACTTTGTTTTTGCAAACAAATCAAGGGTTGGCATGATAACATGCACATCTCTTTTTATATCCTCCTCTGGTATATTGGCAGCTTTTAAAGCTGCTTCGTCAGGGTACACTTCTCCTGTTTTTTTATTGGAAATTATGGTTTTTACTTCACCATTAATAACAGGTATTTCTTTCCCGTTTACGATTGTTGTTTTCATTATGTTGTTACCTCTTTCTTGATATTTAGATAGCTGACGGCAAAAGTAAAGGCATCTGCGCTACCTGCTTTAATTGTAAGGGTATTACCCCCTTCGACTATTAACGGTTGAGTTAATAATTCTTTTGAAACATTGGCTGTTAATGCTGCTGATTTTAGAGCTACAATACTATTGTTTGTAACTGTCGGACTAGGTGTACCAGCCGATGTAACAATAATAGATTTAATTAAATACGTTTCACTAACTAAAGGATTGCCACTACCAAAAGGATTTTTTTCTGTATTATCTGTGTTCGCATTTAGCCCTGCAAATTTATATATATTTATTACTGCCATTAATCTAAAAAGAAACTTCTAGCTTCTATCTCCTGTTTTAATTCTTCTTGAAAAGTACTATTTAATTTCTCTATCACACCATCAAGATCTCTAGTTAAAGAGTGAGCTACTGCTGGGTCATATTCTTGGGACGCTCTGGTTATGTTTTGTACTATCTTGGCCATAAACTAATTAGCCCTCCTTTAGCCTTGCTATAGGGCCCATAATTTTTACCACCGTGTGCACCACCACTGCTATGTGGACCATAACCGCTACCACCTGGTGCTTTATGTCCTCCACCTTGAGTCATTCCCATATTATTTCCTTGATTGGCTCCTGGATAGTTAGGAGCACTTACATCTTGCTGTCCCGAACCAACTAAATCAATCATAGTTTGTTTTTTCTGTTTCATTGCATCACTATAATGATCGACGGCTCCATATCTTTCTAGCCACTTCTGTGCCATTGCTTGTGAAGTAGGAGAACCATATGCAGACATTCCTGGTGCATTCATTCCTGCAAAAGGTCCACTTGTCATTTGAAATGGATTTTGTTGTGTACCTATTCCTACATTATAGTTTTGAAAAAACTGGTTATTCATATTTTTTTGTGCTTGAGTTAATTGTGGTCCTTGTAATCCTCGCATTACTAAACCTATTCCTGGAGCATCTAATGCAGCACCAAGAGCACTCATTAGCCAATCCTTACCCCCTATAACTTTATCTTTCAGTGTATCTATTCCGAATGTTTCTTCTCCAAACATTTCGTTAAACTCGTCTTCTGTTATATACTCATCATCATATTCATTACCATATCTAGATGTTTCATAAGTATGTCCCCTGTCATCAACAATATCTCCTTCAGCAAAAGGCAATCTCATAATTCCACCATCAGCTGCATGGATCTTACTTCCATAAGTATCCGTCCAGTCTCTTGCGATCTCTGGTTCGTTAGCCCATAGATATCTTCTTTGTGCTTCTGATTTAAATGGCATTATCTTCTTCCTCCTGCATGTACATCTAACCTAAAAGTCCCCATTTTCCAATTAGAATCTACTGCTGTGTTTGATATTTTTACTGCAACCGATCGTCCTCTTGCTCTACAAGATTGATAAGTAGTATCTGAATCAATAGTAAAAGGACCTAAGCTAGAGCTCGCTGCGGTTTGATTAGGAAAATTTCTTAAATCTAATTGAACTATTGTATTTCCACTTTGAGAAAGAAAGTCTGGTAAAAATCTACTAACCCTCATAATATGTTCTCCATCTCCTCTAAATGTTATACCTTCACGTTGGTCTTGAGTAATATCAAAATCTCCTGAGGTAATACTTGCTGGAATAGCTGTGGTGCTTCCCCCTTTAACTTGATTAGTTCCTGTTTCGTGTTCAAAGTAAGTTGAAATTCCATCTGTGTTTCCTACTGTATCACAGGTATCGGTACCAGCATCATAGGACGTAGCATGAGGTAAACCAAAAACTTCTGAATCTTGCCAAGTAGTTCTTGGGAATAAAGAATTAGAATTAGTTGTCCAAATAGGTCGTTGAGGAGACGAGTCCATATAATTATATATTACGCATCTATTATTAACGTTTGAATCTGATGTTGGATAGAACCATAAAACTTCTCCAAATAAGTTATTAATACCTGCAAAAATAAATTGGTTAGACGTAGTATTAATGTCATCAAAAACATAGTCCTCTACTAAACACAGCATAGATTCTAGTTTACCGGTGTATCTAAAGAAACCATTCTCTGACATCCAGTACGCAGCACCATCCACTTCGACCGCTGCATTCATTCCAATCAATCCACAGTTCGTTCCCACTTGTTGGAAAGCAAATGTAAAAGGTTGACCTACGAAACGCATTGTAAATAAAGAAGTATTCGTCCACACATAAATTGCATCTCTACCGAGTTCAGCTCCCATGATCCGTGATCCGGCAGCCAGTCTTTGTGTACCAGCAGTATTGGTTGCTGTTGGAGTGTAAGTATTTATATCCTCTTGATCAGAGAACCTTATAAACATATCATCTTGAGTACTATTATCTCCAATCGTTGTTTCTGTTCCAAAGAAAACTAAGTGTCTATCAGGAGTAGAAACCAACATATCTCTTGACGCTGTCGGTGCTCCAGAAATAATGGTTGCTCTTGTAGTAGTTGCATTAGATGCATCTGCATCCCATTCAAAACATGCATTGTTAACAATTAAAGATATAAGTTTATTTCCAAAATTATCCAAGGACCATAAACCAGGTTCTGCAACCTTATCTCCTGAAGAAGCTATTTGACCCCATCCACTGTAATCAGTAATATTAGTAACCGTTGCTCCATTAGAATGAGTCGCTGCTGTGGTTCCATTCGCTCCTCTAGTAACTCCAGTTAAAACGTTAGTAGTTATTCCCGTATAACTTATATCTTCAGTACCAATTCTAAGTTGGCTCGTTCCGCTTGAAACAGTAAACCCGGTTGAACTTGTTAAAGTAATTCCAGTGGTCGCTGCAGCATCTGTGATTGCTCCATTTAAAGTTGTTGTTTGAGGAGCTGTTACAGTTCCACCCCATTGTGAAACACCCCAACCATATACTCCGACCTGTTCAGCGGGTCCTACTGGATAGTACCATTTAACAGAAAGATCTCCATCAGTGGCTGTCGCATCTGCATCAGAACCCATGGTGATAGTAACTGAAGTTGCATCAACAACAGTTGTTATCATAAAAGTTTTGTCATCAAAATCTGAAGCTGAATAACCTGACCCTGTAGGAGGTGTAACGTCTTCAAGATATAAAATATCTCCTGCTGTCATTCCAGAGGTAGAACTTAAAGTAATTGTAAGAATAGGGGAACCATCCGTAGAAGCTAATTTATTAGTTAAAGCTCCAAAATCAGTTTTAATTGGGTGGATGTCATAATAAATTCCTCCTGTATAAACATATAAAATTCTGTTTGTTCCTATGGCAGAAAATTTAATACCTTCTTTATTAACCATATGATGAAGAGCTCGAGCTGAACCGCATAGAGCTTGGTCTCCTAATTCAGACCATCCTCCTATTTTTTCGGGAGTATTATACCTAAACCTAACATTATATCCATCCTGCCATTGCCCTTCTGCTCCGGTAGGTGTAAGTTGTTTATTAAATCCTGGTAAAAATCCTATTTTTTGTAACATATAAAAACCTGTTTATCAGGTAGTATATCAGATCGATATGGAATTCAACGATTTATTACTTAACTTTTATGGGAGTGTTTGGTTCCGTCATTGTGTTGGCAAGTTCTGGATTAGCTTTATACATATTTACTTGAAGAAGATTCACTACCCTACCTAAATCATTTATAAAAGTTTTTAAATGTTTGTCTTCTAAAATAAGTCTTTTATGCTTATTTAAAACTTTAATTTCATCATCTGTAAATTTAATATGAACTTCTGTGTCAGATACATTTTGAAATATCATTTTATAATTCCCAAATATTCTCGTTTATCAAATTTCTCATCAACATATTTACCATTTTTTTCAACATAATGAAAGAAAACTTGTGCTTGATAATCCCCATCATATTCTTCTCTCCAATGTTCCACTTTCCCTCCATAGTATAAAAGCCCATCTCCCGGATGAATAATTATTTTTTTACCCCCAACATATAAAGGCCATTCTTTATCTTTTCCTAAAGTGCAACTAATACTTATTTCACACGCCGGACGATCAGTATGTTTTTCAAGTTTAGAGAATTTATTATAAACTCTTAAAAAAGAATAAGTAGGCCAAACAGACTTTCCTAATTCTTTTTCAACTCTAGGAACTAATTTTTCTAAAAGTAATTCCATCAATGGATCAGAATAATAACAGGTTTCACCGAGAAGGGTTTGAGTCTCATCAAAATTATTTATATTGCTCTTATGTCTTATAATAGAATATTTGTGTGCTATTTTTAATTCAGTTTTGGTAAGTAGATTTTTTATATATAAGTATTTTTTATTCATCGTAACCACGACACTAAAGCAAATCTAACACCTTCTTCAACTTTGATCGCTGCATGCGGAAATAAAAAATTACTTGGCCAAATAATAGCTTTCCCTGCACCAGGTTCAATTTTTAAACTTGAATTTTTAAAGCTAAATTCTAGACCACCTCCTTTGTAATCATTATTTAAAAAAATAATAACGGATAGGGTTCTAGGAGTATCAGGACCATCGTCAGTGTGTCGTGTGTAATAACCTCCTTTTTCATAACGTAACAAATTTATAACCTGTAGTTTTTGAGGTCGTTCAGTTCCATGAAGATTACAATACATTTGTGACAAATCCCTTATTTTAGCAATTAAAAAATTACACCAATGTGTATCCGTCATTGATTTTTCATTTCGAACTATAGAAAATTCAGTAACGTTACGTGTATTTGTATCAACAAACTGTTTACCCTCTCTCCCCACAATACGCGCATGAGAAAATTTTCTTTTTTTATAAGTTCTAATGATGGCCCCTACTTGATGAGGAGAAAGAAAAGAATCTACAGTCATTATTAATTCTTTTAGTTTTACTTCCATGATTTTTTACTCCTAAAGAATCTTTTATATTGACCTTTCATAAAAGACGCCCATCCCCAGTGTCTTTGGTTCCATTCTTTTATATTACCTTCTTTAAAAACAGCCTTCCATGATTCTCGTTTGAAAGGTATTGCTGTAACTAGTGGTTCTCCTTTTTTAATTGTAAAAGTCCCTTTATAATGAACGATAGAAGGAAAATTAATGGGTAAGCTAAAACTATCACAGTCTACTATACCCGCTAAAGGTGTAAATTTTGAATCTATTTTATTGATAACCGGTAAAAAAAGAACGCTATACCCTTTGGGAACTCTTATGAACCATGGGTTAATTAATTTAAGAATAGGTTCATTATGATTTTGTTCAATATAAGGACAACCTCCTTCTTTACCTCCAAGTTGTGCAATATCATGAGTGTGTCTAATGCCCGCTGTCATAGGAAAGGGAATATCTTTATGCCTAAAAGAGGCGTCTACGTCTGGATTCATACCCAACCACATACTTTCCCCTTCTTCCTTATAATTAGGATTTACAACTTGTTGATTAACTATTATTTCTTGTTGATTTTTTAAAACATATCCTGCAGAGATTGCATCTAAAAAAGGCATGCACAGTTTAATTGTTCTTTGGGTTAGCTTAATGTCGCCGTGATACTTGTTTAATTTTTTATACCACTCGGGTATATTGATTACTGCAGGTTCAGGTCTTATTGATTTATCCGAAAAGATAGGATCAAAACTTTCAAATATTATTTTATTTTCAAACATTTATTACTTTCAATGAAAGTAATATACTTATTATTAAGAAAATGTAAAGATTAAATGAAAGTGACTGGGGCAACCGTGTTGCCTGCTTCGTATAATGCATCAACCCATCCATACGCAGCCATATTACCACTACCATCAAAAGTTAAACCAGCAGTACCATCATTCACTGCAGTTTGTAAGGTTTGAAGATTTGTTAAATCTGTAGATAAGCTTGAAGGATTACCTACATTATTATTAATGTGATAATTTAGGTCAGTAATTAATGTTGATAAACCATTTTTGATATCATCTAATGTTACTGTCTCCTTAGCTACATTTGTAAACACTAGTGAGCCATCAACAATGTCCATACTAACAATCCCTCTAATAACTTTTTCAAAATCAGCATCACTTATGGATATAGATGAAGCTTGAGCGTGATTAACCCAAAAATCTTTTTGTTCATCATCCCAAGCATTTTTAAAATGCTGTCCAGAATTTACAGTAAGAATATATTTAGCCATGATTAAGTTCCAGAGTTATCATAGATCACCATATAACCAGCTCCGCCCGATGTTCCATTACTTGGAAAAGTAGATCCAGTTCCTGCAGTAATTGTACTAGGAGCAGTATAAACCGTACCTGCAGTACCTATATCAACATTAGCTCCGGGTGCACTTCCACTACTTCCTGAAGTTCCACTTGGACCGTGACCAGGTTTGACGTAGCCACCTCCGTTTCCTGCATTTGCAGTTCCAATATTTGTTAAAACACTACTTCCACCAGCACCCCCATTATTAGGGCCAGGCCAGCCTGTTCCACCGGATCCACCAGCACCGACATTATAAGCATATCCACTGCCTCCTGTTACAGGACCAGTATAAAATCCAAAACCACCAGCTCCACCAGATCCTCCAGTACCTCCGGGTCGATTATTTCCGCCACCGCCACCGCCGCCAGCGCCGACGTAAGCCATCGCTAAATTTGCTCCGGGGTTAGCTGTCCAAGTTCCTGAAGCAGGACCTTTGGATGCTAATTGTAAAACACCAGCACCAGCACCAGCAGCTCCAGAAGATGCAGAAATAACTCTGCCTTCTCCATCGACTGTGATAGTTGATGATGTATAAGTACCTTTTGCTAGTTTAATTATTCTAGGCATATGTTAATCTCCTCCTTTATTAATCAGCCATTTCTTCGTAAGATACACTCCATGCCAAGTCAGAAGCAGTTCCTGCTGTGACAGCAAGTAAATCTGTTTCGTCTAACCATATAGGTCCGGTTCCATCTAAAAAGCTTAAAGTTGAATCTGCTGGAACGGAAATTGTACTTGCTATTTTATAATAAGTACTTCCGTTATCGTTGCTAATTTCTAATGTAACATCACATGCGTTAGTTCCATCTACGTTAGCGATTAAAATTGTATTAACTTTGGCAGCGTACTCTGCAGTAACGTCTATCATAGTTGTTCTACTTGTATCGCCCAGATTACCCATAGCATTCTTAGGTGTTATCGTTGCGACATTTACTATATTTGGTGTTGCCATTTTTTTATTCCTCTTTTGTTATTACTAGAAAATCATTGCCATTGCAATAGCTTTTCCTAATGATGTTCCGGCCGATGACCAGGATAATGTACCAGAAGCATCTGATGTTAAGGCAAAACCAGAAGTAGTTGCATCCGCTGCTGGTAAAACCCATGTTACTGCGCCTGTTACAGTAGTGGGTGCTTTAAATCCAACAGCTGCTGAATTATCAGCATCATTGAATAAAAGAGCATTTGTATTAGATAAAGTGATTTCTGAAGAAGAAGCAAAAACATCTATAATATCTGGATTAGTACCATCATTCGCACTTGCATATAAAAGTTTAAAACCTTTATCTGTAGTTGACCAAGTTACACTTCCTCCAGAGCCTGAAACATATTTAAATTGAACTGTATAAGCACCACTTGTACTATTTTTAATTAAATACCAGTTTTCTACATCAAGAGGTATTGTAACAATTTTAGCTCCTGTAATTGCTTGAGGGGACTCTGCTCCTAAAACAATAACCCTCGTTGCAAGAGTTGCTCCTGTTGATCCATCAGAAACTGATAATGTAGTAGTGTTTGCTCCACCTCCATCTGCATTTAAAGTTTGAACAACATATCCACCTGATACTTGTTCTAAAATATCTAAATTTGTATTTGTTTTTGTTCCCCATGTACCGGCATTTTCGCCAGTTGCCATTTTTTCTACGCCGAGAGGGGTATAGGTTGATGCCATAATTTTTCTCCTAATTCATATTATTTGTTTTTATATTTTGTATTATTCATAATGTCAACATAGATTATGAGCCACTTACATTAGAATAATTTGCTGTCTGAGTTCCTGTCACTGAGCTATAACTCGATGATTGTGTCCCTGTTACACCTGAATAACTAGCCGATTGAGTTCCAGTAACATTACCATAATGTATAGGACTGATTTGGCCTACAGAAATGGTCGCAGAAACTCCACTTACGCCCACCGTCATCGCATCTAAAGATATTGATCCCACAGAGGCTGTTAAAGCCGATGGAGCGCTTAAATCATAGGCTGTTTCAATGATAGGGGTTCCTAAAGAAATAGTTAAGCCTGATGGAGCTGTAATATCAACTAGTTCAGTCGGTGTAACATCTAGTTCTCCCACACTAGACGTAGCTCCTAATCCAGTTAACCCAACTACATCTGCGGGACTAATAGAGCCTACAGAAGATGTGGCACCTACTCCACTGATAGCTTCTCCAAGTGCAGGAACAATAGCTCCCACCGAAGAAGTTGCACCTACACCATCTATAGCGTAAGTCATTTGATGTGTTATAGAACCTACTGAAGATGTTGCGCCAACACCCGTTAATCCCATTACATCAGCAGGAGCAATTGCACCTACTGAAGATGTCATGCTTAATCCGGATGGTTGAACTAATTTATTAAATGAATCTCCCCATGGTTCTTCACCCCAACCATTTCTACCCCAACCAACTAAAGTTCCAGCATTATCAAAATCACCAAGTTCAGAGGTTAATTGAGAAGGTGCAGTTAAAGATATAACAGAAGTTAGATCATCTGATAATGATCCTACTGAAGAGGTTGCACCAATACCAGTTAATTCTGCGGGTATAACTTGAGTAGCTGTTACACTACCAACGCCTGAAGTTACACCGACACCAGTTAAAGCAACAGAATAGTCTACACCCCAACCAGAATTTCCCCATTCTTGTCGACTCCAACCTTCTACATTAGATGTTGTTTCACTTAAAGAGCCTACTGAAGATGTTAAAGTTGATGGTGCTGTAAGAGAAATATCAATAGAGCCTTGATCATTCCATTCATTATTACCCCATGCAAAAATTCCCCATGTGTTATCTGTAACAGTATCTGCCTGTCCACCCATTCCTGAGTGATTAGCACAATAGTAATAAAGCGTGGGTGCGCTCTCAGCAACTACAATTTGTGTATAAGCTCCGGCTTCTCCTGGTGTTCCGTTTGTTGTAACGCCGGTAGTATATTCACTACCTCCGCCATGAGTTCCATCACTTGTTGTAGAAAATCTAAATGGATGACCGCTATTTGAACTATCTGCTTGATCAAATTTATAAGTTCCAGTTTCACCAAGAGTTACTGTATCTTGTAAAACACTATCAATATAATATTTATTACCGGACCCAGGATTGGATACTGTTACTGTAAACGTTCGAGTAACGGACATAAGGAATTTCTCCTTATGCTATTCTTACTATCGCTGTTGTAGCTGCTGCTGCTGGAAATTGAACTGTAAATGTTCCACTAGAAACAGTTTTGTCTCCACCAAAAGCCACTGCACAAACTGCAGCATCTGTTGAATGTGAATCATTATAAATTAAACAACCATTAGCTGTGAATGAAGCTGATGTCCAAGAAACATCTGAGAAATCACAAACCGCTGTTGAAGAATCCAAAGTTGGTGTAACACTCGTTAAAGCTTCTCCACCAGCTGTATATGCTGTTCCAGATGAGTTAGTAATTTCATTAGATGAAGAATAAGCTGTAGTACTCGCACTTAAAGTTGCAGAACTTGTATATAATGCAATTTTAAAAGTATTACCCGTTGATGCTGTAAAATTATGCTCCGCTTCTAAAATTTCTTGTTTAAAGCTATTACAAATTGCCGATGTTATTGCCATAAGTTTTCTCCTAATTATTGAGGCGGTGACTCGATTGGTATTCTCACTGTTCCATCCGTGTAATCGTCTCGTCTTCGTCTTCCAATTTGCATCGCTGCAAACTTTTGTAGTTCTTGTTTATACTTTCCTTCATATAATGTCAACATATCCATTGGGCCTTTTAAAAATCCATATGCCTCCACCAGAGAAGCATATAACAAACCTTGTGGAAAATACTGGCTTATATAAGTTGTAGTCTGACCACTAGCTAATTGAGCTGGTATTTTATTATAATAAATTCTAAAATTGTAATTGGCATCTGGAGTAGGGGCTAAATAAATAGAGCCTGAAGTAGTATCACTGGTCCCTGTAGCTCCTCCAAACATAGCATAATACTTAGGTTTACCTGTAACATCTGCTCCTGAAGTTGTGGATCCCTCTGGACCCGTTAATCTTCCTACGTATTCAGATAAGAAAGTTTGATCTCTTTTTTGTAACCACGTACCTTGCTCAGTGGTATTTGATGCATTAAAAACTTCAACACCTCTTACAAATAAAGTTCCAGCTGGAACTCTAATATTATTAACATCTGCAGCCATAGTTCCTTCATCTACAAATCTATCAGAATCCATAGGTAAATCATTATTGATTCTAAATTCTGCATTCATGATAAATTGATCTGTAATAGTAGAAGTAAAAACTGTTGTATCTACTTCACAATAATTTTGTATTGCAGTTGTAAGTGTTGCGTATGTAAATCCGGCCATTATTTCCAACCCTTCTTAGCCAATTTAGGAAAGCCACTAATTAAACCACCTATAGCTTTTTTAACTGGTTTATATTTTTTAGAACCTATATGTGCTGCAGGAACTCTTTCACCTGGGGCTTTTTTATAATTTGGATCTTGTGCCCAAGGTCTTCTGTCTGTAAATTTTTTCTTATCTAATGGAACTCTGTATCCTACTTGAGGACCTTTGTTTGTAATTTTTATTTCACCATACTTATCTTTTCCTACAACATTATAAAGTTTATCCTGTTTTATTTTTCCCACACCTATATTTTGAGAAAAAGTTTTCTTTTTAGGAATTTTCTTAGGTTTAAGTTTACTAACTTTTTTACCAACTGCTTGTATAATTTTTTTAATAACTCCTGTTGCCATTATGCTTCTATAGTTACCGGTCCTACGGACACTGGATAACCACCTCCTTCTATTCCACCTGCTGTAGCTGTATCAGTATTTACAACAAAATAAAACCAGTCTGTTGTATAATCTGTGTCTCTAGCTCCAGATACATATTTTCCTGTAGTTATAGCATAGCCTGCGGCTAAAGCAATTTTAGCCCCTGTAATTCCATCCCAACTAGCGGGATCTGTATAAGCGCCTGCCGTAGTAGGCATTCCTCTAAAACGATAAGTATCCCCATTAGTTAAACCATGGTTTGGTACATTAACATTTATATAAGCAGATCCTGCACCATAAGTTGTAAAAGGATTAAAAGGCATTAACTGTGGAACAGCTGGAGCCACTCTTGAAGGTCTTGCATGTTCTAAACCTTGAGGATCAGCTCCTACAGGATGTGGTTCTAATTGAGGTTGTTTAACCTCAAATTCAGAAGTATGTACCCACGCACCAGTCCATTCCTGTACCATTTCTTTATATGGAAATGCTGCACCAGACCTGTCTGATATTGCAAGTGCTCTTCTACCTTTTGAAAATCTAGCCATTATTTTTTACCTTTAGGATTAAAAAACTTTGGAGAATATTTAGAGCCTTTGGTCATAATTCTATTATACTCATCTATGTCATGAGGACCTGCTCTTTTAGTTGGTGACGATTTTATTTTTTTATTAAGCGCTGCTACCATTCTATCTTTTTTACCTGTGTAATCTTTTCTATACACAGTATCAAAATGTTCTTCGCCAGGAGTTTTCTTTGTTGATTTAGAAAACTTGCTAGAAACAGTTCCAGGTCTTTTTTTAACTGATTTTAAAATCACTCCCATTCCTTTAGTAATTAATGTCATATGTTTGGATAATAAGTTTTAGGGGTTATATAAGTACTAGCTGCAGAACCATCTTCTGCCAATGCTCTAGCAAATTCATCTTCGTATAATAATTTCATTTCTTGTGTTCTTTGTGGTGCAAACTTCATAGATAAATAATATGATAATCCTGATATCATTGGTGGAATAAATCTATATGGGGTATCTGTTGCATTACTATAGGCTCCTGCATCCTGAATTCTTTTTACATAATAAACATTTAAATAATTATCGGCTGCTGTGGAATTAGGTAAAGGATAAATTGTTATTGTAACTTTATCTATAAATCTTTGAACCCAATATTGAGAAGGTGTTCCAAGGGATGCTTTATTTGCTGTTGCAGCATAAGCGTCTCTTGCAACTTTAGTTAGACCTATATCTGATTGAGAAGTGGTGTTATAATTTTGTCTATATGTAACATTTAAAATATCGGTAATCCCATAAATATTTGTTACAGGTGTAGTTGTAGCTTGAGGGGGTTCTCCTCCTCCAGGAACATCGGTTGAATTTCTATAGAATGTATAAATACCAGACCCTTCAGCAGTAGCATCAACGTTTGTTGAAGAACCTACTATTAAATTAATATTAGTATTTCCTACTTCCCAAAAATGTACACCTCTATTACCCCATTCTTGAAAAAGAATGTTTAATGATCTTCTAGCTGTTTTTAATTGATGACCTGCAGAACCAACCAAACCAATACGTTCGTACGCATCAGTTATAATTTCATCAATAGAAAAGTTTTGATCAAATGAATAAGCAGAGGACGTGGTATTTGCCATCTAACCTCCTATCCATAGTAAGCTACAAAATGATCACAATAGGCTAATACTACATAAGCACTAGTCCCACAATAAACTCCGTTTCCACCAAAGGAATAATTAAAACTTTCATTAGCAGCCGAACATCCTTTAAGATGTGCTACTAAGGTATCAGATGCACTTGTGCCATCATAGATTTTAATGTCTAAGTCAGCTGCACTTGCTTGAGCATTGATGCTTACAATTCTAATTGGTCCCAGATTTGCGGCCGAACCAGCGATGTATCCTTGCATTTGACCTGTACTAGTTAAAGCTACTGAAGCTTTAACATCAGATATCATTGTACCCATAATTTTCTCCTTATATTGTGAGCTCCCGAAGGAGCTCACAAAGTTTATCTATTACGCGTCAGCAAACGGTGTTGCGACAGTTCCTGATCCTATTAAACTACCTCTAACAAAGTACTTAGCGCTCGCTATTGCAGTAACTTCTACCCAACTACCAACGATACCACCTGTTGTAGTACCATTAAATGTCATGACATCATTACTTGAT
>VTLG01001729.1_pt1 | contig 53339 bp, 55 predicted proteins | sample 4694571 | NCBI WGS metagenome assembly VTLG01 (sample SAMN12604809, study PRJNA352737) | marine metagenome | biome: ENVO:00000447; feature: ENVO:00000209|ENVO:00000569|ENVO:01000036; material: ENVO:00002151; isolation source: viral sequences binned using virsorter ... | reverse complement strand
CACAGATTTTATCATAGATATATTTCTGTGTGTCTTCATCAGCCATCAAAGAACCAAAGTCCTTAGATTGGAACTTATGTTCCTTTCCATCTTGGTCTTCTAGTGTATACCAAGCACCAGCTTGTTTAATCAACTTGTGACCTTTTAACACTTCCAACCAACTACCAAAGTCATCAATACCCTTATCAAAGTATAGTGAAAAGTCAGCACTTCTCAGTGGTGGTCCTAATCTATTCTTGATAACTTGTGCTCGTATCTTAATACCGATTGTATTCTTCTTCGTGTCTTTTATCTGTCCTACGTTCTTCAATCTAATACGAGTTGATGAATGGAATGGTAGAGCTTTACCACCTGATGTTGTCCAAGGATCTCCAAACATAACACCAAGTTTCTGTCTCAATTGATTAGTAAAGATTAAACACACACGTTGTCTAGCAATCAACTGTGTTATCTTTCTCATAGCCTTACTAATCACGATAGCTTTAGCAGTTGCCCAACCATCTTTGTCGAAATCAGCATCCATCTCGACTTTGGTTGAAGCAGCTGCCAAACTATCCACGAGGATTGTAACCAATTTATCCTTATCGGATTCTCTGATTTTTGTAACTATTGTTTCGATAGTATCAAATATCTCTTCAACAGTTTCCAAGTGAATATACAGCATATTCTCGGTATCGATTCCAATAGCCTGTAAAAACTCACTCGATACGGCAGACTCAGTATCTATATAGACAGCAAGTCCACCTTTCTTTTGGGTGGCGGCAAGAGCATGAGCTCCAATCAGAGATTTACCACTACCTTCAAGTCCATTTATTTCTGTAATTCTACCAGCAGCTAATCCACCATCTGGTCTATTTGATATAGCCAAATCTAATATGGTAGAGCCAGTAGAAACCCAATCACTTATATCAGTAGGTGTTTGGTCAACACCATCTAAAAAGTAAGCGACTTTATGAGATTTAAATTGTTTGTTTAACTCCGAAGCGATAACTTCGGCTAATTCATCTTTCTTAGACATACGTTCTCCAATAACCGACAAGGATGGCAGGTAAAAGGAGGAAAACCCACCACCCTTTTTATGTCGGTGTTAATTAAGAGTTAAATAACTTATCGAAATCATCCTCTACGTTGGAAGAAGCTTGAGTAGAAACCATTTCTGGTTCACTTGTTTTTTCTTCAGCAGCAGATGGATTTAGAAAGTTCTGTAAATGACCTTTTAACTCATCAAATGATGGCTCATTATAGAGTTCAACAATATTTGGTTGGTTGTTTATTAAGTTTTGACTTAACGTAGCATCCTCAACCAATGCTGTTTGATTTGGTTTTACACGAATGGTAGTTTTACCATATTGGTTACCAGCTTCAGCAGCAGTTTGTCTCTCCACAACGATATCTCTACCTGTCATGACATCTGAAATATCACCATAATCAGGATCGGCAATAATACCAAGTAATTCTTGATATACTGTCTTACCAAATCCCCACCATTTCACACCTTCGGATTCTTCTCCACGAACTATGACAGGCGCAAATGTCCTCATCTTAGGTTCGATTCGCTTACCTTGAATCCATTCGTCTTTGTCGCCAGAACCCTTGAGTTTGTCGGCAAATTGTTGAACAGGATCAGGTCGTCCAAATGAAAGTGGTGAAAGTACGGTCTTATTAGGAACAAGACTATAATGAAAAAATAATTCTACAAAAGGATTATCTTTGTTTTCGTTATAGGGAGTGATTCTAATCTGTGACTTTCCTGGTTGTGGTTTCCAAAACGCATTAGCTGTTGAGGAAGTATTCTGTAACTGGTTCAAACGTGATTTAATCGCATTAATATCCATTATCATTCTCCATGTTTATGTTGTTATTTATAGTTTATCTACTATAAATATTATATACAATAATTTACATATAATATTTCTAATAGTCAAGCAATTTTTATATATTTATTATTTTTAGTATTCTTGTTGATATTCGGGATAACCCTTCCTTGTTCGTAATAAGAATCATGTTCTTATACATCTCCCAAGGCAATTCAAATTTTGTATCCAACACACCGTTGTTTATCTCCATGATTAATTCATTTAGAGCATTTATCGTATATAATGTGTTTGTAATCTTTTTCCTATGTAGTGAAATGGTATTAGGAACAGCATTAAAATCTAAGTCTCTGTTCTTCTCCACGTTATACGTACAGATTAATTCACTATGTTTATCTTCATTCTGTAGAACATAAATTTTTTCATACACCACGTTGAACTTACTGCTGATGTCCATTAAGGTTTGATCTAACTTTTTGTTTGTGGTGAACGTGCAGAGGAGTTGAGTGTTCATTAGGGTTTTTCACCTGTTTTAAAACAATTTTGCATTCCTTTACTGTAAGTCATAGTGTTGTTAGTTTTTCCAGCAGCACCATCTTTTGAACGATATGTTTTGACTCCGATTTCTATTCGTCTACCTGTTTTAGTATCTATAGCATAAGCAAAAACATTTTTGCCAGTAACAATTGTTTTTTCTTTATCAGCATATTGTAATTCATCATTCTCTACTAATCTAAATCTTTCTTTAAACTCTTTAGTGTTATTAACACCCAAACAATCTCTCAAGACTTTTCCATTAACAATATTACCACCCATATTGACATCTAAAGAAGCACCCATTAAACTTTTAGGATTTCCCTCTTCATATTCTTTAGGTGGATAGTCCATCATGTCAAGATGAAATGCTCTCTGTGCCTCATTTGCCTCCATAGCCGTTCCCAATCCGGGTTTTATTTTATTTAATCTATTTAATCTTTCTCTTTGTAATCCAACAACTTTTTCTCTTTGGTCTGATAGGTTTTTCTTAACATTTAACCCTTTAATTTCAGGATTTTTTCTTAAAAGTGCTTCACTTACTTTATTAATTACCTTAGTATCGGGACCTTTTCCCATTCCATCAGATACCATTCTTTGAACCATCTCTATTTTTTGTTCTGTAGTTAAATCTTTCGGATCAACACCTGGTGGTAAATATTGCTGGTATTTACCACTAACCTTTTCAAAATTACCTTTATCGAAAGCAGCCTTACCAAATATTGCCACATCTAAATTCTTTTTCATAGTTCCCTTATCCTCTTCAACTATTTTTGCCTGATCTTCACTTGAAAGCTCACTTAGTCTTTGAGCGATTGGAATTGCCTGACTATTGTAATTTTCCTCTATTTTCTTGATTTTTTCAGAATATTCATCTATCAAATTTTCTGCTAGTTCATTTTCACCGTCTGTTAAATTCTCTTCTTTTAAATAACTCTTATAATTTTCACCTTCTTTTAATAGAGTGGAATTATCTTGAATGTCATTAGTAGTAGTCTTATCAGAGTGGAATTGAATTAACAAATTACCCTTATCGTCTTGAACAAAGGTAGCAGTATCAGAAGGGTTCATTCCACCACCACCAGCCTTGATAAATGACTTAGCATCTTCTTTATCGACTACTTGACCATTTGGTAAAAGAACTTGAGTTGCATCCTCTACCATTTGTACTTGAGCATCTATTGAACTTTGAGCTCCGTAGAAAGTTGAAGTCTTCTGTGGTTCTCCAAACTTATCTTGATCTTGTAATCTCTTTATTCTTTTTTGTGTTCTTTCATGTTTCTTTCTAGCAGACCTTGCTGATACGATACATTTAGACATGAGATTTTCATTACCCTCAAAACCATCTGGCATATCTTTCTTACCTATGCCGGTTGTTTTTTTCTGTTCCTTTCCAAGTTCACTATTTTCCGTCATCTCATATAATTTCATAGCAAGTTCTTCATCACTCATATTTGGATTTTCTTCCAATACATGAACACCCTCACCTGACATTATTTCATTAAAAGCAGAACCCGCCCCACCTGGCGCTGGTTTTGTACCTGTGTTCTTTTGAAAATTACCGTAACCATATTTAATCATATCATTTTTAACTTCATTATCACCCTCGTTAGGATCTCCAGCAACCACACCCTTTTCTTTAGGTTTATCTTTACTGTCGTCTTTCGATCCCTTATTTGTCAAATGGTCACCATCAATATTGGTTTCATCATAATTTGGATTCATCTTTGGTTTTTCTTTTGATGTGTCATCTTTTTCACCATCGTCACTACCGACTGGTTTATAATTACCAGAATTATCCTTAGTGAATCTTTGCACACCATCGGGTATTTTATCGCCCTTTTTCCAATTATTAGGTAGGTCTTTCTTTAAAGCATAACTGTTGAAACCTATAGAGGTATAATCGTCATCCTTATCTTTCTCTAGTATCAAAACAACAGAATTAGCTTCTTCAGTGGTAAATCCTTTTTTTAACATCATCTCTTTTAAAATTGATAGGTGACCATCATTACTTGGTCTAGCAACAGTTAATTGATCTCCATCATTTTCAAAACGTTCACGAATGGCCTCTTGCCATCTCCAATAAATGTGATTAATTTCTTTTGAAATCATAATTCTTCATATCCCCATAGGTATGTCCGGCCTTGGACTTGACTTTATAACCTAATCTTTGTAATGCTTCTTGTATCTTATAAATAGTATCCACCCCATCTTTTCGACTATAATCGAATAAAAAGCTATCATAGTTATAATGTACGATTTTTGTCCTCTTATTTAATAAATAGTAATGTAAACCATGTAACGTGTCAACATTACTCTCGGTCTCATGAGCCTGAATATAGTAATTAAATAGTTTCATTGGATTCATGTTGGGTAGATTTTCCTTATATAGATTACGAAAGTATCTTCTGGTTTGGACAAAAGATTTATCTTGATATTCTTCCCACAGTTTTTTGATAAACTTTTTTGTTAAATCTAAAAACTCAATTTTGTTAGCAACATCATTGGGTATACCACCATACATGTATTGAAAGGTTTTAGTCTTACCCTCATCAACACTCACACCATATTTTTCACTCAGATACTCATGAACCGATGTATCAGGAAACTCATAGTCAACGAGTTGACCGATTAACCTTGGATGATACGCATCATAATCAAATTCTACGAAAATATCATTCAGAGGTGAGAAACACTTACGTTGTTCATTAGTTAGAGCAGCAAAGTTCAATCCATTGATAGCATTTGATGGACGTGATGTGCTTGTATAAAAGTTATAGTTCTGATAAACTTTTTTATCATGGATACAAGACTTGTATTTATTACCAAATACTTTTAAAAAGTTTTGATTCACTCCAATACCATTTTTCTCAATACTATAAAAAGCATTGTGATAATATGATTGGAACAAACTAAAATTACTTTGATTAAACACCCTATCTTCTATCCTATACGTACCTAATGTTTTACACTGTTCTATAAGTTTGTCAAATGACCTATAATAAGGAAAATCTTCCATATCGCTAGATGAATAAAATCTATCATGTTGTATCTCCCATTTGGGTCTATTGTGTAACCAATAATGAACAGAATTTATGTCATGATAATTAACATTTAATTGTCTAAATGTTCTATAGTCAAAACCTAAGTAATATTCTTTATCATCATCATGAGTTAATATCTTATACTCTAAATTATCCACCTTATAATCATAATGGTCGGCATAGAGCACTTTATCTTCCCAATTATCATAAATCAATACAGGTGTGTTCTTTGGATGGCACTTACTCCACAAGGGATACTTATTTATACAAATAACCATACCTTAATATACAATGTTTTTATGTAAAAGTCAATATTTTTATGTTTATTGTTCTCCAAGCCTTGATGGAGAACTAAACATCGCCAACGGTCCTCCTTCTGCATAAAACAATCGATAATTTAAATTTATATGTCTTATAAATTGTTCAGGATTATCACCACCTAATGCTATTTCTGGTATAGTTATAAGCCTTTGAATATCAACATCGGAACTTCTTAATTGAAATATTATTTGATTTTCTGTACCATCGCCATTCGTATCTCTCAAACCAATTTGAAAAGCAAAGTTTCTAACTAATCTTGGAGTAAGAAAACCGTCTAAGTCTACATCATTTAATTCATCAACAAATGCTTTATTAATAGTTTTTTGTTTTAATGCACCAATTGGTATTCCTTTAGACTTAACGGCTAAATTCATAGCTTTCATTAATTCTTTTTCCCTCTTTGAAAATCCAACATCAGGACTAGGGTTATAGTCATCAATTATATCATCCATTTCATCATCACTATATACATCCATGACTCCTTGTAAGGGATTTTGATTATGATATTGTGAATCTACATATTTAAACCAGTCATCACCTTTCATCTCGTTGAAATTTTCACCACTAAATTCTGAGTTTTCAACATTTTGAAAAACAATTTCAAACATGGCTTGTCTTAATGCCAAGTTATAGGCGATGTTTTTACCGTAACGAAAATGTTGTGTATCTTTAACTTTAGTTGCAAACCAAGTTAACTTTCCCTTTTCTCTTTTGGTTAATTCTGAAAACTGTTCACCAGTTGGTTTTCCAATTTTTCTTCTAAAAACATCAAACTTTAATGGATTACCAAACACACTTAAAAGTTTTGTAGTGCCACCTTTACTCATAGCCTTTCTAGCTTTTGTTACTTTATCTTGATCTACTTTTCCTGTTGTAATGTCAAAAAAACCTTTATCTTCTTCTATAGGATTCTGGTCTTTAAATTCAACATCATATTGCCCATCATCAACCGACTGTTTACGCAAGGGACTTTCAGCATGAACTTTACCAGTAGCAATAGATTTAAATTTAGGATCTAATTTCATGACACTATTGTAACTGGTTTGCCAACCATTTGTATCTAAAGTATGTTCTATACCCACTATCTGAAACATAACTCTGTTTTTGTAATATTTAGGTAGATAATTTATGTTGAAACAATCTCCGATTTGTAACCAATCATTACCATATATTGATAAGTTCAATTCTAAAGGTAAAATTGGAGCAACCGAACCAGCTTTTGAACTTCCAAAATGTTTTAATCTCATTTGATCTAAAAGATAATCTCTTTCAGATCCAGATAAGTCTACGTTTTCATCAATGTCCATTTTAAAAACATCTTTTTTCTTAGCCCCACTTGCCTCATCAGTAGATAGTTCTTCGGCTGATTCATCCAATTCTTTTATTTTTTTATTTTTTTGATCTATATATTTTTGCCAAGCAGTATCATCCACTAAGTTTATTGTCTGACCTTTTGATGGTTTTAATACTATACTTTTTAGCTCTGCCCTATCAATACCAATAGCCGATACTCCTTCATCTCCTCTGTTAAAATCACCTTTGAATGGTAAACTTTTTATTCTAACGAATTGATCTGATTCTGGATTATTATCTGATAATACAGGTCTATTTAAAGCATTTAAATGCATTAGATTTCCTAAAAAATGTTGATCAATATATGTTTGATTAGCTTGATTTGATATAGCAATCATAGAAGCCAACCCACCTTGTGCTTCAACAAATTTTAAATCACACTGACTAACAATGGATTTATCAGATGTCACGTCAAATACCAAATCGGGTTGAGGACCCATTAGGTTACAATCATGAACACAAAAGTTAGTTTTGGATTCATTGGTGGCAATTAATTTTAAATTCCAAACATTATTTGAATCAGAACTCAATTGGTCTAATATACTTTGAAGAGCTTTATCCACAGTATCTTGACTAGAAAATGCTGTTTTTATCACATCAGTAGAGATAAATAACTCTCTGATTGGCATGACAGGAATACCTGGAAATCTTGTATCCTTAGTGGAACTTTCATCAGGTAACAGATAATCTTTATCATCCTTTTCGTCTGCAATAAATCTAGCACCTAATTCTAAATCTTCATCATCTGGTGGTTCATAGTCTGGTGCAAGTCTTGTGTTGTAAGAATTAGCCCATTTATTTGGTAACATAAAACTAGGTAGATTATCACGTGGAGATAATTTTGCAGTTTGGATTTTAAAAAGAAGTTCATCCCATCTACAAACTCCTTTTCTAGAATCATATTGAATTTCATAATTATTATCTCTGTCTCTTATAAAAACTTTATTTTCGTCATTTTTTTTACTCACTCCACTTACAAATGAATTTAAAAACATGTCTTCCAATCTACCTAAAGTAATGTAAGTTTTTTCTTTATCATCTCTATCAGAATCTTTTTGGAAACCTCTTGATAAATTAGATAAATCCTGATGAAAAATACCAACTTGAGATGCATAATCTGATATTGTCCCATCAGCATCAGCATTTATTTCAGAAGATTTAAAAAATTCAGCGGCTTCTTCATTAAAATCTATTTCACTATATATGTTTTTTCTATTAAAAACTTGATCAATATTTGTAGCAGCAAAATTATTTTCAGGATCATTATAAGCTGCTAAAGCACTGATTAACAATTCATCAAACGCATTATTAAAGATGTATTTTAAATCACTATCGTTTGTAATTGGTTTATCTATTAAAGCAGTGTTTCTAGAAACTATTTCCAATGAACACTCAAATGAACCAACGTTATTTATAGTTGCATTATATTTTACGACATTACCAATCGTTGTTTTCACATACCCAAAATGTGTTGCTAGATAACCCTTCTCTTCTCCATAAATAAAATCATCAAAAAATTCCATCTCAGTATCAGTTGATTTTAAAAAGGCAAGAGGATCATACAACTGAAAATTAGTATCGAATGTTCTACCAAAATCAACACAAACAGTTGAACCAGGTCTTAAAAAGTAAGGTAAGAATATATTGTCAAAATCTTGTTTATTGTGAACTATAAATTCAACCACAGTTCGTTGTAAAGCGCCGATAGCTCCCTCTGTTTTTGAAGTCATTGAAGTTATACCAGCTGGTGGTTTTAAATATGGATTACCATCAACACTCTGTAACCCTACTTGTTTTTCACTTAATTGTTTTACATACTTTACCTTATCCGAACCCATATCAGTCGTCAATGAACCCAATGGTGGTTTGTTATTTAAATAACTATCCTCTCTATTTTCATTTACTGAAAAAACCCTTATTTGAGCATCTTCATCGGCACTACCACTTACTCTGATATCAACTGCTGACCACATTCTTACAAAAGGTAAGGATTCTCCTAGATGATGAGAAACTTTGGATGGTTGTAAAGGATCAAGTGGATTGACTGTTTTCTTACTATCTTGAAGATCGTCAAATATTTTCTTTACATCGGGTGAAACTTTTTGTCCGAATAGTCGATTTTTAAAACCTGCCATAATTTACTCCATTATAGCGTCTTCTGTTGATAAAGGTATCCTAAGTTGTGTTCCGACAGGTATATTATTAGTAGATAACTTATTAACACTTGCTATAAACCACCAATACTCAGGTGTTCCATAATATTGAAAAGCTAAAGCATCACATCTATCACCCTCGGTGGCTATCAATAAAATATCTGAATTTTTTTCTTCATAATCAGGTAGACTAGCTGTTCCTATTCTTGTTATTTTTCTATCCTTAACTTTTTTTACTGTGCTATATCTACTCACCGTAAGCTCCATAGAATTTACCCTTTCCGTCACTTCCATTTCTTAAACTTGGTGGTCTTTTACTTAATATCTGATAAGATAAGGCAATATCAAATAATCTAGGTAATGATCTTTCAGCATCCCAATCACCTTGTTCAACTACAGTGTAACTTATTGATTTAAAAAATCCAAATTGACCTTCTTTTTTTGTACCGATATGTGCCATATATAACTCTGTAAATGGTGGTTTCATTCTAGTGAAACCATCGGCTTGATCAGCAAAATACTCAGGATAAGCTAGTGATGTTAACTTTTCTAACTTTTTATATATTATCAATTGTTCACGTTTATCATATGGATACACCCTTAGATTAAATGATATATCCCTCTCACCCTTTTGATAAACATAAACATCTTCTGACCTACCAACGTATGATATCGGATTAAAAGTTGGAGTTACATTTTCAGTTATACCAGTAACAAATCCTCTGAAATACATAAATTGACCATCTCGTAAATCTTTTATTTTTACATAAAAATCACCTTTTTTAAATGGATTGAATTCACCTAGTGACTCAGCCTCTGTATCACCTATGTTTGATCTTCCAACCTTATCATCATAGGAAGTTTTTTTACCACCACCACTTAAATCAATAAATGGAGTTGGTTTTTCTATTTTAGGAATTTGAGCAGCTCTCACCAATTCTTCCATACCCCTATCTACAATGGGTTTTAAAAGTTTTCTACCCAATTTTGCTAAAAAATTACTACCTTGTGGTAATTTTATTTTAGCAAGAGCTTGAAGTCCAAGAGGTCTATCACCAAGATTTTTAAATGCCATTCCACCAAGCTGAGCTCTAGCACTATATTCCACCCTAAAAGGTTTTCTAATACTTCCACCACCAGGCACTAATGAAACACCTTGAGCTGACTGTTGTATAAAGTTAAGAAAACCTGTATTTGGAACTGGTATTGCTGGTGCCATTATTGATTTTAATGGATTATCAATGGGAATCCCCTCACCTATAGCAATATTAGTTATATTCTCTTTTAACATAAGTTCTAAACCAGATAATGATGTATAAAAAGCAGAAAGTCTACCCACATCAATTAAACTGGCGGCTAATGGAATCCTATCACGATTATATCCCAACATACTACCAGCAAATGAACTATTATCATTATCAGGAATTTTTCTGACTATATAAGGTTCTTTTAATTTACCTAAGAAACCATTTCTACTAGTGGTTGAATGTGCTCTAATGTCTAAATTAGGTGTTGATACTTGTTCATGTGGATTTTTAGCAAATAAATTTAAATCCGACTCCAATGGACTTCTTGCCGTAGGTGGTGTTGGAAGAGTAGAACCATGAGTGGTGTCAAATAGAGATTTTATGTTGTATAATCCTTTTTTATCTCCTAAATCTTTACGAATTGTCAAAACTTGTTCGTTCTTTACAATATTTGAATTTTCTTCGACTGACTCAACGTTTAAATTAAACACCCCATTGGTATAATCATTGATTTGAATGGTATTTTCAGTGTGACCATTAACTGTAGCCCCACCATCTCCATATATCGCCGTTAAAGGTGATGGTTGTTGTTGACTACTAATACCATCTATCTTAATCAGAGTATTTGATGTTCCATTTGTTCCAAAACTATGTTCATTAACTAATGCATTACCTACTGTTTTAATACCATCAGTAGAATTAGCCTTATTTTCAGCTATATCACTAAATACCGATTTTAAACTTTCTAATCCTAAACTCATGATAGAGCACCACCTATTAGAGAAGCATATCCACTGTCTTGAGTGATTTGTTCTCCATTTGCTACTGAACGTATGTCTCCACCAGATATTGTACTCTTCATAGCTACGTTTACATTTACATTTTGACTACCACCTCCAGTCGTAGTCATGGTTGCTCCATTAAAAGCACCCTCATTAATTTTATTGGTTGTTGCAATTACTGAATCTTTTGGATTTAATTCAAACGTACCAGCTGGTCCTGTCATGTATTTAATTCCACCAGGACTTGTTTTTACATCATTTACTTTTTTTGCTTTTCCTAACACTCCAATTAAACCAGCAATAGCTGCTCCAACTAATGGGATAGCTAAAGGTCCTAAAGCACCAATAGATCCAGCAAATTTCGCACCAAATAACTTAACTTGAGCACCAGCAGCAACACCTGCTTGAACTGCAGATAAGGCTGATTTAGTTGCCAAAAATCCAAAACCTGCAGCAACTATTGGAACTAAAGCACCTATTTGACTAAGAACTCCAATTATCGATGTAAAGATAGAGACTAAACCAGTTAGTCCACTTACAACAAACATTATGGACGGACCCAAATCATTTATTAAAGTCGCACCAAGAGCTTTTACGTTATTAATTAACTGTGTAAAACTAGAAATAGCTTCTGATCCCAATAAGTCTCTAAAACTCTTTCCAGCCATGTCACCACTTTTACCTAACTTATCACTTTGACCCACTAATTTCGACATCTCTGCAACTGAAACTCCTATTGAATCTGCAAGAGCTTTTCTCTGAATAGCATTTAGTCTGTTAAATTCTTCTTCTGAACCAACTTGTTTCACCACCTCTTGCATAGCACCAGCAATATCGTTATTAAGTGCCGCTTCTCTTGCCTTTTGGAGATTAAGTTGTCTGCCTATCAATACAGAAGCTTCTACCTCTTTTTCTATGGAAGATTGAAAATCTAATAATCCCTCTGCTATTTTTGCGGTATCATTTAAAGATAAACCAAGTTGTCTAGCCTGTACAGCGGCCTCAGCAATATTATCCCCACCATCTTTTGTAAAACTAGCAATTACCTCAGTGGATTCAGCTATATCTTTTAGAACTGCTTGTGGAGCAACACCAGCTTGTCTTGCTAATTGAAAAGCACCCTCAGCAAGTCTTTCTGCCTGTTCTGCAGACAAATCAGCAGTCTGCATCAACACACCGAATAAATTCGCACCTTCTTCTGCCGATAATCCTATGGCTTTACTTGTGTCAAAAACCCTACTTGATAATTTAGAAGCTTCATCAACACCCATACCAAAATTTGATGCTAACGTGTTAGTTATATTTGCAACATCTTCAATACCACCACCAAGTTTAGTCGCCTCTACTGAACTACTAAGTAATGATTCTTTTACATCGTTACCCAAAACTGTTAGACTTCCAAATGTCTCTCCTATCTTATCCAATGTTTCTGCAAATTTTGCTGCAGCTGCCGTTATTGTCGCAAATATACTCACTAGTTTTGCGGTATTTCTATTTAGTCTGTCTTGTGCTGCTTCAGCTTCTTGTTGTGTGTCTAATATATTTTCTCTTGATTTAGACTGTTTTTCTAATAAACCTAACATGTTTAATTGATCGGTTGCTGACAGTCCATCAATATTTCTAATTCTATCTTTAATTTCCTGTTCATCAACTAATCCATCTTCAATATCCTGTCCTATTTTTTGTAAAGAATTTTTCTGTCTTATACTTAATTTATCACTAGTTTCTATTTTACTATTAAGTGCTGATCTAGCTGATAAATGTTTTTCCTGTAGAGTTAAAGTTGATTTTGCAACATTTTTTTGAAGAACACCAGCAATATTACCTTTTAATAGCGTACCTAGAATACCTTCATTTGCCTTTAAGATATCAGCTGAAACCTTTTTTAATTCTTTGTCAATTTTTACAGAACCTTTTCGGAATTCAGTCTGTTGTTTTAACTCAGCTGTTACTTCTTGTTCTCTTTGTTTTCGTTGAAATGCAGCCTCGGTTGCTTTTATATATTCATCTTTAGAGATTTTTTGAAAACTTAATCCAGTACTTTGATATTCAGAAGCAGCTCTTTCAGCCCTCGCTCTTCTTTCAGCTGCCTCTGCCGCTCTTTCCGATGCTTCTGCTGCTTTTTGTGGATCTATCGCCATTTTTTACCTATATATTTGCCTTTTCAACTGCTGATAAAAAGTCATCAACAGCCTTTTCAGCTTTTTTAAATTTCTCTCTAAATTTAGGATCACGCATTAGTGATTTTTCAGCTTTTGTGTAGTTACCTTTTTTCTGTTTGAATTTTTTTAAAAGATCAAAAAATCCTTCCGACAATATATTTTTTCTATCCATGTAAGACATGATGTAGTTCTCCTAATATATTAATAAATATTGAAAATAGTTATTTCTTGGGTTGAAAGTGTCTTGGAATCGTTGGTTTGGTTCGTTGATTTGCCTGATTTTGTGCCTGTTGTTCTTTCTTTTTTAAATCCATGAGTTCACGAAAATAGTAGTTTCTCATATGGACTGGCATGTTGTAAACATCATCAAAGGTGAAACCAGGAGCACCATAGATGAAATAAAAAATAGATTGATGTATTTCTAATTTATTAGATGGATTTAGGCCAAAAAAACTCGACAGTAAGCGGAATTGCTACGCTCACTGTATCACCTCCTAATTCGATTTCTTGTTCCAATTCTATATCTGGTGTTATATCAGTCATATATTTTCTAAATGCAACTGAATCACGAGCCAACATGTTTTGTGAATAACTTGTTATCATCTCCTTACTAGAATCACCATCCACTGAAGTAATGATATATCTCAATCTTGTTGTAATATCAGATTCAGTTCCATATTTTTTCAACTGAGATATGTCTTTTTCAATCAACTTTTCTTCCACACCAGTCAACAGTTTAAATGTAAGTTTATTCTTTCCCACCTCAGTTGTATATTCAAATGAGTTTTTACTGTAATCCAAATCCTCTGGTAATTTTTTAAAAGGACATGATGTTAAATCAAAGGTATGTTCTGTCATTTCTTCTGAATTCTTAGGGTTAGGAACTTCAACTGTATATTGAGGACCATAAGCAAGAATACGAGCTGCTACCAATACAGCATTTTTATCACCAAGAATTAAATCTTCTTGTTTTATACCTTTAGTGACTATTAAACTATCTAATAAACTATCAATCACCACACCCTTTTTAATAAGATTTTGAGACATGAGGATATCTTCTTCCTTTGTCGTCATATATTTTAATTCAATCTTACCATTGGCAAGTGGTGAATCTTTTGGATATACTTTTCCTTGAGAGGGTAAATCAATAACTTCCGTAGGGAACTTATGTTCTGCCATTATAACTCCTTGATGTTGTAACTATTGGTTACTTAGAACCAAATACTTTAGAGAAAAAACCTTTTTTCTTTTTCTTACCTTTGGCACCACCGAGTTTCTTTTTCTTCTTTTTCTTCTTCTTAATCTCTTCCATGTTGTCCATTTTCATGTCCATAGCATTTACTGTTGGTACAGCGCCAAAAAGAAAGATTGCTGATAATAATATCTTTAATAACGTTTTCATTTAGAACTCCAATATAGCGTAATCGTATCTTAACTGTAGGGTAATCTCAACAGGATCTGAAACAGTGAAATCTAAATCACCAAAAGTAGCATCTTGAATGTATGTACCATATAAAGTCCACTTTTCAACAATATCACCTACAGGTCCCAATACTTTGAAATTAATATTTTTCTTATAGAAGTCTTGATATCCATCACGACCAGTAGAACTCTCATGATGTAATCTTAACCACTCAACAACGGCAGAAGCAGCAGATGGAACAATCGGATCGTAAAGTGTGATAGTGATTGGCTGCCATCTTCCCTTACCTTTGACATATTTTGTAATATTCATGTGTTCTAACACTACTTCATCAAAAGTAATCTGTGGTCTTTGTGCTGTTTTAATTGTAAAGGCTGGTATTCCACCTATCTCGAAGATATATCTATTTTTTAACTTCGGTTCATACGGTGTATAAAATACCTTATCCGCTTCTAATAATGTTGCCATAATTTTCTCCTATACCAATAAATATCAACTTCCTAAATTTTCTTAATCAAAAACAGCACCAGATGGTTCGATTGTAAAATCTAGTACGATGAATTCGGCAGTCTTTGTTGGTTGTAATCTGATTAATCCCATCAACATATTTCTATCTATTGTATCAGGTGTGTTATTTGTATCATCCATCACAACTTCAAATGCTTGTAATCCAGCATTTGCCTGTACTTGTTCTAAGAAAGGATTCACAGTGTTTAAGAATTGATCCCTTAAATCAGTTGTATTTTGTTCAAACACTAATGTTCTTGAAGACCTAGCAACAAAAGACTTGATGTTAATTAACAGTCTTCTTACATTCACACGATCTAAAGCACTTGCCTTCTTTTGTGTGGTTTTCTGTCCGAAAACAGTCACACCTTGACCAGGAAATGTAGCGATTGGGTTTACGTTTGAATCATATAGAGCATCACGATTTGCCTGTGATAATTTCTTATATGCCTGTATAGCACTGTCAATCCCACCTCTGTTTAATCCAGCTGGAGCAAACCAAGGTTGTCCAACCACGTCATTGAAGTGATACACACCAGCAATCACTGTTGATGGTGGAACATATCTATTCACACCAAGAGAAGCATCTCTGATCTGTACCCAAGGGTAATAAGCAGCGGCATAACTTGAATTTCTACCCTCTACTACTGTTTTAACACCAGCTACAGTTCCTGTTTTTGAACTTGGATCAAATACTAAGAAACAATCAGTTCTAGCCTCACAAAGATCAATAGCTTTAGTTATAATACCCGAATGATTGGACCCAAGTCCATCTATAATACCAGGTAAGAATAAAAGATTAAACTCGTATTCGTCTTTATTTTTCAAAATACTTAAAGCAGTAGCATATCCACCACCCAATGATGAATTACCTACGGCAACAGCACTGCTCGCAACTGCAATACCTTGTGAGTTACCAGCACTTATATTTTCATAAAAATTAAATGGATGTGAAATTTCTGTTGAAAAATGACCACCATTGAAAGAACCACCATAACTTCCACTACCCACTGCTGGAAAGAAAGATCCTGAGTTAGGTTTGTACGCATCTGTTATATTACCGTTGTCATCTAAATAATTAGGTGTTTTTGTTGTATCAGGAAAGTCACTTATCCTTACATATTTAGACAGATTTGGATAATCACCAACTGGTTGTAAGAAAGCAACCCCATCTTCTACAGCAACTGTATTTGTTTGATTACCAATTCTTTTCAATATGTAATCAGTAGATTCAGGATCAAAACTGAGATTAGCATGTGTTTCTAAAATGACTTTTCTTTTTGTAGTATCATTACCAGCTCTTATCAATAAGGTAAAAGTACCTTTTTCTACATTTCTCTGAGATATTTCATATCTTACGTTGTCGGGTCTACCACCAAAACTACCTGAAGTAAAAAAACTATTTCCTCTTGAGCTTGTTAATGGTGCTAATAAACTATCAGTACCAAGAGATGATGTATTATTGAATTGTGTTCCATCACCCAATGCTTCTAAGGTAAAAAATGAGGTGTTACTACCAGCCACACCAGCCACACCAGCAGTTGCAGAACCCACACTGATTTGATTAGCATCAGCAATAGTACTCACTGTTAAATCAGAATCAGTTGCTTCTGCAGTATCAGCAGTTATAGTTACAATTCCATTATCACTATGTGTACCTGAAATACCAGCTATACTATCGACCAATACCTCTACAGCTTCTGCTACTTGGAGTGATATTTGAGTAGCATCACCACCAAAGTTGTCTAAATAAATAGCCGCTTTATTTGAAGCAAATGAACCACTGTTTGCAAAAGTTAGACCATCTTCAAATTTTATTACTTGTGGAGTACCACTTCCAACTTGTATGGAAAGTGTGTCGTTATCAGAAATGGGAGTTGAACCAAATGTCACATCCACAGTAGCATTTACCGCAGTGACCGCACCTGTTATAGCTCCACCCACAATAGCAGATGCTCTACTTGAGTTTGGTGTTCCCACCCTAACTACAGTAAGAGGACCACCTTGTCGTAAATATTCTTTAGCAGTATGTGATGTTAAGTATTGATATTTGTCTGAACCACTCACGATAAGTTCACCGAATGTCTGTACGAATTCTCCGTATGAACTTACAACAGTTGGTTCTAATATAGGACCCTTAACAGTAGGACCTACAATAGCAGCACCGATTTCTCCTAGTGCAGCTGGGATAAATGATTGGTCTATTTCATTAGTAAATATACCTGGTGATACGATTTTTTCAGCCATCTTGATGTCTCCAATAGAGTGGTAATAGTAAAAAGTCTATGATTATTCATATATAAATATCATAAAAAATTTCAAAGACTAATTTTTAGGTATCAGATGGTGTAAAAACTCCTGTATTTGGGTCTAAAGTTCCAGGTCCATACTTTTCTGTAATAGCATTTAAAACTTTTGATTCTTGAGCACGAACTGTTTCAAAATCTTTATGTGCCTGGTCTTTTTGTTTTTCCAAATTATACTCAGTTAAACTAATCTGTCCAAATCGTTGAGTGATTTCAGCGTACTGAACTCTGATTTCTTCGATTGATTTTAACTCTTCATCTGTGAATTTGATGTTTTCTGCCATCTGTAACTCCTAATTAATTAGTTTTGTATGTATATATAATTATACAATTCTTTCTGTAAAGGTGGTTTTTTTTGTGTAATCTCTCTTTGATTGTGATTTTTTTCCAAATACATTTTCTTTAAATTCACTCATAATGTATCCCTTGACCGTCATACTGAATTCATTTCGTATCAATCTCTCACCTTGAGATTCCATCTGTTCTTCATTTGAAATTCCACCTTCTAATTCAGTTCTAAATCTGTAGCTGGTTTGGTCACCCCAATAGGTTTTTAAGTGTTCAATCATCAGAGAGTTTAAATCATTCATCTGTTCCATGTACGATGTCATCATTACAATCGTATATGTACAGTTTACAAAATCAGGCATGCCAGTCTTAACAAACTCTTGTATTGGTTTTTGACCAGTCAATACATTGAATCTATTATACCTATTATTTTTACTCCAACCATTACTAGACTTTATTACGTTTACAAATCTGTCTTGTACATCATGTTTGAAAGATTGTGGTAGATTCTCATCAAATGATAAATCGGTTCTTTTAGCAACAATAACTGGTAATATAATAGAACCATTAGAATCTCTCAGAGTACCTCTGTTTCTAACAGACTTCCACCTTTCTTCATTACCATACATAACAGGTACTTTGATAATTTCATTTGATTCCTTTACTTTTGGTTTCATGATATTAATCATATGACTTAGGATAGCAGTGTCGATTTCCTTTAATCCGACCTTTACGTTTGTACCTGAACCTCTACCACCACCCTTTCTTATTACAACTCTAGAATTACCCTTTTCACTACGAATACTAGTTTGTTCGGCACGATTTACTTCTGATTTATTCAGAGCATTTTCATTTGTTACTGGTTTAATTGCCACGTCTTAGTTTCCTTAGTTTGTCAACTTTACTCGTTGAATCATTTTTATATACTTCCGATTTCAACCCCTTGGTTGACGCTTTATCAATACTGATTTGTTTTACTATTGGGACTTCTACCGCATCCATCGTTATATTTTTTGGTTCTCCGTAGATATTACCTTGTTTCAGTAAATCAATTATCTCGTCAAATCTATCTTGTCTTGGTTCACCATAGACGTTGTCTATTGTGGTATCAACAGCACTCTCTACAGGTGTTGATTTTACCAAGTGAGATCGTCTTGGTTTCATTACCAATACTTTGTCTAACATTTGAACTGCCACTATCGAGTCTCTACTTTGTTTTTCTTCAACCACCACTCCACTTTAACAGACGCCATATCGAAGTATGAATTTCTATCCACATACATATCAAAGGATTGAAAATAATCTTTTGTCAAGTAATAAGCTGGTTCTACATTCTTAGATCCAGGTCTGATATTTGCAGTTATCTGATAAGCCTGTATATCAGTACTTACATGTTTTTTTAAGTAACTATCGTCAAATGGATTTGAGTGATCAGATTCATAATGTATCCATTTTAAAATAGGATCAAACTTTACACCATCAAGATGCCAACCAGCTGGACCTTTAAATTTATTATGTCCCCACCCCATTGTATAAGCATAATATTGATACATAGGTTGTTTAGGTTTTCTTGCCAAACCTGGTTTACCTCTGTAATCTATTTTATGAAAACCTTCTTTCTGAACTGCATTACAAAGTCTTTTAGTTTCAGCTGGTATTTTATCCTTAGCACCTGTTGCTTTCTTTGCAGCATTTAGAATTTTCATAAATTCCGGCTCATTTATATCTCTCTCTAACAATAAATCTTTTAACTTAATCATCTTACTTGTATCCTTGATTTATAATTTCTCAATACTTTTCCAGCACCTATTCCGATGCCAGTATCCATTTTTCTTTGAATGATTTCATATTTTCCACCACCCATATCTTTGATGAAGTAATCTGTTTTCTTTACTCTACCACTTTCCATCTTTTTATCCAACATCTGTTTCACAACCTTTTTATCTAAAGCAGTGAGGTGACCTGAAAGGACTTTTATCTTCATCTCATTTATTATGTCCATCAGTTTCATCGTGGTCTCTCTTCGATTTGTAACGATGATAATCTACTACGATGTGCTGTGGCTTTTATAGCATGACTAAAACTAGGTGAACCACCGATTAACTGTGGTTCTGTCACACCATTGATTTCCCAATAATAATTATTCCAATCACATATATCACCAGCCTCAGGAAAAAAGTTCAATGAACCACTGGCTAAATTGTTTCTTTGAAAATTCATCTCTATGGTCGAGTTCACATCTGCACCAACAGACTCAAATTGTTCAACTTCAGGTGCGTTATATCTGATTAAACAATTTACTCTGAATCCGACATTGAAGTATTTTGTCGTACTCTCACCATAGATGTTGTCTTTAGTATGTTCAGTATTGATTTTATAGATATCAACAGATTGTCCAACAAATTCATCAATCAACTCCTCATTCATGGAGTCAAACAAATTTATCTCATTTTGTGATATAAAGAATGGTTTAGTAGCAGACATCGACCTATCCTACGAATATCGGTAATGGAGCTTTGGCTAAAACCTCTTGTTGAGCATTTGCTTCCTCAGCTTCTGCTTTTAATTTCTCAGTTAAACTAACTGATTCTAAAAATTCTTTCAACTCTTCCAATAACTGCACCTTTTCTTCTCTACCCTCAGCTTTCAATCCTTCACCATCTAACGTAACCTCACCATCGGGTACAGGCATAGCACTATACTTACTTCGTATAATACCCAATAATTCTTTTGCTAATGCAGATGTGTATTTTCTTATCCATTGTCGACCAGACGCATTTATAGATTCATAACTGATAAAAGTATATGGGACATTTGATGGATCTGAAACACCACCTTGTAAACCAGCATTTGCATTATTAGTATTTCTTATGTCATCCTTGACATAATATTCAAAATATATTTTTTCACCAGCATCACCATCCAATGGTCTAGGAAAAATTCTAAGTTTATTATTATGTATCTCAAAAGAGTACGCACTTTTCCTAACTAAATCTGATGTCTCTATGGCATTTGCTCTAGCCAAATCATAAGATATTGGTTTCAACACAAATGATATCGCTGGTGATACATTACCAAAACCAAAAGCATCTAATAATTGTCTTTGGTCAAATGAACCAGCATATGGATCGTAAAACCTAGACACGGCTGCTGGTGGATGATTGAACACCCTTTGAACTTCAATTCTCTTTCCACCCTCGTTATCATCAGCCCAAACGTCTTGTAAATCGTAATCTTGAACTGACCCACTGAGAGTTATACTTCCTTTTTTCAATTCATAATTTTCACTTAGGTTAACTATCTGACCATACTTATCAGATAATGTAACAGAAGGTCCTATAGATGGAGTAACAGGATTTGAGGAACCTGTGGTAAGTGAACCTGATATCCTATTCTTCTCACCATATTGTTCCCACATCCAATTCTTAATATTGTAATTATTAATGTGTTGTGAATATTCATTTATTGATTCTTCAAAACAAGCATATATTGAACTACTTGGTATCTCTAGTTGTAAAACAGGATGACCTAATCTACGAGCAGTCCATTTGGTTACTGAAACAATATCTGATTGAAATGTAACATCACCATCATATGTACCATACGGTGTTTGTCCTGAACCCGATGTGAATGATGATGGATCTGTATATTTGTATTCTAATTTCGGCATAATATTCCTCGTATATAAATATTATGATTATATAAAACAAAAAGGGGAAACAAACGTTTCCCCTTTTTATACAGTAGTTTACAGATTTAGATTAAATCCAAAGATTTAACTTTAACTAAACCATAAAACTCAGGTCGAATCATCTTCTTAGCGTAACGAGTCATCACACCTTTCCTTGGGGTAAAATCGGATGGATCGTACACCAATGGAGTTGTAATCAACGGTACGTAAGGTGAGTAAACGGCACCAGTTTCTAAGAAGTTACTTCCACGGAATCCAACCAAGATTTGGTTTTCACTCATGTAAGGGTTCTTATAAATGGTATATCTACCACCAGCTTGACCTACACGGCTTACGCCCATAGCAAACTGAGCAGCAGTTGGATCACCATCACCAGGATTACTCATGTATCCAGGAATAGATTCTAGTATTGTGCTGATCTTAGGACCGACAACAACAAAATTAGCACCACCACGTAGTGTTAATCTATGAATCTCATTGGATACTTTCTGAATCTTAGCAACAAGTGTCTGATACCACTCGAAACGTGTACCATAGAAAGTGTTTTCAGACCAGCTTCTGTTAGCAGAATCATAGTCTTCACCAGCTTTAGCAGACCAGAAATCAATTGTTTGAGCATCACTGATTAACATATCAAGGATTTCCAAATCAATTTCCATTGAGATGTAATCACTTAACATAGATGTTAATTCAGCTTCTGCATCAACAGAATGATAAGCATTTAAGTCTTGAGCAAGCTCAGGTGACCAAACAGCTTTTAACTTACGTGTCTTAGCAACAATAGGTAGAGACCTAAGTTCTAAGTTCACTTCTGGTATGTTTAACTGATCTACAGTAGCATTACCGATTCTATCTTCAAAATCACCTCTGTTACCAGCAGTGGTTTCTTTCAAGTACTCTACATCGTAAGAACCTGTGTGAGCACCTAACTTGTTAGCGGCAGCTGAAGCTGAAACAACCAATTGGATGTTAGTACCAACAACTTTAGTAAATTGAGGTAGTACTACAGATCCGGATGGAGCAGCTTTTGTACCTAATGCTCTTGTATAGCTCCAAGCACGAACTGATTTAAGATCAGGATTCGTAAAAGAACTAATAGGTAGTGTTACTTTAAAGTACTTATGGTCTGAAGCAGCCAAAGATGCAGATACTTCTGTATTGAAGTCTATATCTTGGTAATCGGCTTGACCAGCAGCAGTACCAGTTGCTGACACAGCAGAAGCACTAATAGTGTATCCGTATTTGCCTTCACCATAGAATCCACCTTCCCCATAAGGACCGGCAGAACCACTTGGTGAGTTAGGACCTGTTTTACCAGCTAAAGATTCACCTTCTACTTGCTTTCCAAAAGAATTTCCATATTTGAAATCTAGAAAGAAAACAAGACCAGATGGTAAGTTCATTGGCTGAACAGATACAAGCTCTTGTGCAACAATGTTACCAAAAACTCTTCTGACAAGTGGAAGTGCAACTCCTGACCATTCCTCGTCACCAACACCGGTGCCGAGATTTGGGGATGTTTTAGAGTTCTCAGATATCAACTGACGAGCCTGGTTTTCTAACAATGTAGCCATACCAGATTTCTGCCATTCGTTATCAATGCCCTCTAGGAGTCCAGATTTTTCCCACTTAACAACGAGTTTCTGTGCTTCTTCTTTTTGCTTCTTTATAGGGGAAGCATCGAGAAGTTCGTTATTCACATATTCACTCATTTTTATTCTCCAAATTTAAGAGTGTTATAAAATTCCAGCCAATTTCTTGAAACGATTAGCTACTTCAGATTCCTCAGTAATGATTTTCTTAGTAGGTTTAGTTGTTCCAGTCTTTTGACTAGCTGATTCTTGAACACGGTTCTTCTTTATATCACCATTCTTAAAGGATTCTGCTAAAGTAGAGTAAACCAACTTAATCTCACGAGTTGTTTGAGCTCTATCAAAGGTCTCAACAATCTTGAGTTTTTGGTCATTACTTAGGACATATTCCTTAAATAAACGGTTTGTATATAGAAGTTTAGCATTCAAGATGTTAACTTCATGAAGCTTTTCACGTAAAAACGTTACAGCTTCCTTGTACTCATTAAGCTCTTTTTGCATAGCATTAACAGATTCTTTCATCTCTTTGCCTTTGCCTGGATCTTCTTCATCACCAGCACTAGCTTTGTTGACTTTATTGTCACCAGCACCTATGCCAGATGATTTAGATTGTTCCTCAAGGTCTTCTTCGTCTTCTTCAACAACGATTTCTTCATCGACAGATTCGTCTTTCTTCTCATCATCATCTTCATGTTCACCTTCGGTCAAATCATCATCAGATTCTTCTGCTTCGGCAATCTCTGTTTCAAGCTCTTTAATGACAGACTCTAGATCAAGGTTGTCAATATCTTCATCCACTTCATCATCATCTTCACGTTTTGGTCTCATACCCTCTTCAGGATCTTCATCATCTTCATGTTCACCTTCAACAACAGGAGCATACTTCACACCATTGATTTCAATGATACCTTCATCCATATCTTCATCATCATCTTCTCTACGATTTTTGTCATGCATACCTTCTTCAGGATCTTCATCGTCTTCATGACCCATCTCATCAATCTCATCATCGTCATCTTCACGTCTATTCTTATCATGCATAGCTTCTTCGGGATCTTCATCATCATCCATTTCTTCAGCAGTGATTTCGTCTTCAAAACCTTCTTCGACTTCATCTTCAGATAATTTAGCAGAAAGCATAGATTTTAGGTGTGGAGTAAAAGCTTCTTCGAGTGCCATTTTAGCATTAGCGATAGCAGTTTCACGAACTGTTTTTGCATCTGCAATAGCTTCTTTTAATAAATCAGACATATTGTCTCTCCAAACTATTTTATATAGTTAAGTAAAGTTATTCAAACTTTAATATATTATTTGGGATTATTAGACACCGTAAAGGACCCACGGTGTATTAGGTTATATAGATAAGTATCGATTTTTTTTCAAAACCTAGTCTTTTACTGTTTTATTTCTTAAAATAGCAAGTTTTTTCTTTCTTCTACGAGCAGCAGATGGTTTTTCATAGAACTCACGGTTTCTCAGTTCTAATAACATACCTGAGTTCTTCACTCTTTTCTTAAACTCTGATATAGCTCTTTCGTAATGATTATTCCTTACCACAACATGAGGTAAGCATTTTTGATTTTTATTCTTTTTCTTTTTTCTTCTCATTATGTAACCCTTTGTAAAAATCTTTATAATTCACACTTTCTGTGTTTAATCTCTCACTAACGAATTTATTAGCCAAATGTTTCTCTCTACCATACTTCGCATGTGCCCATTTTTTTATTAAGGATTGTGGTAGATCGGTTTCATTTATACCATTGTTTACAAATGAAGCAATACGTCTAGCATCCACACCTCTGACTTTTCGATATCGAAACTCTTCAAGTGTTTTCAACCAACGTTTTATCTCTTTAACTGTCGTCTTCTTCATCTTCCTCTGCCAGTTGTGCTTCCGATAAACACCCACGAGCAACTGCTGTGTGAGCATCCTCTATCAAGACTATCTCTGATACAGGTATCGGAAACTCTGATTGATCAAATTGTTCATTAAATACATCAAGGAAACCTGTTACCAGAGCAGTTCCCCCACCTATAACTATTGGTACAGGATTAGGAAAGTTTGGAACGTTATCAATTCCCTCAAATTGAACTCTAAGGTTCGTTAATAAATAGTTAACAAGAGCAGCATAATAGGAACGAATTGCTATTAAAACATTAGACTCTTCTGTTCCCTCTTCATATATGTCGTTTATTCTACTCTTATTTAAGTTTAAATTCTTTGAACTTTCTTTTATATTAGTGACCTTTGCTTTTGATACACCAGTATCTTGAGATACACATTCATCAATCCAATCCCCACCACGAGCCACACTAAAGGATAGAGCAGTCATTCCTTGATACATAACAGCTATGTTACACATACCCGCACCCATAGAGATTGCCACACCTGTAAGTTGATTATCAACCAATCCCTCGTATCCTATGGCAACTGCTTCTTCTATTACCTTTACGTTATATCCATACTGTTCAATAATTGTTTTCAATACATCCTCATGGTAACTTACCTCACGTTGAGCATCAATAGGTTTTGATGGAATACAGTATACACAGGTTTCTTTTCCAACAGCATCACCCAAGAGTTCACCAATGATGGCATTTAATACTGGCAAGGCATCCTTTTCCTGTGGATTCAACAATCCACTTTTCATAGGTCGTTTTAATTCTGCCGTACTGAATATCTGAGCATAATTAAAAGCATGTTGACCAACGATATGTATCTTTTTATTCTTTTCAACATATGGAATGCCTTGTCTTTTCAACATTCTTTTGACTTGAGTCACCTCCCCATCTACAGTTAAGAATGCATTTCGTTGTTTTTTAATTCTATCTTCTGTGGCAGTGATATAAAATGATGTTCCACAATCCAATCCTTTAGCCATTATAACCCTCGCATTTGTTTTAATTTATCTTTTTGAGTCTTTACCTTACCCTTGATAACCTCATCGGTTTTAAGGTTTGTAACTTTTGGTTTGTCCATTAATATTTTTTTATTCATAGTAACATCCACATGTTCTACAGATTTCTTTGGTAGATCAACTTCAACAGCAGTTGGTTGACCAGTTTGTATAATCTTTTTTGGATTCTTACCATAAAACTTATTTAACAATATGTATGAGATTATTCCTATTTGCCATAACAAAAGAGAACAAAATATAAACCAGTTAACCAGCTCCATTTTTTTGTTTCTTAATCGCTTTAGCAATAGCAGCTCTACGTTTTTTTAAATATCTATCACTATCATCAGTATCACCATCGTTATCTATATCACCATCTTCTTTACCAACAGGATCCATAGCCTCATCAATTTCGTAGTAACGATTCAAAATATTTCCCATATCTTCATATAGAGCAGACAATCTTTGATTTACAGAGTTAGCCTCTACGGCAGTTTTCTTAAATTGACCAGTCAAACCCTTGAGTTCCTTCATATTTCTTTTTACAGAAACAGAATCAAACCAATCACTAGTTTCACTTAAAACGTGGTTTTGAGCAGCATCAGCCATTTCACTTAATTGTTTAGCAGCCTCAATAATACCGTTGGTTTTATATAAAGCTTCACCAACACGGCCATAATTTCTTATTGCTTCTGTCACTTTAAATTTATCAACTTTAGGTCTGTCCTGCTCTAAAGTAAATTCTTTGATTAGTTCTTTTAATTTAATGTCCATAATCTACTCCTATATAGATAAGTATTATTCTTTTTCCTTTCCCATATGATGGGTTAAGTAATCTTTTACTGAATTCATGTAATCAGCTGCTTTTGTAATCTTTGCTTCCAACCATTCGGGCAAATCATCGTCTTCGTCTATCATTTTAAATACATCCATAGCATCTTGTGCTATCTCTTTTACATCGTATTTAGCCATCTTACCCTCTTTTCTATCATGATGACTTTCATATAAATCTTTTAATTTAATCATTACTTTAATTTAGATTTTAGTATTATGGTTTTTACTATTTTCAAATAAGCATTCATATCCTTACTCATGTTACCAGTATGAACATATCTCATTTCTGTGTCCATGATTTCTTCATTATCTTCATCATAGGCCTCAACCTTAACAATATTAGGATTACCAGCACTACTTCCCCCCGCATTAGCTATCAAAGTATCCCACGGTGTAGCATAAAAGTATCCATTAGGACCATTCCATTCCCAACCACCAGAGTTTTGGTCAATTGAAAAAGAATACCCATCTACCTTTTTACTTTTAAGTTTCTTTTCCATCTTTTCTTGTTGGTCTACTTTTTCTTGACTATACTTTGTAATTTCTTTCAATAATTCTTTTAACTTTACCATTTTTTACAACTCCAATATCTGGCCTTATGTCTAGGTCCAGGGTTATCACAATTATGTCTAGCCCTAAAGTTTTTTCTAGCTCCAGGATTAGACTTTCTTATTCTCATAGTACCACCCTTGGCTTTTCCACCTTGTCCGAAGTTTACCTTAACGACATTACCCTTTGGGTTCTTAACGTATACCTTGAACTTTTTAGCATCACCCTGCATCACCTTACCAAGTTTTACCTTACGACCTTGATACTCTGCTTCTGTTAGTGATAGGTCTTTCATATGTTCTAACGTATACCCATGTCCTTCACCATTCTCTTCATAGTATACTTCGATTATTTCTTTCACACAATTAGGCACCATCTTACCACCTTTCTTCTTCATACCTACTTGTTGATATCCTACCCAACAGGTTCCTCTTTTTTCATTCAAACCTTCATTTGTAGATTCTTTCATTTTTATGTTTAATCTATCAATTGATCTATGTAATCCCTTCATCCAAGCACCAATCACTTTATCTATCTTTGGTACTGTTCTGTAGTTAGCCAAAAGTTTATATATTTCGTCATTTAAACTTTTTAATCGATTTAAGAGTTTTGAATCTATCTTTGGTGCTTCATTTACATTTTCTTTTAATTTTTTAGTCATGTTCTTTCTGATGAGTTTCATACCACCTACAAATTTATCAGCAACCATTTTTTCAGCTTCTTTCTTGTCCTTAGCAGTTACCTCTACTGACATCAAACCTAACCTTTGTGCTGGTGAAGCATCAGGATTTAAATCAAAGTGAACTCTGAACTTTCCTTCATTCACACCCTCTTTCTTCTTACTTTTATTACCCCAATTTGCAGCACCGACCTTACGACACTTTACTAGGGCACCACTGGCATAAGCAGATGGCCATACATCGTAACGAGCCTTTACCTTGTGGTAACAGGCATCCTTTTTACCAGCGGCTTCGTCAAATTGTTCCTCTGTAAGTTTCTTACCTACCAATTGTTCTAACTTTAAACCCATTTTACTTTCCTGTTTCTTTTTTTTGTCAGCATTCTTTTTTCTCTTAGGGTGTGAATGTGAACCCTCATCTATTGGATTCAAATGCTTTACATTCACATTATCATAAATTTTATCTCCAAATTTTATTTTGACTATCTCAACTTTCCCATCCTCGGTAAGTGAGTGCCATAATACTTTTCCCACACCCTCATTCTTATACTTAGGAGACCCCCAAGTTGCATGGTGGAATCATTGATGTTGTACTGATTTATTATACTTATCCATTATTTACTCCTATCGATGATTACCATCACATGTATTTGAATGAAATGTGTGTCCTCTTCCTCATCACCATGATCAGTGATCTCGGCAATCCTACCTAATTTAAATGACACTGTATTACATATCTCTACAGCATGTTTCTTTGGATCATGTCCAACATCTTCACCCTTTACAACTTGTTTCTCCATCTCAAACAGATGATCCATATCTTTTGCAGATTCAACAATTAGGTCTTTTGCCTCTTCATTTTCCTTCAATTTATTATAGAGGTCAACAGCAGATTTACAGATATCAAAATGTTTTGTCTGATATCCGAATATATCTATATTTTCACCACCACCGAAATGATCAGGTGCATCTGCCGGATAATCCTCTTCAAATATTAGTTGTCTTAACTTTATCATTTCTTTGCTTTTGTTGAAACGTATATTGGTTTCTTTCCTTGTCCTGGTGAAGCCTTACCACCTCTACCAGCTTTGTTCTGTGCTGCTCTCTTTCTACGAGTTGCACTGGCCTTTTGTTTCTTTGTCATACGAGCAGCTTTTGCTGCTGGAACACACTTAGCATATCCTCTTTTCTTTCCACTCGTACCACATGGTGGATGTCCACCACCTTTCTTTTTCTTACCGATATTTACCCATCGGTCTTTAAACCATTGTTTTAAATTTTCATCTACGATGTTTCCACAGTTGATACAGGTATGATCTTCAACTAATTGTTCAAATATTTCTTTAAATTTAATCATATCTTTTATCTGTGAGAATTTCTTTCATCATTTTAGCCTTACCCAATATGTAATCTATACTATCCATGACACCCTTATCATTTTGAGATTTAATACCTTTGTTCAAAGATTTCATTTCCATAGCAAGATATTTTGCCTGTCCCTTAATTTCAGAATACCTTCTTGAGTTTAAAACCTCGGTTTGAAATCTCTTATCCTCTCGGATTACATCTTTAATTACATCCTTTAACTTCACTTCGTTACCTTCTTGACTTTTTCAATTGAACGACCAGCAAAGTAAGCACCATACACTACCATCAATAGGGTTTGGTATACAGGTATGTAAGCATCGGCTATTGTGAACTCCTCACCAGCAATTTTCAAATTACCATCGAACAAACTCAGAATTGTAAACATCACTGTGAGAAACACTAAGGTTATTGGTCGAATATTTTTACTCAACCAACTACCATGTTTCATATCAGCTTCCCAACGAGCAGACACTTGAGCCTGTGCTGCTTGTTCAGCTTGTATTAATATTGTTTCTAATTTCTGTTTTGCTTCGGCTTTCTCTTCACCCGACATATGTAGGTCATCAATGATTCCACCGACTTGTTTCAAGGTGTCTCCACCACTGAGAAAACCTGTTATTGTTCCTAAGATACCCATTATTTAGCCTCTTTAGCCTTCTTAGAATGTCTGAACCAAAAGTCTATTGTCTTACCAAAGGAAGCAATAAAACTTCCCAAGATAATGTTTAATAAATCTCTATGAGTTTCATCAAGTTCTAATGTTGGATGAAACAACAGATGTAGAATCCAATACAATAATCCAAACATACCAACTGTGATACTGAACTGCATCCAATCAGGTAAACCATCTCCACCATAATACTTGTCTGGTCCTGTTGGTAAGTCTCCATTAGCAATTTTTTTAATAGTACCTTTCATAATGATCTCCTATAAACTTGTGTACATACCAGTATGTTTGGTAAACATTTTTTGTAATTGGTCGTTATAAACACCCTTTTCTTTTGCCTTTACCTTTACATTACCAGCTCTCACTTGTAAGAATTCCATGTCATATAAATCAGCACCTGTTAATTTAATTCTTAAATGATTTACACCCTTGGCATTTCTACCTATCTTCATATGTAATGTATTTTTTGCTTTATCAAATGCTAGATTTTTAGCACCTGTCATGGCAATAAATCTATTACCACCTAACTGTTGTAATAATTGTTTCGGATCTAACCTTGCTTCATTTACATCTTTTTTCTTTTTTCTAATTTTTTTGATTCTTTTCAACAAATGTGGTCCTGCTGGTTCTTCACCAAGTTTTCCACCCACACCATATCCACAGGTTCCCTCATTTACCTTACCTTTTTTCATATCAATAATACTAGCAGCCATGTCACCAAGAGCCAAACTTATACGACCATTTCTATTATACAGATATCTTTTAGCTTTTGAACCACCAGCTGGCACCATAATGATTCTTTCTATCTTACCTTTCATCAACTTGGTTTTTCCTTTGGTAACTAGAAATGGGTGAAACTTAGAACCTTTGGCAATACTTGAGTCATATTTAATACTTACGATATCACCCTTTTTAAGTGAATTATAAACTTTAAATTTTTCTGAATCACTGATGTGATTATGATGAAATTCGTTCATACCCTCTTCAACAGGTATTAAGTAAGCACCTTTCATCATATCCAATCCATAAGGGTTTTGATTGGTTGAATGATTCTTGTTCTTGGTGAATAAATTATAAACGATTAAATCCTTACCTTGATACTTAGTTCTCTTTTTATCAACCTTGTATACTTTAGCACCCTTATCTCTCTGTAATGATCTGATTTTCATAGCAGCTTTGTTCTTGTTATAAATGGTTTTAAATTCATTTATACCTTCTTTTATACCTAAAGTTTTTGGTAAAGTTACTGTGAGATTTACGAGTTCATCAGATGTAAAGTTATCCAAAGCCTTCTTATGTTTCTTCATCTTTGGGTGGTTATAAATCTTCATAATAGTATTGGCTGTTTTTCCATTCATTTGAGTACCAGTAACCGTACCATACTTATTCTTTTTAGCTAAATTATCAATTGATTTTATAACTTTTGATTCTTCATTTACAGATTCACTTTTCTTTTTCTTCTTCAATCTATTCAGTGCTACTTTATAAGCTATGTCTAATGGTAATGGAGCTTGTTTTCTCTTTGGATCATCATACTCTTTACCAAATGCTTTTTTATAAATTTTTCTTTTTTGTTTATCTGATACCTCGTTAACACTTTCACTTTTCTTTTTCTTAACACAATTAGGATATCTCTTTCCAAACATGGTCTTCATGCCTTTCTTTTCATACCCCTTCCAGCACTTTTCATTTAAATCCCAAACTTTGATTTCATCTACTGATTCATCTGCTTCTTTCAATTGTTTTGCCATCTGTAGTAACATTTGTGACTCATTCTTTTTTCTAAACTTATCTAATAATCTACTGAATAATGATTTAGCTTTCTTATGAGCTGCTGGATCTTTATCTTTATATCGTGAGTTACGAGCAGTATTTACTGATATTTTCTTACCCTTACTTTGAACAACCATACGTTGAGCAGCAGCGATAGCAGCTGGATTTTCATTTATGGTTTCATCTATAACAGAACCCACGTAATCGTTTATCTCTTTCTTCAAACGACTCTTTTCAGCACGTCCTCTGTTCTTTGATTCAGCTTCAAATCCCACTATCTTTCCCCCCTTATGAGAAGCATCTTTACCATCTCCATTCCCATAAGTGCCTTTTTGTCGGTTATATTTGTTCAACTCAGCTCTGTACTTCTTAGCCTTTGTTGATGATTGAAATTTCTTATACTCTGCTTTATAATCTCTATCGGCAGCCTCACCTAACTTGCTCATCCATTCCAAACCAGGAACTACTACATCTACCCAATCACCTTTTACATTACCTTTAAATTTTTTCTTCATCTTTTTATGAAATGCTTTTCTTTCATTTTCGTAGTCATCCACTACCTTCTGTAATCGAGGTGGTAACTCACCTGTCTTTTTGAATAACTCTCTTTCTTTTTTTACTTCGGCTGGAGTTAAACTTTCTTTTACATTCTTACCAAATATCTTTCTCATCTTTTTATTAAACCCAGCACTTCTCCACAATCGAGATGCTTCAACAGAATAAGGTTCTATTCCTTTTTTAGCCATCAATTTATTAAATTCACCATCAATCTTATCTACTGCTTTGTTTTGTTCTGGTGTCCAAGCGTCTTCATTTACTTTTTTATTGGGCAATCCCTTATGTTTTGTTTTGGCATATTTCTTAACACTACTTTTTTTCATTTTCTTCGCCGCATCTTGTGCGTCCTTGTTAAAATCAGAGGGATCAGCTTCACCCTTTTGGATTGCCCTTACTATTCCCATGAATTTCTGTTGTTTCTTGGAAACAGAAGGCATCCTACCCTCTCATTATGTCGTTAACAATCTTCTCTAAGTTACTCTCAGGTGAACTATGTCCCACTGACTCATTTACAGGTCTCATAAAAGCACCATGTGTAGATGGATTTGATACGAAATCAAATGCTATCAACTCAAAGTCATCTTGAACTTCTACTGTACCATCCTCACCATCAGATTCTTTAATCGGTTCTACTGAACCTAATCCACGAGAACTGATACCAAGTTTGATACCTGATTTAAATAATTCTTTTAAGATATTACCAGCTGGTGTACTCAATACCTCAACTGTTCCAAGTAAGTCGTCATTATCCCAATGCATCTCCAATACATTATGTGAAGCATTGTTTAGGTTTACAACAGAAGATTCAGGATGATCTAACTCACCTAAAGCTCTTCTTTCCCTTACATTGACATCTTCGTATTTCTTAGCCTCTCTGACCAATACTTCTCTTGGGTATATCCTACCATTTTGGTTTTTAGCAGCAGCTCGTTGTAAAACTCCTTTTACAACTAACCTACCATTATTTTCTTTTATAGACTCATCTATCTTTTGTCTTGATATTTCAAATGGTCTAACATCTACTAATAATTGTTTACTCATGATTAATCCCTCGTCCAGGTTTTCCAAGCAGTTCCATTGTAAATAAAAATCTTATCACTAGCTATACTGTAAGTCATAGTTCCCTTTGTTGGATTAGCAACTTGTGCTTCAGCATCAGTATTGAAAGCGGCGATACTACTTGGATTATCATATGCTAATTGTTTAGGAATTGATTTTTTAGGATCATTTGGATCTACTTTATACATTTTATTTTCCTCTCCAAGAAGATCGTTTCAACCATATGTCAAACAAAATATCCGATACTTCTTTTCTTATTTGTTTTCTAATTTTTTCAACATCAGATTTATCTAATGCTTCATCAACAAACTTATAGCCAGTTTGTTTCTCAATATTCTTTTTTCTTTTCTTCTTCATACCCTTTTTACTAAAAGCATATGGAGTTTGATACGTGTCAATGCTCGCAGTAGTTGTTATCTCCTTCAACTTCTTACGATATAGCCTACTGGCTAATTCCTTAACTAAGTTATTGAATTTTTCTGAGTTCTTTATCGAGTTCATAATATCTCAACAATTGAACAACTGAATCATCTTGAGTTGTTTTTGACTCATTCAAACAAAATTTATCAACACAGTTAATAGCTTCTGTGAGTTTAATCCTCAGTACCTCATTCTTTACGTTTTTAACTCTAGATTTTAACGATTTTTTTAGAGTTGGTAGTTTAGAGTTTACGAATTTGTTAAACTCATTAGAATTTGATATGCTATTTATGTATTCTTTTAACACCGATTTTTGATTAGAGGAAAGTTTAGTATACTTTTCATTAAATTTTTCTAATAATATTTTATATGAAAGTATCCTAACATCTTTATTTTTTAGGTCTTTAGGTAGGTAATCAGCATTTCGTTGTGTATTTACAGTTGTGATGTTTTCCATAACTATAAAATAACTGTCGGTTTTATCATCAGGACTTAATTTAGAACCACCTTCAAATAGCTTATATATAGAAGCATATTGTTTATAATTGTCTAGTTTTGCAGAGAATAAGTTTTTTGAATCATAATGTTGGTTAATCTCTTTTATTACAGTATACTTTTCTCTATTTAAAGTGGTTTGATTAAGTTTTCCCCTTTGTCTAAGTATTTCAGCTAAGAAAAAGTCAGCTTTTTTGTCGTCTTGAAATTTCTTTTTTAATAATAAATTATACAAACCGAGTTCTTTTCCAACCTCGGTGTTTTCGTTAAATCTTTTTTTGATAATTTTCACTGCTTTTGATGTTTTCTTTTTGTTCAAAACATCTACAGTTACTTGTCTTAACAGAAACTCAAATAACATACCAGTGTTTTTGAGTTTATTGTGTTTAAATTTTGCCATATGAGATTCCACTTTGTGTATTATGATTCATATATAAATATAACCAAATTTAGAATAGGTGAGTTTTACTCTTCTATTATATTGTCTTCTGACAATAAATTTGAAGTTTTTCTTCCAAATTTCTTTTTTAATTGGTCTAGTATCCCCTCATGGGCTACTAATGTTGAAGCTTTGTTTGTTGCCAATGGTGATTTACCTTTAAACTCCCTTTTACCGAAACTACGATGTCTTTTTTGAACTTTTCCATCATCACCTCGTGGTTCATCTTTGGTAAATGGATTTTTTTCACTACCACCCCAATCACCCTTTCTAGGTTGTTCATTGGGATCTGGTTCTTCACCACCATCATCTTCTGGTTCTGGTTGAGTTGCTGGGTCATTACCCTCCTGTTCAATCTGTTCCATCCTAAATTTATCTTTTTGGTCTGCGATAATACCTTGGAAAATATCTTTCTTTTGTTCATCTGAAAAATCAAATATATGATTATAGACATATTTACGACTTAATAATTTATTATCTAAAGCATCTCTAGCTAAATCCAATTGTTGATTTAATAGTTCAAGTTTTTCCTGTTCATGAATCATAGATGGGTTCTGTAATTCTAATTGAAAATCAATTAAATCGGATGAATCAAATCCTTGTGAATATAGATGAACCACACCTATTTTCATTAATTCACTAACAACAATCTTCTGTAATCTCTCAATAGTACGAGAAAATCTAACATCTTCAGCAGCCAATGTAGCCTTACCACCACTCAATCCTTCTTCATATCCAAGAAATGCTTTCGGTATCCTTAGAGACGCCATAAGTTTGTTTCTCAAGTATTCAATATCCTCAACCGCATCATTGTTAGTCAATCCAGGTAAAGTGTCAATTTCTGTTCCACTATCTCCACCACGAACAGGTAAAAAGTAATCTTCTGTTACACTTTCCACATTATACTTCAAATTATATTCACCAGTCTTTTGATCTATTACTGGTGTTTTCTTCATCTTTTGGATGATTCTCTGCATAAACTGTTCAACTTCTCTTGGTGGTATGTTTCCAACATCAATCTTAAACACACGTTTTTCAGGTGCCCTCATTATCCTATGTATCAACATAGCATCTTCCATAAGAGTCAATTGTTTAAATATCTTCCTACCACCCTCTAACATACTCTTTCCATATGGTAAGAAGTTTGTATCTGATAATAATCTGAAATGTGCTATCTCATAATTTTCTTTGATTTCTTTTTCACCAGCATTAAGCACTTCATATTGTATTAACTGTGGGTTTTTAGGATCATGATCTTCTAATCTTGTCATATCATAAGATGATATTGGTTTTACATTTACCACACCATATTTGTCAACAATATCTAACTGTAAGTAAAAATCACCATATTTTGTCATATTACGAATCCAACTCCACAGATTAAATTCTATGTTCATGATGTCGTAATATAAGTTATGTAGGATTGCTCTAACTTTATTGTTTTCTGTTTTTATATGTAAAACTTCACCCTCTATGTTATCAACTGTTGATTCATCGGAATAAATGTCAAGAGCAGAAGCAATTATAGGGTCTTGATCCATTAACTCATAATCTCTGAATAAATCCATTTTACGAATTTCATAACTAGCTCTTTGATTTTGTGCTGAACTATATGGGTTGGTGTATGTCTTCTGAATCATCTTATTGTATCTTTCGATAAAATTAGATTGAAGAGCAGTTTGTGTATAGTCTAAATCTCTAACGACTAACTTATTATCATCTCTTTTACGAATTATAACATTCGATTGAAATAATCTACCAAGTCTTGTAAAAATATTATCTGCCATAATTTACCCCAATAACCAACTTAAATCTTCTTTTTCTCCATTGATATCTATCTCATATGGATTATTCTTTGGTTTGTTATTATTTGTCATTATTGGTACTTTTTCATTTAAAGTACCAATTGCTCCTAACATACTACTTTGTAATTCATTTCTCTCTGATTGTATTCTGATAGCAGTATCCCTAATCCATAACAATATGGAGTAGGACATTACCAAGTCATCATTATACCCATCAAGAGCCTCAGTTTTACTATTCTTATATATAAATACAAACAATTCATCAATTAACCTCGTAGACTTTAATTTAACCATTTTCTCTCGTGTATACTCTTCCATTTTAGCAACAATCAGAGGTTTGGTTTTCAGTGTAGTGGTAAAACCAGGTATCTTGTTCTTATCAATACTTCTGTATCGATTAGTATGTTTATTATCCTCATCAACCACCAAGTGATTTTTCTCTTGATAAAACAGATTTTCATATCCTCTGTCGATAATTGTCTGTAATGTAGCCCAACCTATGTTGTTATTCTCAACAACCAATAGGGCATCGTTGTACTTTGTGGCTAACTCTATAAGAAAGTTACCAAATTCTGTTGTGCCGAGTTGCCCTTTATATTCCGCAACTTGCTCCATTTCCTCAATGTCAAATACTTGTGCTGCACTGTAATCAGTTCCGTCTCCTCTTGCAACATCGGCACAGATTAAATAATTTTTTGAATAATCAGGATAATTCCATATCCAAAGATTTCTATCAAATCCACTCTTTTCATTTGGTTCACAACACATCTTTTCCTTATACCACTCCAATACTAACGGATCAACAACAGAACGACCAGAACTCAAGAAGTCAGCATCACACTCTTGAGCAGCTTGTGTAGGTCCTAAATTCTTTGTCTGTTCATCTCTCCATTCTTGGTCTCTTTCAGGATGACATGTCCAATGAAGTTTTACAGTATTGAATTTATTTAGACCATCTTGAGCATCAATCCAAGTTTTATGAAACCAATTACCCACACCATTGGGTGTTGATATAGCTAAACAACGACCACCAGTAGCCAATGTCTGTTGAGCAGCAGTCCATATGGTATCAATTTTTTCTATAAAAGCAGCCTCATCAATAATCAAAAGTGATAGAGCTTCTGAACGACCTGCACTTTCATTGGATGCAATAGCTTTAATTTGTGAACCATTTTTAAATATCAGTGAAAGTTTGTTATTCTCTACGATAGCAGTTTTTAACCATGCTGGTAAAGCTTCATACATAATACGAACCTTAGTGATTAGATTTTTTGCAGTATCTTTAGATGTTGCAATCACCAAAATGTTCTTATCATTTTGAAACAACATCATCCATAAGGAATATGCAGCACTCAATGTGGATATACCTAACTGTCTTGATTTCAATATTATATTGTAATCATTATTTTGATATTCCTCTAATACTTCGTATTGAAATGGATATAATTTAAACTTTATCTTACCTCGTTGTGGATGTTGAATCGTACAATACTGATTGATAAAGTATGACGGATCTTTAGCACACTTGATGTAATTCTGTTTAATTGCCTGTTTTAAATCACTCATCGATGTGATTCCTTTGCTATAGCATTTGCTAATTTCTTATCTAATTTTAGAGCAAGACTTTCTTTCTTTTCACCCATTTCTTGTTCATACTCAGCAAGAATTGATTCCCATCTTTTCTTTTCCATATCAGCTACCCATTCATTCCATTTACCTTTTCTATAAAGATCAGCTTCAAATTCTACCTGACATATTCTACATCTACCCATACGATTGAATGTTTCTTGGTCAATTGTTTTCAAGATAAGTTTTTCACAATCACTACCTTCCCAACCATTACACTTATCAAAACCTCTTGGTGGTACTTTTGTGATTTGTTTTTTCTTACCATCTTTAAGAGTCCACCTACGACCACGAGCATCAACCCACTCCTCACCTTCTTTTCGTTGATTAGTTGTCTTACCCTCATAACCTATAGATACACGTTCTCTGTATTTACCACTAATCATGTCTTGTATCTTTTTTATGTTGCTCATATTGTTATCTCACCTTCTCTTTTTGTAAACCATTTTCTATATTGGGCTGGAGTTCCAATTGTTATTTTATTCTCAGGTACTAATTTCAGTAAAGCTTTCTTATAAGCTGGTTCACTATAACTATCTTTTTGAAAGTAATAATCGTCCCAAACCCTTTTCAATACAAAAGCATCTATTATCTTTGTATCATAAATTAATATTTCATTCCAAAACTCGGAGTTACCTGGATTTTTTACTCTGAGATTACTCTGTACCATACCTCTATATTTTTTCAACAAACCATTTGTAATATCAATATACTTTTTAATATGTTTACTCGCTATAACTCCTAATTCTTTCTTAATAGCTTTCACATAATCTTTGTAAGAATCATAATCATAGTTATCGTACTTATCTACTATATCGTTTTCCATTTTCATCCACTCACTATAATCGGGTAGACCAGCACTTTTTATTGCCTGTCGCACGAGCATACTATCACCACCAAATATATACCTACCCAACACCCATCTACGACCAGTTTTGTCTGGCACTGTGCTAAAATCCATTACCCTACGAGCTAATAATGTTCCCTTGACGTGAAATATCACACCACCACTACCAGTCTGAACACCACGGCCTTTTGCAACATTAGATCCTTTTCCAGCTTGAGTAAATGTCGATATTGATTTTTTCTTACCTATTATATCTTTTATCGTGGATAAATTTTGAGGACTGGTTACATGAAAGGAATTGATAGGTACTTTTCCAAACAAACGTTCTATCTGTTTTGGATATAATGGTACATAATCTTGTGTTAGTGTCCACTTTAGAGCACCACGTGTATGTGCTGGATACCACTTATCATATTTTAATTCACCAACATACGAACTTTCATTTAATAATTCTTTTAATTTAATCATTAAAGTTCTCCGTTAAAATGCCATCAAACCTGTTATTTGATTAATAGGAGCAAAAGCACCTGTAAATTTATATGTGTTTCCTTTGTATTTGAATACAATTCCCTCTGATGGAACAACTGCATCCAACCCACCAATTGAATTTAATTTGTCTAATTGTAATTTTAAAGTATTTAGTTTTTTTAAATCACCACCACCACGAACACTTGATATAGCAGTTTTTAGTTTTTTTCTTATACTTTGTACAGATTTTGCTGGATTGACAGCCAACCAACCCTCTACATTTTTTAATACCTCAGCACCAACTTCAAAAAATAACTCTTCAAATGGTTTCATATTTGACTTTACCATCTTAGCATGGTCTTGTTTATCTGTAGTCAATACCCAATCTAAAAACTTAGGATGGTCTTTTAAGTCTTTTTTAATCTGTGGTATCTTATATGATTTATCAAAAAAAGCCCATCGTTTAGTTAGTTTTTTTAAAACTGTATTTGGTATTTTATATCCATATTGTTTACTAGCATTGTAAATAAATTCTTCCCAATATCTTTGATGATATAAAGCAAAAGTATCATTGTCTCTTAGAGCATATATGTTTTGTAATTTTTGTAATTTTCCTAAAAACTTTTTTTTCATTTTACCATAATCTTGATGTTTTGGTACGTTAAGAAAATTTGGTTTTCCTATATTATAATGTTTTTGTATATGTTGATTTACTTGTTTTATCATACCTTGTAACATTCTAGCACTATCTTTTGCCTGTCCAATTGGTTTTCCACTATCATCATATTCTAACGCACCATGAAAAATTATCTCAGCTAAATCATAATTAACAACATTTTCACTGGCAGGCCACATCACCTCTAAATTCATCCATTTTGAACCATTTCCAAAAATTTTAATCTGTTGTTTTTCACTTAATTTACCAATTGCCTTTTGTAAATCTCTGACTGCAAAAACAAATGCATTTCTAATGTCACCTCTACCTTGAAATTTACTCTCCACACCTTTTATATCTAAAGCAGTTTCACCTTTGTTTTTCAAATGACCTTTGTTACGAGCAGTAATTAGTTTACCATCTTTCCAACTTATCATTAAATTTTGACCATCAAGTTTTTCTGTAACATTATCTTCTCTGTTTAATTGACCATTTAAACCTAAATCAATTATCTTTTTTAAATCTCCAAATGTTAAATCTCTGTCATCAAAAGGATGACTCATGTGACCATATGCTCCTCCCATAAGCAATAACTCCCTTCCATTTTTTGGTAAATCAGAGACTAATCTCTGTATTGATTCTTTTAATTCTGAGTCTAACTGTTTAGCAGTTTGACCACTATCTTTTACAGCAATCTTTCTTGATTTTATCAAATCACTTGTGTATTCAAACTTCGTATCACCTAATACTTTATCAATATGATCCAACCACTTATTCCATAATTTAGTTCCAACAAGATTCTGAACACTATTTGAAGTTACTTCACCAACACCAGCAGGACCATATGACACCGAATCTACAGGACCATCAGGATAAGGTTTAGCATGAGACTTCAACTTATCTTGTGAATTATAGGCATCATCATTTACCAATGAGTTTACAAGTTCAAAACCAAGTTTTCTAGCCTCTTTTTGTGCTCTTCCTATGTATCGATTTATTCCTGGTGCTATCGCATGTGGTCCATCATCTACAGAATCAATATCACCTGTAATAGACTCAAGTATAGATTCATATATTTCAAATAATTTTTTAAATTTATTTGTCATCATATTATACACACCTTTATCAAAATATCCAAATGTTTTTTTGAAAAGTTTTTGTCTATTCTTTTCAAATTCAGGTGAACCCAATAATTGTCTAATACCAGTACCAGATATCTCTACACCTGATATATTCATAGCCACATGAGGAGCAACCATAATATAACCATGTTCTTGATGACCCTTTAGATTATCTTTATTAGATTTATAATCTTTAAAATATTTACCACCAGATAGTCTACCAGCATCTTTTTTACCAAAGATATAGACTACAGCAACATCATCACTAAATTTACTCAATAGATTTTTTGCCACATAAGGTGATTTTTCCTCTATGATACGATTTGCTGGAACACCCATCTTCACCATATGTCTGACTTTTTCTTTGAAGTTCATTGGGTGTCTCGGTGGTTTTTTGATGTTACTTGTAGTGATATATGCCTCATCCACTTTTGTTTTTAACCACTGATATGTTTTCAGATGATGAGGACCAAATGGTTGAAACCTACCACCATACACACCAATTACTTTTTTAACTTCCTTTTGTTCTTTTACTTCTCTCTTTTTTCTTCCAGCACAATGTGCTTTTTGTGAAAATCCTTTTGGGTTATTACAATCGATAGATTTTTTATACTTTTTACTCCAACCTTCATTCTTTGCTTTTGTTTTTTTCTTCATCTGATTGATGAACTTTCTATAGACAGCAGCCGCACCTGTCTTACCAGCGGCTCTTGCCCTCTGTTCCATAGCAATAGCGGCTTGTATCTTGTGAGCATGAGACCTACCACTACTCTTAATTTTACTAACTGATTTTGTAGCAGCAGCTGGTGTTACGAACTTTAACCCATGTATCGTACCCTTTGGATTTTCATCTGTATATAAATCTGAATGTTTCTTTGAATTTCTCTTCATACCCTTTTTACGAGGTTTTCTTGGTGCTTCATCCATCTTTAATTTTTTTCGTAAAGCAGTAATCTTCTTTATTAATTCTTTTTGTTTAGGAGAACCAGGCATCATATTCATGGCCTTTGTATACATTTTAAATAATTCTGCTTTATTTTCACCCAATAAAGATAATCCAATCAGAGCCATTGTCTTGTCTCTAGGACTCTGACCTTTAAATTTTTTAGCTACCTTCTTATAATGTTTCTTTATCATATCTGTAGAGTCTTTAGAAGAGTTTCCAAATTTTTGAAGAAGATTATGTATTGTCTTTATTTCGGATTCATGGATTTTTGGTATCTGTCCTAATGGTCTAGGACCACATCTCTTTCTATATTCAGCAGCTGTTTCAGTATTAGTCTTTTTAGCACAACTAGCCTCTTTTACTTTCTTATAACCACTACCATAAGGAACTGATGAATGACCTTTCTTCTTCATCTTCTTTACCTTGGATACTTTTGATGAACCTTGAATTACACCATCTCCACCAACTAGTGCCATCTCATCGACTTTCTTAGGTATTCTGAAGTTTACAACTTTCTTACCATTGATAGTTGGCATACCATGTTCATCCTTACCAATAGATTTAACCTTTACTTTCTTGTTCTTAAATCTACCAGCAAGTATGGTATCACCAACTTCAACATCTATTTTGATTGCTTCAGTAAGTTGATCGATTAGATCTCTATGTTTCATACTTCAAGGGCTCTACGAAACCATCCAAAGTAAAATTTTTCTAAGTCTGGTTTACGTGTTACTAAATCAGCATAATACTTTACTCTATATGCTCTAACTCTTTGTAACTCTACACCTTTCATCGCACTTAATGTTTTAGGACCCAATCCACCATCTACTTTCAATTCAGCACCTTTAGCGTTAGCAGCCTGTTGTAAAATTTTTACAGCTCTACCCCTACCTTGATTTACACACATATCAAAGTAGATATGTTTTAATTCATCTGGTAACTGTGGGACTCTATTTTTCATCCAATAATCTTGGTAGTAAATTCTTTTAGCATCCTCTTTGGTTAAATTTTTAATATCCTCATCAGGATGTGAACGTTTTGCTATACCAAAATTAGTTTCTCCACCTGGATCTTTCGGGTCGTTTACGTATCCACCCTCGTGGTGTAATACAACTTCTATTATATCATTAAAGTCTGTCAACATACAATACTCCTATATATTATATAAATATCTAATTATATCGAAAGTAGTCATAAAACCATTGATTCTCACTTACTATTCGATCACATGTATACTCACCTAAAATTTCTTGAAAATCATCAGGTTTTCTCTCTAATTTTTGTCTTATCTTATGGTCTCCATACGGTGCTTGTCTGTCATCATTTTCAGATGTGATTTGTTCAATATTATTCCAATCATGTTGAAAATAGTCTACTTGAAAAAATTCATATAATTTTCTCATATGATCATCAGGATATTTACAAAAATCTTCATATTTAAAAAATAAAAAATTATCTGTATGTTTTTCTAGCATGGCTTGTCTTAATTTAGCAAGAGCATATCCAACAGGTTGAGTTGATGCCCAATGTACAACTCTTTGATGGGTTGTAATATTTGTCATTTTTATATTATCCATTTCTTTGGTATCAATATCAGGATGTAATCTAAATTTTTTTTCCATAGATGAATAGATAGATCTTAAATCTCTTACCATCATAACCACTCTTGGATTAGGAACAATCATGTTCAGTAAAGGATAGTAAGCACCCCATAGTCTATTCTTATCTAAATAACAAGGTTTATCTGTTACAGCATTTATAAATCCAACCATACCATAACGATTAAAATTTATAAAACCCTTTCTCCAAATCTCTGTATTAGTATAAGAAGCCTCTCTATCTTCATTATAACCAATTCTACTTCCCAATACCAAATCAATCAATGACGATGTAGGTGAAACAAAAAAATTAGGATGGTGTCCAACTATATTAGATAAAACAGTAGAACCAGCTCTAGGTAGAGATGAGTTAAAAAATATTCTTTGCTGTGTCATATTTTACTTAACACTTGATTAAAGTCAAACATTTCTTGTGCTGATAGGTACGGACATTCATGTAGATTATTGTCGAATTGAAAGTCAAATAAATAACTATTGATTCTTTGATTAGCCACGTCTGTTTTCTTTGCTTCTATATTATCATGTAATCTGTATCCAAACACCTTTGGTGATGTACCAACCCAAAGAACAGTTGATTTTAACTTAAAGGCAGCAGCCGCATGTTGTAGACAACTATCGTTAAAAACTCTTTTCTGTGATTTTGCCAATATACTGAATAATTGTAAATTATCTAATGGCATATCTATTCGTTCTACATCATTAATAGTTGGTGATTCTTTTCTACACACGTGAAAAATGTGATATTGTGATTTAAACTTTTCTACAATAGCCTGTCCTAATTCCATTGGTATATCCCTACACCAATTATAAGGATATTTCTGACCTTGATAAGGACCTCCATTGGTTTGTAATACCATCGTTGGTTTTTCTCTAACCCATTGACCTACTAATTGTTGTTGAGCATAATTGACAATAATCTGTGGTTGTTGTTCTTTATACTTCAAACCCATTAGATCACACCAATTGTGAATCAGATGTTGTGACTTGTGAACATGAGCAGATTGATTATATGCTTCATGTCTAAAAACTATCGAATCTCTATTATGAATGTAATCATCATAGAAATGTGGTACATTTCCCAAATGTAATAATCTATCAATACCTTTGTTTTGTAAAAATAACTCAGGCCAACTCACAACCATCACAAGTTTTCTGTCTGAGTATTTTTCTTTTAAGTCAGGTATCAGTGAAGTAGCAGCTACATTCTTACCTAATCCACCTTGAACGTGCCAAATTACGTATTTATTCATAGTGTAATATAACCTTTTTTTATATTAAATCAAAGCACTTTTTGAAACAATAATTCTGTTAGAGAATGGGGATCACCCAACACACCTTTTGGAACAATGTTCATCGATACTGATTTTCTCGTGTAATTAGTTTGATTTGGTGGTACAGAATGACGAAAGTGGGATGGAAACATTAATAACATACCAGGTTTAAAATTAATAGTAAATGTTTTCCAAGCAAATGGAGGCACTTGCTCATCTTTTTTTGGCACTACCTCTTTTAACATAATTGATTGACCAGTTCCTTGAAAATCATGTTTATGAAACATTATTGCTGGAGTTTCTTCTTCACTATAACCATAGAAAAAAACAGCTGATATTACAGAATTAGGGTGAGTGTGTGGAACATGTTGTTGACCTGGTTCTTTCCAAGTAACCCATGTCTGTGAAAAAGTCCATTCATCGTAGTCATACATGAGAGTGTTTCGAGCAAAGTCTTTTGCTAAGTCCAAAACAAACTTTTTCAAATCCACACACTCTGGTTCGTCCATTATGTAAGTATTTTTACTATGTACCCCATAATCCCCTCGTGATTCTTTTTCATGTAACATCTGAGTATTATCAAAAACATTACAGGCAGTTGATAGCTCAGGTGGTATATCAACCCTTAACAGTGGTGTTGGAAATAAAGGTGCTATCTCTAAACCCTTATATGTATCGTTCATATTCCAATCCAGTTATTGATTCTAAGTCACCAATCATTCCCTTTGGAAGAGCGTTGATACCGAGAGATTTACGAAATTCTTTGTTGGGATTTGGTGGAACACCATGAGTGAACCACGAGGGAAAGATTATCAAATCATTTTGTTTTGGTTGAACAAAGTATAACTCTTGAGAGAAAAGATGGTCTTGGTAATCCTCAAGATACGATGGTTCAAGTATAGGTCGGTTAGCACTATACACTCTGTTGGAAAAACATAATGGTGGATCACCCTCTTTCATCTCAAAATAAAAAACAGAAGATATCAACGTATTAGGATGTGTATGTGCTTTGTGTGATGTCCCTTGTAATTTTTTAGTTAACCAACTCTGAGTGAATACTAAATCTTTATAGTTGTATCTCATCACATTAGTCGCAAAATCTTTCATACACTTCATCACCCAATTACCTAACGGTTTCATAATCGGATCATCCATGATAAAAGTATTTTTAGATATCATTCCATAACCAGGATTATGTTCATTAAATTCTTGACCATTTAAATAATTCAACATTTCTAATGTCAAATCATGTCCAAGATTTGTTACATAAATAGGTGTAGGAAATGCACTATGTACTTGAGCATTTGGATTTTCTACATTAACCATATTGTTGTTGTATTGGTTGTTGTGGATCTACAAGGTTAAATGCTATTGATATTCTATCTCTATCTTCCCTATTCATTTCAACTGAATGATAAGTCCATGCTGGAAACATAAGAAGAAAACCTGTATAGGGCAACATACGAAAGGTATTCATACATATGGGTGATGAGTTTTGATATCTACCAGTAAAAAACTCCATGTTGTCGTCTCTTTCCACCACAAGTTCTCCGATGTTTTCACCCTCACAATCCACGTAATACACACCCGAAAGTATTGACTTTTGATGATCATGTCGTCTATTATATGTACCTGGTGGATTTATATTTACCCACCAATTACCTAAGACCAAATCTGTTATACCTGTTATTTGGGCACAATAGTTGTTTGACCAAGTTACCACTTGATTGAAAAAGTTTTGTAACTCATTGGGTATTGGTTGTAATATTTCCTTACTATGCCATCCACCACGATTTGATATCACCACACCTTCGGTTTTATCCCTCATTTCATAACAATATTTCTTAATCGGTTCATTATCCACACCTTCGACTTTTGTTTGCCAAAATGGTGTAGCAAATAACATATGTTCTCTTGATATAAAATTTAAAGATGAATTGGTAGATCCTGAAGCAGCTGCTTTTGTATTATCTTGTAGTACAAATTCACTCATCTGAAAGGTTCTCCTCCTGTCCAATAAACCAAAGCTCTTCTCTCACCCCTAGTGATTGGACTTACATTGTGCATTATAAATGTCGGCATCACCAACACATCTCCTTTCTGTCTTGGTAAATCTATAAATCTTCCACGACCACCAAACCAACATTGAAACACCCCACCATCGTAATCTTTAGGATCACTTAATTGAACGGTAAGAGCAAGTTTTCTTCGATTTACCGAACCTTGTCCAATATCCATATGCCAATCTAAATATCCACCATCCTCTCTTGTCTCACCTGTTTTACCAGGTTTATTTGGTTCAGGATATATCACATAATGAAGTGGATCAGTTACGTACTGAATATCAAATTGAAATACTCTAGTATTAGCTTCTATGGTAAGTTTTTCTAATTCAGTATATAACCACCAAGAATTGGGATCACCTGGTACATAAGCAATATCTCTATTGTTTGAGTAATTTTTATCTATATTTTCTTGTTCAACATATCCAGTTCCACCCTTTTCAAACTTATACCCACCTTTACGAACCATTTCATGTATGGCTTCAATCTTTTCATCATTAAAATATTTTGGATAGTAATAAAAGTCATTGAAGTTACAAGGTCTTACTTCTTGTTGGATTAAATCAACTTTTCTCATTTTCTTTCTCCATTCTTTCCGGATCAACAAATGTAAACCAACCTGTTAAGATATATTTTGTCTCTGTAGGAGACACAATACCACGGTGGGTGTGAGTGAAATCAGATGGCCAACATACAATCTTTCCAACCCTTGGCACTTCATAATGTTGTTGATAAAAAAACTCTGTCCAACCTCTATCATGAACATCATTTAGATAAATCATCCAAACACCTAAACGTTCTTGAGCTCCCCAACTAGCTCTCTCACAGTGAAATTTATGATATCCCTCACCAGGTAAGAATCTTTGCATATTGAATGTAAAATTGATTTCAAATGGATCAACATGATCTAAACCCATATAATATTGAGCAATCCAATCTTGTCTAGCAATCTCTACAGTATTTATTATTTTCTGTAAATGTTTTCCCCAGCGTTCATCTTGTATGTCACTTGGATTAAAACTGATATCGGTTGATGTTTTGTGATCATCTGCTGGTACAATTTTACCATTTCTTCTAATCACACCACGATGTTGTCGTTCTTTATCTATTTCAAATAGTTCTATTAGAGATCGGCAAAAAGATGGGGAAAGAGCATTTTCTTTCCTATAGATAAAATCAGTCATTTCTGATCTATTCTATCGTAGCGTCTTTTAGTAAAGGATCCTGTTTTTTAGCAGCAAGTTTGACATGTTCAGGTGCTCCCAACATTCCATCAGAGACCTTACCATCGAATTGTTTTAACTTTCCATCTTCTGTTTTCAATCTCTTTAAAGTTTCAAGGGGACCTGCAGCATTTACAACTTCTGCTGGTTGTGAATTAGGACCTAAAGAATTTACACGATTCTGTAGGTTATGTATGTAGGATTCAGCTTGATGAGTATTTACATATTTGGTATCAAATGACCCATCATCAAGTTCTTTTTTGATTTGAGACCATAGTTTTAATTCTCTTACACGATCACGAGCAGTTTTCTCCATATTAGCTCTACCATATAGATTTTCATCTAGGTCAATTTGTTTTTCTTCTGCTAAAAATTCATCACCTTTGGCAACGGCTTCTTTCAACTCTTGTTCTAACTTTCGTCTAGCAAGTTTATTTCTTCTCAAATCAAAGGTTAATCCCAAGAGGGCATCAAACATAGCACCTTGTTCTCTCACAGATTGCCAGTATTTTGAAGCATTGGTTGGGTGTTTAGCATCATTTAAAACCGATATTCTCATCTCTGTTTCTGTACGAAAGATTTGTTTCTTTTGCCAATTATCTGCTAATTCTTCACGTAACTCTACTACGGCATTAGCATCACTTGGTTTTAACATCTCTAAAACAGGTTTGAGATCATCAGTGATCGTCAAATCTTTTCTTTCTTCACTCATAACTTATTTCTCCATGTATAGACTTTGTATATATAAATATATACTTAGGTGAGAAAACCTATGGTAAATTTATTACGATTTGATTCCCTTCTTCATCCACTGAACCACTGATTGTTGTGTTGACTAAGGTTTGAGCTTCTAACTTTGTTTTTTCAACAGCACCAACACGAACAGCCCAAGCAGTGTTTTCAGTTACCCAAATATTACCTGGATAACCTTTGATGTGAGCAAGTTCATTATCTTCATGTGTGATAAATCCTTTACCTGTGTTTTCCGCATTATAGTATTTTGGCATTTCCTACTCCTATTAAGTATATGATCCTGTTATGTATTGAACTACATTGTGATAACAGTAATGTGATTGTGTGATAAATCCTGCACTTGCTGTATGTAAACTAGCAGATTGATAAGTACAAGTTACGAAATCTATTGATTGACTATATATAGATGCACTGACATAAGTAAATGCAAGAGCATTATAATCAGTATGAAAGAAAAGGTTACCTGGTTTGTTCAATACATTGACATCAGTAACTCTATCGAATGAACCACTCATTGATCCCGTTCCCTCTTGTGGTTCTTGTGAATGATAATTCAAATCAGCATCACTGAACAATGGTAGTTTAAAAGTTGAACTTGTGATGTTAAACATGTTGGTTCTGATTTCTCCACCAACAGTTCCTCTCAGATGATGAAATGAACCACTTGAGGCATCTCCATATGATTTGTATTCTTCAGTAAAGGCTTTTTTGGAATAACCACCAACAGCAAGTGAACCTTGTTGACCACCAGCAAGACCATGTTGTCTATTTCCTTGACCATTAGTAGTACCTCTATTTGCATTTGCTGTTTTACTCCATGAAATTCCATTATACTCAAAGGTATCTGTTACATCTATATTTGGAGGAGTACGTCCAAATGTTGATAAGGCAGCATTTTGTGTACCAGAACCAGCATGTTCGATTACGGGGCCAAGAAGATCATTACTTGTTGACCAATTAGTACCATCGTATTTTATGCCTGTAGCAGATGGGGCTGGAGTATTACCACCAAAAGCATACGCAGCATTTTGACTTCCAGCTTGACCGTGACTACCTCTGACAGATGGCATGGCGTTAGCAGTATAAAAAACAATTCCATCCCACTCGGTTGTACAAGCTTGAACGGCATGGGAATTATTATAACCACCTGTAAATATAGCAGCCTCTGAAGTACCATCACCGACTTGACCGTACCCAACATGACCACCATCAGCAGCTTCTGACCAATTTATTCCATTCCAAAATTCATTATTGACGATACCACCGATATAACCTTGATGATATATAGCAGAACATGCAGATCCTGCCATACCTGGTCCATTTTGACATGTAATTAAATCATTTACTTCTGTCCAAGTACCCATCTCTCCATCCCACAGTTCTGTACATTTAGATCCATATGGAACACTATTACCACATCTACCACCAACTGCTAAAACTTGACCTGAACTTAATCCACCCTCTGCTGCTCCGCCTACTGTGGCTATACTATTTCTACCCTGAATTAAATCCGCAACTTCAGTCCATGTACCACCATGTAAACCGAATGAAGCACTCACACCACCTTGGAGACCAAATCCTTTGTTAAAACTACCACTGACAGAAGTAGCTATTTGACTTGAAGCAGTTAGTATTTGACTCTGTAAACTAGCAGAGAATTGTGAACCATCACCACTTAAAGATGTTGCTTCTATATTATGAAATGAAGCTTGTGAAAACGGTTCAAAGTATTCCTGTGTATTATTAGAATATAGTGTAAGCGTTGAACCATCGGTTGTAAGACCACCAAACATAGTCATCTCATAACCCGTAAGACCAGAAGCACCAGCAGCCTGTTGTCTGGTAATCATATTACCGACTTGAGCCCATGATGTTCCATCAAATCTTTGAGCATAATCTCCTATAGCAGTGGTAGAGGGAATTGCAGGATATGGTGGATTAGCATATCCACCGGCAGATAATACAGAATTTTGAGTTCCAGATAATGATGTCCATTTGACAAAATTTGGTGTAACAGTTCCAAGTGACCAATTTGTACCATTGTAGTTCATGACTGTATTATCTATGTATGCCCCACCTCCAGCTGGAGCTCTAGATTTACCACTACCAACAGTTATAGCAGCATCTTGAGTACCAGCCATCGCAAATCTGACTTGTGCACCATATGGACTAAAATCAGTATCAGTAGTTGCATTAACCCAATTAGTTCCATTATACTCTACGGAATATGGACTTCCATCATTTACATATCCAGGAGCAACAGGAGCAATACCACCAAATGCTACGATTCCAGCATTTTGAGTACCAGCAGCGGCTGTGTGAGCCGCGTTTTGAGGGAAATTAGTAACTTCTGTCCAACTTGAACCATCAAATTCTTCTACATGTTTACAACCACCAAAAGGTGTTGATGTATTAGAATAACCAACAGCATAAACACCAGCATTTTGAGTTCCAAAACCAGCACCAGCACATCTAGCAGTATTTAAGTCACCACTTTCTGACCAACTCACTCCATCATAATTTTCTGTTTTACCAGTAACACCATATGGTGATCCTGGAACTGCTCCACCAAAAAGAGAAACTGCATTAGCAGCGGCAACTCCAGCACCAGTACATGAATTATTGTTATGTCTAGCAGTATTTAAATTACCACCTGTTGACCAAGCACCAGCAGCAGGATTTGTGGATATTGTTCCATCATATCCAAATCCTCTGATAAAACTTCCACTTATGTTTGAGGCAATTTGTACTGAACCACTTACCACACCAACACTTCTTGGTAATGAACCACTTATAGAAGTTCCATCACCGTGTAAAGTGGTAGCAATAAATTTTCCGAAAGAACCTGTTGAAGTTGCTGAACCACTGAGATTTCCACTGACATCGAATCCATGTCGAAAACTACCTGAAATATATGAACCAATTCCACTTGAAGCAGTAACATTAACAGCTAATTGTGCTGAAGCACTTACAACTCCAGTAGGATAAGGTAATGAATCATGAAGTCCACTTGCATCACCAAATAATTTACCAGCTTCTAATTTACCAAATGAAGCAGATACTACGAAAGCAGGAAATACCTCAGTCGCACTAGAATTATAAACAGGAAATCCTGGACTACCACCACCGAACCAAGCTGCATTAGTCGCACCATTAGCGGCAGGACCACTAAATTTACTACCAGCAGATTCAGCCTGTCTTTTACTAACTATGTTAGGACCAGCAGCCCAACTAGTTCCATCAAAAGTTTGTGAAAAATTACAAGCAAGATGAGAATGAGGAAAATCTTTACCACCTGCAAAGATAGCATCATTATAAGTTCCCATACCAAAGGCACCTTGAATTTTAGTAATTACATCAGCTGTTGCTGACCAATTAGTACCGTTGTAGACTTCTGAACAAAGGTGAGCTGGATAGGTTGGAGCTCCTATAGGACTAGAACCACCAATTACAAGAAAACAATCTCGTTTTCCTGTACTACTGGCATCATATCTAGGTGTAATCATATTAGGTGTTTCAGTCCAAGCAGTTCCATCCCATTTATTTCCACGAGTAAGATGATATCCAACAAAGATTGCAGACTCAGATGATTCTCCACCAGAAGTAGAACCACCAGCAAAAGTTTCAGGTGAATCAGCCACTTCTGTCCAATTTGTACCATTCCATTCTTCTGTTTCACCACCAGTACAACCACCACCAAAGAAAACTGCTGCTGATGAATCACCAGCTAAACCAATAGCATCGGTGCTTCTCACCCCACTGGCCAAATTATTTACCTCAGTCCAACTTGTCCCATCATATAATTGAGTGTTATCAGTGGATTGTGGAGGCCAAGTACCTCCGTAAGAACCACCAGCCACGATAGCAGTTCCTTGTAACATTGAACCACCATTTCCACCCGTATGAACGTCAAGCATGTTGGTTGAAGAAGCAAAAACTCCACCTCTGGCCTTTCCTATCAATCCACTATGTTCAAATCCACGTGTA
>VTLG01012220.1_pt1 | contig 53384 bp, 48 predicted proteins | sample 4694571 | NCBI WGS metagenome assembly VTLG01 (sample SAMN12604809, study PRJNA352737) | marine metagenome | biome: ENVO:00000447; feature: ENVO:00000209|ENVO:00000569|ENVO:01000036; material: ENVO:00002151; isolation source: viral sequences binned using virsorter ... | reverse complement strand
ATCTCCCTTATCTCCTTTTGTAGAATTATCTTCACCTTTAATTCCTTTATCACCCTTTTCCCCTTTATCACCCTTGTCTCCCTTATCACCTTGTACACCTACATCCCCTAAGTTTCCTTTTACACCTTTATCACCCTTTTCTCCTTTTTCACCGCCATTTCCTTTTTCTCCCTCACTTCCTTTATCACCAAGACTACCTTTACTTCCTTCTTCTCCCTTATCACCCTTAATTCCTTTTTGTCCTTTATCACCCGTTCTTGAAAAATTTAATACACACTGCTCTTGATCTGTGGGAACATTACCAAATCCATTTTGAACACCTATTGTAATATACCCAGTAGAATTTGTGGCACTTGTTATCTCAAAAATTGAAAGTGTGTTATCAGTGTTGTCATTTGAAGAAACGTATAGATAACCAGCTACAGCACTACTTGAATCATCCCAAGATAATAATTGATCTGTCATATCGACAGAATTTATGTCTAAAATATCAATGTATATTAAAGATACATTAGTTGCATTTGAGTTGTTAAAACGAAATACTCCTTGTGATGGATCTCCTGCTGTTGTAACAGATGAAAATCTATATCTCAATCCTGCTTTTGCTCCCTGATCACCTTTATTTCCTATATCACCCTTATCTCCTTTGTCACCTTTGACACTTTCTCCTTTTTCTCCTATTCCTTTATCTCCTATACTACCTTTTATTCCCTTTTCTCCCTCATTTCCCTTATCACCTATTTCTCCCTTTTGTCCCTCAAAACCTTTATCTCCCTTTTCTCCTTTATTTCCCTTTGCTTCAACATCTCCCTTTTCACCCTTATTACCTGCAGGTCCTCTTCCTCCACCAACTGCTGTGACCCATTGTGAAGAATCAGGATCATCATAGCGTACGAATAAATCTCCTGTATCACTTTCCCACCACAATTCTCCATTTTTTGCATTTAGTGGGGGTTCATTTCCAACTGTAACAGGTATCACGGTTACAGTTGCAGCGATACCAGGATGTCCTGAAGGACTTTGTACAGATACATTTGCAGTTACAGCAGCACCTACAAAATTTAATTGAGTGATACTACTTGCAGCACTAACTTGTACCCCTTCGTCAAATATAGTAATTGCACCTGGTATCAATCCTCCACCTACAGGAACCCAAAATCTTTGACCTGGATATCCTGGTATAGCGATCAATTGATATTGACCACCTGGTGGAGGAGTTGGTCCAATAAGAGGATCTGATAAATTTGGTTCTGCTTGTTCTAGATTAAGATACTGATAACGATCTTCTTTAAGTTGATCTTGAGGTGTTCTCTTAACTCTGCCACTTAAATATTTTACCATATTAACCAGTACTATTCTCCAATATACTTGCAATTAATTCCATTTCTAATGGTGCAAAATAACCACCAGAATAACTTTCACCAACATTAACTACAAATGTTTTAGGAGTATTATAATTATTATTTTGTGCTCCTCCAGTCACAGCAAGTTCAGCATCAGATGCTGGATCTGTAACACGAGGATAACTATGTTCGGTTTCTCTATTGTCCATTGAACAAGAAAATATAATACCGTTATCAATGATTCTTACAACATCACCATTAGAAAGATTATGATTAATGTCTGTCGTTATAACAAGTTCCCCAGCTTGTAAGTCATAAGTTTCTACAACTTGCTGATCAGGATCTCTAGTTGAACCACCACCATAATAGACAGCACGAGTAACATTATATCTCGTTCCTATTTTGTGAATATTATTTGCTAATGAATTTGCTTGATTATAAGTATGAATTGATGTGTCAGATGAGGTTCCGATGAAAACTATGATACGATTTATATTTTCAACCGACGCTCTTAATATTTTACCATATGCATAATCTGGTTTTCCAACATTTTGATTTTGTCCTGAATTTCTTGGATATTTTTTAGCAGTAGTATTACCATCAAGTGCACAAGTGAATGCAAAACTTTCCTTTTCAAGTCTTACAGAATCACCATCAGTAAATCCATGTGATGGTGAACAAATACTTAAATTACCAGTAGTGGGAGAATATGTAGTTCCTTCTGGTGCTGCAATTGTAATAGTTGGTGCGGATGTGTAACCACTTCCACCACTCAAAGTTATCTGTGTAATAACATCATTTACGATAGTTACTGTTGCAGTGCCACCATTACCACCACCTCCAGATATGGTAACTGTTGGTGAAGCAATATATCCCATACCTCCATCGTTGATAGTTAAATTTCCAGTCAATGCACCAGCACTGATATTGGATAAGGATGCAGTCGCTGTTGCAGTGGTACCCGCTGATGAACTTTTCTTGATATATCCTGTGGGAGATCCTGCTGCTGATACAACTTCAATTGCAAGAGGTTTTGATCTTTCATAATAATGTACCGCAGAATTATAATAATGAGAATAGTCTTTACCTGTAACTCCAAGAGGAACTGAACCGCCAATATGAGATGTAAATGTTTTAGATGTACCGACAAATCCTTCAATTGATTCAACGGTATATGATTGTGGTGGGTCTGGAAATATGTTTGTTGTTATTCCAGTTTGTCCTGCTTTACAAGTCAAAGCAATACCAGTTAAAGTGATTGGATCACCCGCTTTAAATGGATGAGGTTCCTTAGTGTTTATTGTAACAATACCTGTTGGTTCATCATAATCTACAAATGTTATAATTCCAACTTGTTGTTGTGTACCTTCAATGAATATCTTATCTACGATTAAAGGAGTTTTTTCTAATACTAATCTACCATCAACAAGTATAGCAGCATCGCTAGGGGGAATCTCGACATTTTTTATAACTCTAACTTCTCTCTTATTGCCTGTACTTCTTTGGGTTCTTTGCTGAGTAAATGTTACTTTAGGAAAAGTAGCACCAATACCAACATTAGCAACTTGTAGATACAATAACAATGCAGAAGTTCCAGTTGGTACTTCGTAAAGTTTTTGTTTACCAACTGAGACAGGAACTGCTACAGATATAAATTTATTGACTGGTGCTATCGCCATTTTAGTTTAATGCTAATATCAGAGGAGTTAGTTGTGCTTGAATCGCTCTGTTGAAATCTCTTCCACGAATCGTTGAAGTTGTTTGGTCTATTGTAAGTCCATCACCAATACGGAAATTACCTTTTTGATCTGTGCTTGTAAACGGAACTTGACCTCCGTTAATCGCAACCACCTCATTTTCAGGTATAGGAGCTCCTGCCTGGAATGGGTTAGCTGTATTTATGTCTGTACCTGCACCGATATATTCAAATGAATGTGAGCTTGTTATGATACGACTCAATCGTACAAATTCAACTACAACACCTGAAGCGATTGGATATGGAATAAATTCATTAAATACTACAGTTGATAAACCAACTACTGCTGATGTCTCAGTTGCTTCACTCACAGTAAATAAGATTGGATCCATATCAACTTCAAGTTGTGCATTACCCTCACCTGAAATAGCGACAACCAAATCTTGACCAGGTAAAAAGTTTCGACCACTGTTTATGACATCGACAGAAGTAATTGTCCCTGCAGCACTAACATTTGGAGAAAACTCTGGTAAAATTGATTCTGGACCTTGAGGTGTTGCAGGAATACCACTTGAATCTACCAATGATATAATTGGTGGTGCAGCAGCATTATAATCACCATCATTACCCCCATTTATAATTCTAAGTCCTCGAACTAATTCAAGTGGTTGTGTGATTGAAGATGTTGATGGACTATCTGCATAATCATTCATATCCAAATGAAAATAAGCACCCTGACCATCAAAAGGAGTACGATTATTATTTGACTGATCTTGTGTGTTTGTTGATATGATTCGGTCTGACCCACCTATTGTAGAAGTAGATGTAACACCATCAAATTCAATATCTCCAAATCCATCTGCCATCAATCCAAGTCTACCAAATGATGAGTTTGAGTTTGTTAAATCACATTGTCCACCAGATGTAGCAGCGATACCAATGTCAGAACAAATTGTAAATATAGAAACCAATTGAGCATAAGCATTGTTAGATAACGATACGCCAATACCTGCTTCATTATATTGTGTAAATGAATCACACACCATAGATTTTAAATCTTGTCCCAAATCATTTGTACCTGTGAAAGCAGCATTTGCATGATCACCATTGATTTTCATACCAATACTTTTTGACATAAAATTAGTGCAGTTACGAACATAGGGTGAACGCCATCTTCCAGCAGAACCTTCGTTTGCTGGTCCTAAATCTGTAAAACCAGTCGCTGCTTGAAAAGCAAAACCTGCTGCAACATCAGCAGCAGTTGGTGGAAATGCTACAGCACCACAATTAGAATGATCATCACTGATATTAGCACCTGTAAAACTTAAATTCTCAATCAAACATCCTCTTCTAACATGAAAGAAATCTCTATTTTTATTTTCTGGTATTAATAAAACTAATCTTAAGTCCTCACCGTTTATGGCAACATCATCTCTCAAACCAACAGGATTATTTTCTAGGTATGTTCCACTTCTAACTCTTATCGTATCACCCTGCTGTGCGATTGCAGCTGCAGCACCAATTGTATATTTCGCATCACCTTCAAGTAATCCACTATTTGTATCACATCCATTTTTTGTGACCCATATCGTTCTCTTTGTTTGAACACCAGATGGTCTCCAAGAAACACCCATTCCTACACCACTTGTATCAAACGATGACAAACGATAATCAGTCTTACAAATACCTACTCCATTATTACCAAAGAAATCAATTATACGTTTATCTAATTCTAAATCACCAGTTATTTTTGCATCTTCACCTACATTAAGATTTTTAGCAATTCCCACACCACCATCAATTACAGCTGCACCAGTTGTTGTACTTGTTGATTGTGTTTGATCATCTACATCCAATCTTCCTCCAATTACTGTATTTTGTCCAACATTTAATTGAAGTGCGATTCCTACACCACCATCTATGACAGCAGCACCACTTGCAGTATTTGTTGATGGTGTATTATCATCAACGTCGAGTCTTCCTTTAATTACTGCACTCAGACCAACGTTTAAGTTTTTCTCAATTCCAACACCACCATCTACGACTAGTGCACCTGTATCCTTATCAGTTGAATCAGTTGCGTCTAGTATCTCTGTTTGTCCACCAACAATAAGTTTCTTTTGTATACCAACACCACCATGAAAATGCACTGAGGCAAGAAGTGGTGCTGTTGCATCAGTAGTGTCATTAAATGAAGCTGCACCATCTACATTTAAAAAAGCACCGAGTCTTGTATTACCATCGACATCAAGAGTAGCATTTAATGTTGTATCTCCATCAACATCAAGTGAACTATTTAAAGTAGTTACTCCATCAACATCTAATGTCTGATCAATCTTTGCATTACCATCAACGTTTAAGTCTGCATCAAAATCAACATTTCCAGTTACATGAAGTTCTCCCGTAACATCTAATTCTTTATTAGGACTATTATTATTAATACCAACTTTAGACATCCTATAGATGTCATTTCCAGTAAATCCCCAAAAATCTTTTGTTTGTATATCTGCTATTAGTGTTGGGTTTGTTGGATTGGGTATGGGCACTAATGAATCAACCCCAGTTCCAAAACTATTAATTTGTTTGAAATTAAAAACTGTGAATGACTGTGCAATACCAGTTAGTGGAATATATTGACCCTCATCCTGTACAAATACACCTTCAGTAAATGATGGTTCAAAGGATACCCATCTTATACCAACTTCATCACGATTTAAAAAGAAACCACTTGCACCTGGTGAACCAGCAGAATCGTAAATATTTCTCGATATATGAACACTTCCATCAACATCTAATTTTAAATCACCTTGCGTGGATCCATCATATTGTGCGTTACCAATAGTCCAATCACCACCAACAGTAGTTGTACCAATACCAACAGTTCCTAACCCAGTAATTACAGCACTATTATCACCCTGACCTACCTGAAATTTATCTACTGGTTGCGTAGTTCCAATACCAACCAAACCTAAATCAGTAACATTGAAAGAAGTATCACCTGTGCCTACTTGCAACCTATTATCAGGTTGTGTTGTTCCAATACCGACTCTGCCTCCTACTTGACCATCTAAATCGGATGTACTAGATATCGCAACAAATACTGTGCCAGCAGCACCAACATTATGTCGCTGAAAAACAGTTAGGTAATCAGTTTCAATGTCAAAGTGAAATGATGTGCCAATGAAAGTTGATAGTCCACTTACTATTAAATTACGATTTATATTAACATCTTCAAATTCAACATTAGTAAAATCTATATCGGAGGCATCTATATCGGCATATAATGTTCCGTAAACATAAACATCATCCAAGAATTCGGTTTTTTCACCAAACTGATTTGCATCCGAATTATAATCTGGATTTGTGACTTGACCTTTTTTAAAACCTGGCATTATCCAAACCCTCCAGTAAATGCATTACTAATAACATCTTGTCCCACTTTTGTTCCAGCAAATGTACGTCCACCAAAAGTGACACCTCTTGGTGCGAGGTTTCCTGTCAAAGCATTTGTATTTAAATTTGGAGTGTCTAGAAATATACTATTCTTTCCACTTAATGTTAAATTTTTTCTAGATGTTACTACAAGATTATTATCAGCTTCTATCGTTATGTTTGACCCTTTTATTTTTATATCACCATTATTCTCAGCAGTTATTGTCACATCACCATTTTTACCAACAATATTAATACAGGTTCCACCCTCTTTAGTTACTCCACCAACAATTGTTAAACAATCATCATTAAAGATATTCATCTGACCATCTTCAGTCATTCCCCAAAGACCAGTCTGATTATTCTGTTCCATGATCTGTTGGTACACAGTTCCACCACCAAAACCAACAGTTGGGTTGCCTGTGTGAACTCTAAAATTGGGTCTTTCATCAAAGTCCCATAAAGCCCAATTTTGAAGATCTGGATTTATTGCCATGGTTATATTATCGTATTAATATTTATTAGTAACCATACCCACCGCCACCTGATGGAGGAGAACTAGGTGGTGAAGAAGGGGGAGAACTAGGTGGACTCTCTGGAGGATCCATAGACGGAGTGCTAGGAGTTGATGTGTCTGTTGTTTCAGTTACAGGTGATGATTGTTGTAAAGTAACTGTTGTTGAGGTAGAAACTCTTGCAGATGATGATCTACTCTCTGCTGGAGTATCATAAATTGTTGAGTGTGCAGTAGTAGTGTGTGCAGCACCAACCATCTTTGCACCTGTGGTAGGATGAACGTGGAAAGATCCATAATAAGGTTCACCATTAACATATCCTACGATACCATCTCTTGGAGTAATACAATCAATGACTTGCTTCGTTTCACCCTGATATGATGGTCTTGGAGCAATTTGTGGTTTTATTATCGCACCAAATCCCGTTGTTGATTCAATGAATAATTGTGGAAATCCATCAACAGGTATAACATCAAATAATGCTGCATTAGGTGGTATTACATTCAATATTCTTCCTTGTTCATCTAAAATTGTTTCATATTCATTTCCAACATTATCAGTAATTTTATCATTTGGAGAATAATTCTCACCTGGATTTATAACTGCAACGTGATCTACCGTATATTCATTATCAAAAGAGTTTTCATCTATCACAGGATAATTTTCACCAGGTGTTACTACGTAAACATCAATTACTTGTTGATATGTTGGTGACGATGGATCATAATCAATCACTGCCCTTGCGTGTGCACCATATCCCTGTTCACAATTATCAGTAACTTCAACTAATGGAGGAACAGTATATCCTTGACCTGGATTTGTTAATTTAATTCCAATAAGACTACCAGTTTGTTGTGCGAATGCATCACCAACTAAAGCTCCTATGATAGGTTCTGCCAATGAACCTTCACCATCTGCTCCAAATAATTTTATCTGCACTCCTCTACAATTTGATGGTGGAGATGCCTTACAATCTCCAGTATAATTAGGATCACTAACATCTCTATTCATAAAATCAAATTGCCCAAATCCAAGCAATGATCCAGCGATACCACCAGGTGCACCTGCTGCTTCCTGTAATGATTGAGCAGCATTAGCAGCTGCCATTATCATTTCACCTGTTACACCTGGTGCATTTAAAGGACCTTTACCTAAAGTCCAAATACTTGTTTTCATATTTGCTGTGCCAGGTGCAACACATTTTATTGCCTCTTGTATACCAAGCAATCCCTCTGCCTTTCCTCTTAAATCATTTATTAAATCAAATCCTCCTAATATTTTACCAACACCCCCTAACTCAGGACCCAGAGAATCTCCTATACCATTCACAATTTTATTAAAGATTGCTCCCGTAAACTGTTCAGACATACAAGCAGTTGAATTTTGCACGTTATCCAAATATGATGTTAGTAATGATCTTATATCACCTAACATAGTATTACCAACTGCTTCCATCACACAAGGAAATTTCTTTTGTAATGCTGCTACAGGATTAACCATCGCAGTTTGTGCTGCTTTACCCGCTTTTTTTGCAATCGCTGTATTTTGTGTTGCTGCAAGCACCGTCGCAAATACATTTGAATATAATAAATCAAGTCCAGAATTTAATTTTGGAACAAGAGATGTCATTGCAGTCTTTGTTAATTCACCAGTGAATGAATTGGATATTCCAGCAATTTTTTTAGAATAGTTTGATATTAATTTATTTTTTACAGCACCTGTTGCAGAAGAATATGATGCAACAGCATTTTTTAAATTCGTTGATATTTCAGTTTGTGCTGCAGTTCCAGCAAAAGATACAGATTGACCCATTGCATCTGATGTTGAGCGAAACTCTTTACCTGTTTTTTGTTTTAGATTATCAATTAATTTTTTGTCTGCATTTATAACTGGTGAATTTGTTTCTTGACTATCATCACCAGATTCATTCTTTACAATTGTTTTTTCACCAGGTGTTGTTTCTGGTGTATATCCAGAGAAAGGAGTAAATGGTGATGGTGGTTCTTTATTAACAACATATCTTGAATTACCTATTACACCAAATATAACTGGTTGCTGTGCATCATCTCCATCTAAAAAGAAACCAACAACAATGTCACCTTGTATGACCCGAATTTTTTTCTTTGTTCCTGCTTTTCCTGAACCATGATTAGTAGGAAGTATAACAGTTGCCCAAGGTAAATCCTCATCAGCTAGTTCAGTCGTGTTTTGAGGATGATATCCCATAATACGAACTTTAACACGATTACCCCAAGCATTTGGTCTTTTATTAAATTGAAGTGCCCAACTTTTCGCAGGTGGTATCTGCCCAATCCACCAACGGAATCCATCTTTACCTAGAAAATTACTTTTTAGAAGAAGATTTTCAATCATTTATCCTTTTTCCCCATAGTATCTCTTATTAATTTTAATTTAGTAAATGAACCTTTATTATCATAATAATGCACTAACTCTTTAATCATATATAGACCACTTTGTTCATCATCTCTAACTTTTGTTTTATCTGCAGTTATCTTTGCAAAGTTTAATTTAACAATAGTTCCAGCAGTTAGTTGAGTATTTAAAGGTATAGTAGCAGAAAGAATTTGAGTAAAAATTGTATTATATCTCATCATCGCTTGTGAGTGATAATCCATTGGATCGGCATTTTTCTTTAGAGATTTTGCTTCTTTCTTCTCAAGAATCCCAAAATCCAAAACACCTGTCATATATCGACTTGGAACATTCCCCAAACTTTTTTTTGTTTTATTCACTGGTGGTAATAATATCTCAAAATCTCTTCCAAGATTTTCCATATTTTTAGAATATTGGGAAACTTTAAATTCACCTTGCTGTGGCGTGGTGAAGGTGCTATCAACAGGATTATAATACATTCTATAAGTACAATAGGCACCTTTCTCTAAATTTTCAATTAGTTTTTGGTTTCTCATCGTACTGAAATCTAATATTTTAAAGTCTTTCATAGGATCTTGTGAATCAACAATACCTGGCGAATAGGTATATTCAACTGGAAACGGATCTTGACTTATCAAACTATCAACTGATCTAAAATGATATCCTAAATAAGTTTCAAAAAAGAAATATCCTGCAGTGGCACTACCACCAGATACATTACCTGGCACTGATTTTGTCGCTAACCAAGTTAATGTTGTAAATGGTTTTTTCATATTACCTATGAAACCGTAAGGATTCTGTGTTTCATCAATATCTACATCTTTATCAGACATTAAGTAATTTTTTATAATTTCTTTCACACTATCAGATATTGGCTCTGATGATGGAAACTTCTTACCTATTCTTGATGTTTCGTTTGTTATTGCCTCTCTTGAAACTAAATTTAAAGTAAAACTTTCTCTTTCAGCATCAATTAGAACATTTGTAATTGATGCAACATACAATTCATTATCATTCTGTTCAGTAAATTCAATTCCTGGTCCTTCACCTGTTGCAGGTATTTTTATACTTACTTTTTCACCACCATTTATTGGTAAACCATTATAAACAGAACTTACATCACCATCATCATCCCGAACAACATTACCTGTGTTTACGATTAATGCTTGTGCTGTTACCATTGGAGATAATACATTTTCAAAATAACTGAAATTTACAATACCTCCCGACAAATCGACAGTTTTTGTACCATCATATGATTTTATCTCAAATACTTCGTATGTGCTTTTATCTTGTGCTGCCATATCTTATTTTAACATTACGCTTTGAAAATCCAACAAAATTTTGTTGCTACTGTGACCACCAGAACTTACTATCTTAGTTGAACTTTGTGAAATATTAGGAACTTGTGGGACGGAATTTGTATTTTGATTACTAATGATCATAGTCATGCGAGGTTTTCTCCTTCCCTTTAAGTTATTTACCATCCTTTTCTTAGGTATAATTTTTTCTACATCCCTTGGTCTAATGTTCATCATATCTTGTCCAACAACATCATCATTTGATGACATAGATGCAATATCATTTTCAAGGTAAGCAGACTTACTTGGTGTAATAGAAGAAGGTTCCTCTCCAACACCGACTCCTTCAACATTATTTGAATCTCCAATCGAATCTGCAACTACTCCTTCAATATTAGTTGAATCTGCAGACATTCCTTCAGTATTTTGAGCCACTAATTCATCATTTGGAATAATTGTTCCACTTTGTTCAGGAACAAATAACTCAGAGGTTTCATTTAATGTCCCATCTGGATTTTCACCAACAAAATATGGAACACCCTCTACAACATCACCACCATCTACTCTACCTTCAATTTCTTCATCATTTTGTTGTAGATTTTCACTAGTATCTACTTCAGGCATCACAAAATCATCTGCTGGAATAATATTATCATCTCCTGCACCTTCTGTTATACCAAGATCTGCTGCAACTTTATCTGCTGATGCAATATCTTTATCTCTTGCAAATGTCTGTACAGACTCAGCAAAATCTTTATTTAATTTTGTTAGGTTTTGTTCAGTTTTATCTAAAGTTTCACGAATATTTTTATCGTCTTCACGGAAATCAAAACGATTAATCTGTGATAAAAAGTTGTCTACACCTGCTCCAAGACTTTGAAAAAAGTTTCTCATCCCGCTTATAAATCCAGTAAACACACTTACCACTCTGTTTATTAAACCAAATAGTTTTTGAAAAGCAGATATTATTTTCGGTAAATTTATTAATGCCCAACCTAAAATTAAAGTGCCAACAAAATCTAATATTCTCCCCAAAAATCCTTTTGTACTTCTTTGTATTATGTTTCCTTGTTTCTTTGAGACACCTGTAACACTACTTGCCTCAAGCTCATCCTCCCTTTGTTTTCTCAATACATTTTCTCTTCTTTTCTTAAAAAATTCTGCATCTTGACGTATTAATTTACTTTTTAATAAATTAGTTCTTCTAGTCTGTTTAATTAATTCTCTAGACTGTTTACCGATTGAAACTAAACCCTCACTTAAACTTGTTATTGACTTACGAATCGAATCAATTCCAAGTGATGATTTTGATAATGAATCTCTCCTAGATCTTATACTCATTATCCATTAACCCCCGTTAAAGCAGTTGCATACATTACATGTGGATTATTGTTATCAAACAGTATATTTGGTAAAACAATAGATTCTTTTGAAGAATTTACTGCTGCTCCTTCACTAGATTGATTATTTCCAGTATTTGTATTTAAATTGATTACTTGAGATACATCTTCATCAAAATTGCTAATATTTTCTGCCACCTCTAATTTGTTATTTTTCACAGGGTTGATAGATTTTTCCTCTGTAACTCCTATTGGTTTAAAATCATCTTCACTTAAATTTGGTAATTTATTACTAACCTCACCATCCTTATCTTTATTTTTATTCAATCCAAGTAAATTCTTAGCAAAACCAAACATTTTTCTAAGCAACGACTCACCTAATATTCCACCAATAAAAGCTCCAAGAACTGGTATTGGAATTAGTACCTGACCAATAGCAGCACCAGCAGCAAATCCCGCTGCACCCAACAAAGCACTGCCTAACCCTTCTCCCATTGCAAGTCTAATGACAAATGACCCAAATGGTCCTCCAAATTTCTTTAATAATCCACTCAGTCCTCCTTTTATTCCAACTGCTCCTAATAATTTTAGCAACATATTTTTTCCTGGTAACTTTTTAAATAGATTTTTAATTGTATTTTTTAAAGGGTTCAGTCCAGACTCCCTAGCAACCTTCATAGGACTTAGCATCGCTGACTGACTTCCCTTTCTGAACACACCACCAGATGCAACTACATCAGCGGTAGTTGGAAAAAGTTTTTTTCTAATTGGATTTGTTACTCTACCAACATTTTTTTGAAATTCTTTTTGGACATTTTTCATAGTCCTAGAAAAGGAATTAGACCCTGTTGATACACTGGTTTTTGTTCTACTTGCCTTTTTTTTAGTATTATTAAAGAATGTACTTGCTGCAGCTTTAGCAGCATTCTGCTTACCTGCACCACCCGCTCCTAATAATTTTAAGGCAATAATATTTTCAACTATACTTCTTACAAACTGTGTAAATCCACCACCACCAAATAATCCAAAAGGAATGGTTGCTGCTTTTCTAACAAGACCACCAAGTAGTAATTGAACACCTCTAAGTGATGCTTTTAGTATACCACCAAATGCCACTCTCGCAACATTTCCTGCAAATACTCCTAATATACCTATGACTTTCTTTATTCCAATCGAAATTGCAGTGAAAGATCCAACGATAACACCCAATCCAACTAAAAATTTTGTCTTCAATTTGTTTATCTTATCAACATTTCCCTCAGTTAACGCTTGTAATAAATCAATGCCTGTTAACGTTAACCAACCACCAGCTAATGTAAATAGGAAAGTTGTTAATCTATTTAAAATACCCTGCGTTTTTACACCTAATCTTTCAATAGGTTTTGTAAGTGATGATTGTATCTTTTTCTCCAATTCACTTTCTTTTCCTTCTCTTAATCCCTGCTCTGCTAATATTCTCTCTCTATTTTGTCTTGCTGCTTCTCTTTGTTTTTCTAATTGTTCATTTAATGCTAAATTCTCTTTAACTGTTTTTAAATTAAAATTTAAACCAGATATTTGTTGGGATACTTTTTGTAATTGACTTGATACTGATGTCAATTGTAAGGATTGCTGTTGCAACAAATCAGTTGTAATTGGATCTGCTTGAGGTTGTCTTGGTGCACCAAAAAAACTAGAAGAAATATTTCTCCTAACTGCTCTTATTCCTCCTGATATTGGTGAACCGAACTCATCCATTGCGTTCTTGTTGTGCTTTTAGATTTTCTTCTTCAATGTATTGTTGGAGAAGTGAAACATAAATTTCTCTTTCCCACGGTATCATATTTTCAAGTTCTGTTAAACTATATTTATGGTGCTGCATCAAAGCAAAGTTCAATTTATAGTATGACACTAGATCCTCGTGTGCCATACTTATCCGAAAAAACTCTGCAGCCCCTCTATTGTAATGTCACTCTCAACTTTTGTGTTAGGATTCGTTACTTTAACAGTATGAGAAAGTTTTGGCATTGTATCAAAAAATTTCTCAATATCTTTAAATTGAGATGAATTAAGTTGTTCTAAAAAGTCAACTAATTCTTTCTTTGTACAATCTTCCTGAGTCCAAGACTCTTCCTCTGAGTACACCTGATCTATACAAGATGCGATTAATTCAAAAGTATCATCTACTTTTACATCACCTGCATTAAAATTAGATTTAATAAATTCACTCAGAGATGGATATCTCATTTTTAAAGTGAAAGTATCATCTAATTTAATATCTGCTTTGTGGTCTTTTGACTTTTGAACTTTTATAGAATCAATATTAATTGACATTGGAACTTGTGTTTTTCCATCATCAGGACAAGTAACCATCACTTCAATCTGTTCTCCAACAGATTTACCACGTACATTTAAAAACAAATATTCAATGTCAAAGGTAGATAGTTTTTCAACTTTTATTCCCTTTGTCAATATACAAGTTGATAAAATACTTTTTACAGCATTCGCAATTTGTTTTTGATCTTGAGACTCTAAGGCAATTATTAAAATCTTCTCCTCCTTAACAAGAAAAGGTCTATATTTGATTTTTCTATTTGATGAGGGAAGAACCAACTCATAAGTTGGTGTTGCAATTTTTGGTAAAGGCATAATATTCTGAGCACTTCAGTGTGATTATTTATAGAGGTTTTTCAAACCTTTAAAAGATAGTTAATCCTGATCCTATATCCCTGTCACCCAGTGTTTTTTGTGGACCTGTTGGATCATTAGAATTATTTGAACCTGGTCCAGAGACTGGTAAATTTGAATTACTTACACCCCTCATTGGACCAAATGCTGCTTCGTTTAGTACATTAGTATTATACTTAACACTACCACCATCTTTGATGGGATTACCTCTTATACCAAATATTTCATTGAATGCTCTTCCCAAATCTCTTGCTAGTGATGACGATTCACCACATATATACCTATCAAAACTAAACGATGCTGATGCCTTTAAAACCTGTGAACCCTGATAAGATACTCTTGTTGAATTTAATGCTATTGGAAATAAACCTATGAAACGATATTCTAAAAAGCGATTGTAATCCCTTTCAAACTTTACAATTTTTGTTTCATTTGACTTGTAATCTGCAGGATAATTAAGTTCAAAATGGTAAGCATCACTTGTTGGATCAGATATCGCACCAGTTATATACTCCATCCAATGTTCTAAAAACTTCATTGATTTATATTCATTATCAACATAAAATTCTAATTCAATTTGAGTAAAGTTGCGAGTATGTGCAAATTTCTCAATTACTCCCTGAAAATTACCACGAGTATCAATGTTCATTAATGAACTGCCAGGTAAAACAGCATTGCTACATAATAAACCTGCATCCTCTAAAATAAATCTATCATTAACTCCCTTTCTTCTTAAGTATGAACGCAATCCGTCACCATCAAAACTGTGGGGTAGAGCAAACTTTACAATATAATGAGAAGATTGTGCTACGTTTTGAAATCTTGGTAATATATCAGATATTGGTCTTGGTCTTGGTGCTGGCACTCTAAATAAAATTACATATCATATGTATTTAGATGTCTTATAAGGGAAAATACCACCCCTCCTATCCCAGAAAGTATAAAGGTGATCCAACTAATATAATTTACAGGTCACTCTGGGAGAGAAAGTTCATGGTATATTGTGATAAAAATGACAATATATTAGAATGGGCAAGTGAAGAGATAGCGATACCATATCGTTCACCAGTTGATAATCGAGTGCACAGATACTTTCCTGATTTCTATATGAAAGTCAAGGAAAGAGGTGGAAAAATAAAAAGATATGTGATTGAAGTAAAACCAGCAAAACAAACAAAACCACCCGTGAAACCAAAAAGACAAACAAAAGGATACATTCGTGAAGCATATGAATATGCAAAGAACCAAGCAAAATGGAAAATGGCACGGGAGTTCTGTGCTGACCGTCAGTGGGAGTTCAAGGTAGTTACAGAAAAAGAGTTAGGAATATGAGTCGCATCGACCCCATAATGAAAAAACTTATCGGGAATGAAAATCCTGATGATTTGGCACAAGATATTTTAGAAGTATTGACTGAAGGAAGTAACGTTCCAGAGGCAGGAAACTATTATGTATTTGTATATCAACCTAAAACTCCTAATATAAGATATGATGCTCACCCCCTTGTTGCAGTGACAGATGTTTTTCAATGGGGATTTAAGGGACTTAATTTTCACTGGGGTGAAATGAGACAATACACCTTCCCAGAAGTTGTAGGTGGTTTATATAAAGTTGATGAAATGGAACTTAGAGACCTACGGACTATTCCATTTGGCAGAATCAGACTAAATAGTTAAAAAAAAGGTCGATGACATCAAGAACTGGGAATTTTAATGATAGAAGAAGATGGAGAGGCGGTGGAGTCAGAAATCAATATGGTCAAGTCGTTAAAGTTAATGGCACATTAAAAACAGATAAACAACAAAATAACAAAAAAGATAAAGAAACTAATTTAGGTGGTGGTAAAAAAACAAAAGCGAGGCATTTACCCCACCCAAAAGCAATGAGTTATCCTGTTGCAATAACTCCCGATGAAGCTAGTGGTACGAGATTGTTGATAAAATGTTTTGAATATCTCCCACAAACCACATCATTTAGCACTGGATTCACACTTAAAAGGACAGATAAGGCAGGTGTTTATAAAGGTCAAAAATATGAAAAAGGAGATGCATTGAGAGATAAGGATGGTAACATAGAAATAGTACCCACTAATCTAAAATTTGAAAATCAAGGTTCCTCTGATCAAATATCAAATTCAGGAATGAAACATCATTACTATGTTGAGTTGCCAATACCACAAGATGTCAATGATACTAATACTGTAACTTGGGGTGATGATACATTAAACGTATTCCAATTAGCAGGATTACAAGCAGCAGCAAATTTTATAGATAAACCTGGTCAAACCTTTGAAGATTTAAAAACACTTTTAACAACTGCTGCTACTGAAGGTATGGATTTATCATCTGACCTTAAAACAGCAGTGGCAGCGGGAATCGCAGGAAAAGCAATTGACCCTCAAGGTAATAACATAAGCGTAAACAGTGCAATTAGTAGAGCGACTGGTCAAGTTTTGAATAATAATCTTGAATTATTATTCAATAGTGTTAATTTACGTTCATTTCCAATGAATGTGGTTTTTTCACCAAGAAATTATGATGAATCAATGATGGTAAAACATATAATTCGTGCTTTCAAAAGTTCAATGGCTGCTAAAAAAGGATTAGGTGGTGATGGTCAACCTGTAAGTGGACAAGGAGGAATATTTTTGAAATCACCAGATGTATTTCAAATAAGATATTTGCATAATGGTGCAGACCATCCTTTCTTAAATAGTTTCAAACATTGTGCTTTAACTGGAATGTCTGTAAATTATACAAACGCAGGTACTTTTGCATCATATGCGGATGGAACACCAGTAAGTATTCAAATGAGTCTTACATTTAAAGAACTCAATCCAATTTATCATGAGGATTATGCAGAGTTCTATGAAAATGATACCAATGGAGTTGGTTACTAATGGCATATTTCAAACATTTACCAAACATATTATACCAATCACCATTACCAGATAAAAGTTCGACTGGTGATTTGATTGAAATTAAAAATATATTTCGCAGATCAAAGTTATATGATTACTTAAAAGAAAATGTATCATTATTTAATAAGTATGTTATAGAAGATGGTGAAAGACCTGATACAATTGCAGAAGATGTATATGGTAGTTCACGATATGATTTTGTTGTAATATTAACTGCAGGTATAACAAATATTACTGACGAGTGGCCACTTCAAGATTATCAAATATACGATCATACATTAAACAAATATGGCACTGAGGCAAAAATGAATGAAGTTCATCATTATGAAACATATGAAATAAAAGATAGTCAAGGTCGTCAAATATTACCACCAAATCTAATCGTTGACGCAGATTTTAAAATGGATGGCAGTTCTTTACGTTTTCCAATAAATCGTTTTACGCTTATTTCACAGGCAGGTAATACACAATTAGACGATAAAAATGAATATACAGTTGCAACTGATAACATCGCAAGACCTGTAACTAATTTTGAATATGAAATAGAAGAAAACGAAAAAAAGAGAAATATTGATTTACTAAGAACTGGATATCTACTTACCTTTATCAATGATTTGAAAGATGTAGTTAGGTATACAAAATGTTCTAATTACATTACTAGTTCATTAGCGAGAACAGATTTAACTAATTTAACATCTTAACTATATAATTAAAATGAGAAAATTATGAATACCTCAATAACTTCTTCTAACGCAACTGCTGATTCATTAGCAACATTAACAAATACCTACAGTGAAATAGATATAACTGGAGTTTCTAAAATTACTGGAAGCGTAGAATCTGTAGACTACATATTCAATTCAAGTAAATTTGTTGGAAAAAATACCCCAAATTTAGTAATTACTGGAACTATGACTAACGAACAATTTGCATTTTTCAATCAAAGCACTTCAGGAATAGTAGAACAGGGCACATAAAAAAAGAGGTCTTTCGACCTCTTCTTATAAACTGAATAATAATTATTCTTCTGCAAGTTTTGCAAAGTATGATAGTGCATCGTCATCATCTTCATTTACTGAGGATGGTGTTGTTGATACAGCAGCAGTTACTAATTCTTCTGCAGCACCACGACCATCATCTTCATCAGCGACTTCATACTCTGGAGTTGCTGTTTTCTTGTTACCAAGAACAGAATCTAAACGAGTCTTCAACTCTTCATAAGTCTTGAACTGGTCTCCTGCAACTAATTCAGCGAGAGAGAATTGCTTCTTCCACAATGACTCAAGAGCATCATCATCATTAAGTAGTGGACTTACAGCAGCAAACTCAGAACTATCATAGTTTCTGTAACCTGCTACATTTTTCGCCTTTAACTTAAAGTTAGCACCTTGCCAGAAATCGAATGGATCGATTGCTTCCTCATCCTCAAACTCAGGTTGCATTGCTGCAGTTAGTTTGTCAAAGATTTTCTTACCATATTTGAATAAGAATACTTTACCTTCATTCTCAGGATTTGCAGGGTCTTTTACAACATAGACATTAGAAATGTATGTCAATTTGCGTTTCTGCTTTCTTGCAGTTTCTTTTCCAAGATCAGTTCCATTATTCCAGAGTAATGAATTATACTCAGAAACAGGGTCTTTCTGTCCTAGTGTGGTAAGAGAGTTCTCTATATACCATCCACCAGGTCCTTGGAATGCATGAGAATATAGTTTAACGAAAGGTAGATCTTCGTTTTCAGGTGCGGGTAGAAAACGAATAACAGCATAGCCGTTACCACCTTTATCTACGTCTAATTTCCATATGCGGTCATCAGTATTACCGCCTGTGTTGTTCATCTTCTCGACTTCTTTTACTAACTTTGCTGTTAGTGAGCCAAGTTTAGACTGTTTTTTTAGGTCTTTAAAAGACATTTGGATACCTCGGATAAATTGGATACGTTGGATAGTTGGATTATAACAGATTAATTCTTAAAGGTCAAGCTGTGTTTTCAAATTGTCAATAGTAGTTGACATTCCAGAAAATAATAATGACATATCAGTTCCCTCTGGAAAACCAAGAAGTTGTACTGATTGCTCTAAGTGTTCCTTTAACACTATTGCTTCTGGATCTTTTGATAAACTAATGCGTGTGTACATTAGTCTTTGCTTTTCTAATAATTCAGTAAGTTTTTCAATATGTTCAAGTTTGTCTTCACGACTCATTGTGCCAAATTTAAAGGCATTTCCGTATATCTCTGCCTGTAAAGCATGGATATCTTCTAGTCCTTCTTTGACTATATCAGAATCAAAAAATTCACTCATTAATAATTTCCCTTAAGATTTTTTTAAATTGGAACACATTTATATTTAGGAAAGGTTTATATTTCCTAATTTTAAGACTGACGGTTTCCCATACAGGGTCTTTCAATTTTTTATCAAATCTCTCAGAGAATTGAAATATAATGTCAAATATAACAAACGTCTCTAAAGATATATCTCCACCTAAAAATCTCTTCAATATAATAGGATGCCCTTTCTTACATTCTAATATCTTCTCTAAATTTTGATCTTGAAGCAATTCACTCGATTGTTCTTTGAAAATATATGAAATACTTTGTTGTCTTCTCATCCAATCAGAGTAAGTTCTTTCTCCAGAATTAATAATCTCACCAATCCATAAATTTTTTGGATTATCTGTAGTAACAAAGTTTGCAAGTAAAAAATTTACTATTTCATCATCAGAGTATTTTCTTGATGTTTTTTCAAACCAATACTTATCTTTTCTCTTATTAAAAGAGGTTACTGTAGCACTAGATTTTCCACCATACCTAAAAAAATCATACTTACGATTCGTAAAATGATTTTTCATTGATAGATATGACTGATATGTTTCAAACGGAGTCACTTTCATCAACTTCTTCCAAATTACCAAGTTCTTCAATTGCATCTACAGGTACTTCGACACCTGCAATGCGATACCAGTGTTGTTCAACACCGATACTATCAGGACGCACACCGATATATTCTAAATCTTTAAATGTGTGCTCACGTAACATCGCTTGTAAACGATAATGCATTAATTCTTTTTGTGTAGGCATTATAAAGGTAATTTTGCTCTTGATGTAGGTTTCATAAAGTTAAGTCTCGTTGCATCCCACTTCAATTTCTCTTTGAGTGGTTTAGAAACTAACTTCGATACTGATTCTACCTCAATATTGTTTGTTTCGCAATAGTAACAGATTGCATCGATATAATTAAAGTCTTCTTCTTCTTTGACAATATCTTCAATTTCTTGTGCAAATTTAGAAGGAGTCAAGAATTTGTTCTCGATTGCCTGTTCTAGTTCTTTACTTGGTTCCATAGAATTCCAGTTTATCTTGAACAAATTTGTTAATATATTCTCCGAGGAGTTTGATGTACTTTGCTTTGTTGTACTCTTCATAGACGATGCATTCTCCATTTTCACAGGACATAATAATTACTAATTTTTTAACAGATATACCCGTTAATTCATATAACATACAACCGTATGCCATACACTGGACAAAGTAATGTTCAATCCAGTCTCTTGGTTTTGGTTTTTTAGAAGTCTTAAAATCAATTATCGCTAACTCGTCCTCGTATTCTGCAATACAATCGACTGTTCCAGCAATTCCTAGTTGCCTACTGTAGAGAGAACCCTCTAAAGCGTAAATATTATTTATATTACCAATTTTTTGCTTCGCTACATTGAATAAAAAATTAGATATTGGAGGAACTTTTGGAAGTTTCTCATCATTCAATAAATGATGCTCTGTAAGTGTATGAAAGTCAGTACCACGGGTGGTTGCTGCTTTAGTAATACGATTTGCTTCTTCATCACCTACTTTCTTTCGCCAATTAACAAAAATCTCTTTGTTAAAATGACTAGTAACAGATGTGATTGAAACTAATTTGATTAATTCATCTTCATCAGGTACAGAGTAGTATCGAACACCGTCAATAGTTTCTCTGGAAAGTTTAGGAAGATTCAGTTCTACATGATTAAACATTAAAGACCAACTTCAAGTTTTGAAATAATATATTCTTTGACAAGTCCAGAACGAACTATATCATCAATGCCATACTCTATTATATCAAAAGATGGCATTTTACGCAATATGTTGAGAAAATCGTGTATGCCATTCCTGTCATTTGTTTTAACCAAATCACTTTGACTAGCATCACCAGAGAAAATAATTCGACTATTTTCTCCAATACGAGTAATAATTGAATCTAATTCATGAAAATTAAGATTCTGAAATTCATCTACAATTACGATTGCATTATCTAAAGTAGTACCTCTGATAAAGGATGTACTCCAGAATTTGATTGTCTCTTGTGCTTTCAAATTACCATATAACATCTCAAAGTCAGCATCAGTTGGCATTTGAAACATATATTTTACCATATTTTTGTATGGTATTTGGTAAATATCTGCTTTATCCTCGTGATCTCCTGGTAAAAAACCAATCTCACGAGTTGATACTAAAGAACGCACAAGATAGATTCTTTCGTATGGTGTAGTTTCATCTAATACATCAGCAAGAGCATTATATAAAGAAATAAATGTTTTTCCTGTCCCTGCTGTGCCATATGCAACTAGATGTTTTCCCTCTGCATATGAATCAAAAAGTTTCTTTTGATTATCAGTGATGGGTTCAATATCAAGAAGGTAAGTATTTCCAATCGGTTTCTTACGTTTCATTTGTTTCGTAGTTAAACCGATACCTATGGGTTGATCCCCATTAGTCTTCTTTTTTCTTGGCATTTGATTAAAGTGTCTTTACTCTTGAACCTGGTGATTTTGATGCTTTCTTCAAAACATCATTCCAGCCTGGTTTACTCTTTCTTAACTTATCTTTCCACTCTCCAACTTCACCAACACCTGGCATTGTAGAGGGATCAGAATAGTCCCTTGACCAATCAGGATTGTCTGATTTCCACTGATCCCATTCTGTGACACTCATCACAACTTCTTTTTGTTCACCAGTTTTTGTATTTACTACAGGATAGGTTGCCATATAATTATAAAGTTATGTGTACTATTTAGACCCATTGCAAAGCCTCCGATACAGTTGGAAACTGTTCGGTAAATATGGTCTTGCAAGCATTTGCTATGTCCATATGTTCTTTTTGTGTTCCGTGTCCAGAACGGAGATCAATGTAATGAACCCAAGAACGAACACTACCAGACATATAGATGCGAGTTGGTGTTGCAAGTGGTAAAACAAATCGAGCACACTCTTTTGCAATACCTTCTCTCAATAATTCATTATATAAATCCATACCTTCATTAAAATATTGTCTTATTCTCTCTTGTAAAAATTTAGTTTGCTTCTCTGGTATGTCATCAATACTATTCTGACGATTCTTTGTGTCTTGTCTTCTTAAATCTGGTAAAGGAATATTTGCATCTAACAAATTTGTATCTGCATATCTTTGACTAAACTCTTGGAAAGTAAAAGAACGATGTCTTAATATCTGAGCAGCAAGTCCTCTTGTTGTGTTGATTTCAAGAGTCATAAATGCTTGTTCAAAAATAGACCAATGCTGATGTTTGATACAGTATCTTAATAAACCTGCATAGTTTTCATTGTCCTGATTATTTGGATTACTCACACGAGCACAATATGCCATATGTTTTTCGGCATCAGGTGAGACACTTATAAGTGATACGTTCATTTAAATCCTTTAGATGATTGTTCTTGAATTTTTGCTAATTCATTTTTAGCAACTTCTAGTTGTTCACGAATTAATTTATTTTGCTCCTCATCATACAGATAAGGTTGTTTGACTAATCTTTCAAGCATTTTGACTAGTCGTTTTGCTCTGCTAATCTGGGTAGCCATCGTCGTCCTCTAGTATTTCATCATAATCTTGTGTGATGGTTGGAGGTGGACTAACATAAGATTGCACATCAGAAAAAACTTCTGCTTTAATATCATCAACTAATAACTCTAGGTTACGAACCATCAGTTTTAATTTTGCTCTGTCCATAATATTATTGTTTCAATCACTATAGCATAAAAAAAGGAGGGATGCAACCCTCCTGTGTTTATTTTCCATATAGGAACTGAACTTCAGCAGTTATGATTGTGAGAAAGATAGCAGATGCTATGCATATCTCTAATGTTTCAATCACTTAAGACTTGTAAGTTCTTTTTCTTGTCTTACACCACGGTAAGTTAGATCGACCTTGTTAGTCTGCTTTGCTTTGTTCCTATCGGTGTCATATGCGACACCACGGTATGTGACTTGTGCCATTTGGTTTCTCCTAAAGTAGTTGGATGTTTTAAATCCGTTCCTTCAGTCGGCTTTTGCGTCCTCTTGCGAGGATGAACGAACCCGTTCCGAGTCGGCTTACTTGCGTCTTATGGTTCAAAATTGCATTCTTCTTCTACTTTAGTTTTAAAGTAGTTTATTAAATCTGACTTCGATTGTTCATCAAGATATTGATCTTGTCGAACTTCAGAAGTCAAGTCCCTCCACCCTTCACACTTAATAGTCCAATGGACTGGTTCGTGATTAGCAAGTAGAAGTGATAGAAAAATGCCCATAAGATGAACGATGTGTTTATATTAACACATTCATAGTATATAGTCAAGCTCTTTTGTATTTTATGTTACAGAAAACCCTACAGGTCAAATTTTTGGCGGGATTTTTTTTGCCTTATTTTTGAAACTACTTTCGCTTTTTCTTTTTGGGTGCTGTTGTATTATTGTATCCCCATAGTGCAGGTTTAATTGTGCCCTTACCATAGTCAATAATTTTTACACCCATCTTAAACTTATCATAGTACATATCAAATAATTTAACTCTTGTACCTCTTGTTAAATCACGATGAACTGTACCATCAATTTCATATGTTACAATCCAAGCATCTGATGGTGCATCAGTAGTCATTACTTCATCTAATGAACCATTCTCAATTAATATTTCTGTGCCATATGTCTCCTTAAGAGACTCTTTCTCTGTTGGAGTCCAATAGGCTTCTCTTTTTTCTGGTTTATCTGATTTTTCAGACTTTGTTAATTGACCTAAAGGTTTAGTCATGAACGACCTCCCCAAGTGATTTGTGGATAAGCTGCTGCTGCAATTTCTTTTGTGATTTTATATTTGTCTGTTAGTTTTTTATCTTTGACTAAGATAAGTATCTCTGCTTCAAGTGGATGTAATCCTTCAAGAATATTGATGAACATTGTCTCTCTACGAAGACTACTTAAACTATCATTACCACCTTTTAAAAAGTTGTAAAATTTAGTATACTCTTTACGAATCGATGCCTGTCCTTGGTCTTGAGAACCTAAAGAGTTAGAACCCATCTCAGACATTTTACCAACAGCATCATTGATTTTGTCTGATAATGTTCCAGTAACCATGTTATCATCTTTATTATTACCATAAGGAACTTCACCTGATGGTAGAACTGAAATTACTGATTCATCAAAGTTCCAAATCATTAATGCCATAATCGAATCATGTGCATATCTTTGAAGAACTTCAATCTTCTTTGCCTTTGTTCTTTGTTTTGATGCTGCATCTAAAACTTCAAAAGCAAATGGAATCTTTGGTAAGTTTGGAATCGCTGTTGCCACTTTTTTTGCTTTTACTATTTTAGTCGTCATCTTCTTCGTCGTTGTTGTCATGATTTTCAAATCTGAATGCTACAATTTCATCAGGAACTATATTACCATTTCTATCATACATCTCTGGGTGGATTTTTTCAACCTCTTGATAATTCATCATGTAATCTCTTGCAACCCATCCTCCTATTACTCCTACAATAAGAAACAATATGAACAGAAATGCTGCGAACACAATGCTTACTGCTAACATAATTCTCCTGAGATTATTTTTTGGTTTTTACATCCACATAAAAGTCTAAATGAATGTTGATGTCCTTGTTAAAAAAAGAAATCATCTTATCTAACAACAGACGAAATGATTTAGGTCTCTTTTTTTTACCTCCTGAGAGTATCAACTCAAAGCCACGATCAATGTGGTCGGTTGATTTATTTATGTCTTTACTTTGCGATTTGATTTTCTCGCAAGAACTTGATTGTGTCAACACAACCTCCTAGTTTTTTACCATCAACCACCACTTGTGGGAAGGTTGATCCTTGACCAAATTCACCATAAAATGAATCACGATCAAAGTCTTCATTTAAATTATACACTACATAACTCAGTTTTGTCAAGTCCATCACCTGTTTTATCTTGTCGCAATATGGGCAACCGTCCTTTGAGTAAACTGCAAAGTTCATATGTCTTGTTAAATAATGATTTATAAATTTAATGATTTCTTATTATATCATGTGTCTTGAATTTATCAAGTGAATAGGATTAACTTAAACCTGCTCCTGAGATATAGTAAGTGTCAGACCCTGTGCAAAGAATAGTTGCCATTCCTTTAGCACTTAAAGTTCGTCCTGCATCTGTTCCATCAGCAGCGTTGTACATGGTTACTCCACTACCTTTTGCAATAGAAATATTAGAAGTACCAGTATTAACAATTGTTATAGCATCACCAGCACTAAAAATACCAGACGTTGGAGGTACCGTAATAGTATTATTAGCCAATATATGTTTGCCAGCATCAGCAGCAACTAACGTATGTGTTGACCCTTGCTCATTTTGTTGAGGTATAGATCTTAAATTACCTTTTGCATCTGAGATGCCACTACTATCAGCTGTGATATTAAGACCTGGTATACTAAACTGTGTTATGTTTGAATCACCAATGATTACATTATTACTCGTTGATGCAGAGGGTACATCCACGCCACTTCCGATTATTATATTATTGCTTCCAGTTGTTAAAGTATTTGCAGTTGAACTTCCTATCGCAATATTATTGAAAGATGTATCTACATTATATAAACTTCTATATCCAACAGCTATGTTATATTCACCAGTGGAGTAAGGAGATGAATTTCTACCAAATCCAGATTGATAACCAAGATATATGTTATGATCACCTTTATTATTTCTTCCAGCTCGATATCCAATACCAATACCACCTACTTGACTACCACCTCTTGCCATTGTATATTCACCTATCCCTATCACATCTGTTCCACCTAACCAAACAGACTCACCACCAATTCCAATAACTCTTGAACCACTCCCAAAATTAGATGCAGCATGAGCTCCAATCGCAATACAATCAACTGCACTACCGAATGTTCTTCCTGCCATATCACCTATCGCTACATTATTATATCCACTACTCATAGATCTTCCTGCTTCCCAACCAATCGCAACATTTTTATATCCTGATGTTAGATTTGGTAAAACTTCAGCTCCTACTCCAACATTTTTATAACCTGAAGTACAAGCATCACCTGCCATATGACCGATGAAAGTATTATCATCTCCAGAATTTATTTGTTCACCTGCCTGATAACCGAAAAGTGTATTTCTAAAAGTATCAGTGTCAAGATTTAGACCAGCATCAGTTCCTCCAACAGTATTCTCTTGAGCATCAGAATCTAGTGTAGTGCTTCCACCACTAGAAGCATCTACCCAATTTAATTCAGTACCAGTGCTACTTAAAACCTGCCCAGAAGTTCCTAAATCTCCATCTCTATCCTGTAAACCACCAGTTATCTTAACACCATCACTTGTGGTTTCAAAACGCTTTGTATTGTCATAGTACAAAGAGCACTCAGCATTTTTATTAAATTCAGCGAAAACTTCACCTATTGAATCTAATTGAATTTTACTACCACTTCCAGCAAGAGCAATGTGATAAGTACTTGTTCCATAATGATAAAGGTAAGAAGAAGTACCATTGTTTCTTAATTCCAATCTATTAGTATTATTACCAATGTTTAGATAAGAATCTGATCCTGTTAGAGCGAGTTTTTCTCCTGTGAATGTTGCTTCACCAGATGCATTAATACGAAATCTCTCAGTACCTTCGGTTGTGACTTTAAAATGTCCGTTTACGCTATCATCAACTACTTCTGCCTCAGTATTACCCTCAGTTATTTTGTCAACAGATGAAACACCTGAGTCTCCTTTTTGTCCTTTTGTCGAATTATCATCACCTTTTATACCTTTTTCGCCCTTCTCACCTTCATTTCCTTTTTGTCCAGTAGTTCCTTTCTCTCCTTTTCCTCCCGATTCTCCCTTATCACCCTTTTCACCAGGATCTGGAACTCTTATCCAAGCATATCCGTTCCATCTCCACGTACTAGTACCATCCGTGTGTGTATCATTTACTAAAGGATTATTGGGAAAATTTATTGCCATATTTTATTTATTACTAATTATTAATCCTAACTCCACCATAAAATCACAGCACCAGGACCACCTGCAAATCCACTTCCTGCACCTGAACCACCACCACCTGAACCAAAGAATCCAGCAGCAGGAGCAGAGGAAGAAGAAGGTCTTCCTTGTTTTCCATCAAATGCATTTGAAGAAGTCGAATCACCAAAAAATGGTATTGATGAAATCGCACTGTATTCTAAAGAAGCATCAACAGGATGTATCCCTCTCCGATTATCTTTCATATCTGATGAAGTGTAATTATGATTTGCAACTCCTCCAGGTGGTGTCAGACCACCACCATCACCACCAGAACCACCACCACACCAAGGTCTTAATGAGTCTCCACCCTCTTTCTGATAAGGTGCTCCACCACCAGTTGCACCTGCGGTTCCATCAATACTGTCAGTTCCCATTCCACCCCTATCTCTCGTTCCATATATGTATGAACCGTGTGATTCATCTATAATACCATATCCACCATGACCTGCTCTAGATGTTTTCCAATTAGGACTACTTACTTGAACTCCTCCTGTTGCTCTCATCACTTCGGTTCCATTTATAGTTAAATATGAATCATCTCCACTGCTACCTTGTCCACCACCATAACCACTACGGGCAAATAATGACTGTCCAGAATAATTTCTAAGATCTAATTTTGCAAAAGCGAAACCACCGCCACCACCACCATCACCAGCTCCAACTCCGTTTCCACCTCCTCCACCACCAATTAATACAGCATAAACCCATTTTAAATCACTTGGAATCGTAAAAGTATCTTGAGAATATGCATAATAATTATTATCATATGTTCTTGAAGCACCTGAACCTGAGTAAGATTTAATATCTGTTGCTGTTAAAATTAATCCTTTTCGATTATTCCATACCCAATAATTACTTGCCGAACCGTGACTATAAGAATTATTTGAAGAACCCGCTAGGTATGAGGGTGATTCACTTAACTCAGAATCTGCAGCTGAATGATCATTTGTTCTCCAGTAATCACCAACACGTATTCCTAATGAATCACCATATCGCCAAGTCCCAGATTGATTGATTGCAATATTTCCGTGAAGTTTATATACCTGTTGCCAAGTTGTACCTACTTTTACGTATGTTGTGGTGTAAGAATTTTGGTCAATACTACCTGGAGGACCGCCAGCAGGTCCAAATTTTTGGAAATTTGCAGGTAATCCTTTAATTACCACATCCTCACTAGATACGTCTTTTGATGTTACTTTTACATATGGGCGACCACCATTAACAAAATCTAATGTTAATAAATCACCACTAGTTTTCTGTGGCATTTTTTTCCTCCACCTCTTTTAGGTATAATTTTTCATTCTCTTCTCGGTTTTCCATATCTTTCAGTATTTTTTCTGCGATACTATTTACCTTTTCTTGAGTTGGTTCTCCATTACAATTCAAAAAAACAGATAAGAATTCGTTAATTTGTATTCTAACAACCCAGTTGCCTGGACTTTTTTCCCAAGATTCTAGTATAGTGTAATTCATTAGACTTGTGTGATAGAAGGTGCATCAACATAGGCACTGTGGGTGGATCCTCCCCAAACTAATACTCTTACAGTAAGAAGTCCAGAGACTGAGGGTGTGAATGAAAATGATAATTGTTCCCATGTATCAGCACCCGATGTCATAGTATCAGTTAAATCACTACTGAGTCCTAACAATAAATTGTCTGCGACTAGTGCTGCCATTCTCACTGTCAATGCGGTGTTCGTTCTTCGAGTCCATATTGATGCTGTTACCTGCGTACCTGCCTCCACATATGACTCTATGAATTTTGGACCGAATGGTTTGTCTTCCGTGTAAGAAGTTGTTGCTGGACTAAGTTTCCAAGCGATTCCAGAATTTACATAACGAACCGTTGACTCAGAGAACATGATAGCATTGTTATAGTATATTCGATGATCATTTGCAACATTATTATAATTCTCATATGAGAGAAAATTCTCATCTTGCTGTCTCAAAGTTGATGCCATCCAACTGGAATTAACTTGTACGGGTCCAATTTCTTGCACATTTGTAAGGGAACAATCTTTGAATATCATTTGATCTCCTCCAAGTGGACGAGAATAACCATTGTTTGCAAAAGTTACATAACGAGCATTCTCATCGTCTATAGTGCAATTTTGAAACATTTTAGTACCTTGATAAGAATCAGGATTACTAGCGGAACAATTCCTCATTGTACAATTTTTAAATAATGGAGGGAATTTTTCATTAGGTGCATAGTACGTAGCATAAATGAATTGACAGTTATCAAATACGGTAAAATTTCCATCGTTTCCTTGAAAACTAGTATCATTCATGAAAATACAATTTGTGTAAGTTGATTGTCTAGTGCTACTAGTATCAGAATTAACATCACGGATTCCATAATTAGCTCCCGCAAAAGTTCCATTTGAAACATGAAAACTAGCGTGAGCTGGTGTTGAACCGCCTGTATTATATCCTTGAAAATGATGATACATGCTGGTTGCACTTACCTTAGATATAATGATATTATTACTGTATTGAGCATTAAACAGGATGCAAGAATTCTGATTGCCACCATCTAAGTAGGAATGTCCAGTTTGTGTTGACATATCAGTATCATTCCATCCACCACTAATCGTTAATCCATTATTTAAAAATATATTACTCCTATTGATATAAAATAAGTACCCATAAAAACCAAAATCTATAGCACTCTGTAGATTCAAAGCTTCCCTCTTATATGTTGGAACAGTCTCGGATGTTCCGCTATAATATACCCTATCTAATCCTGCTCCCCCTCCATTTGAAGATGGATTCATAAAAATAACATGCCTGTCTACAACCGCTCCTACTTTATAAAACTCGGTTCGATTCACATTGTCATTAGATTTAGAAATAATACTATTACCTGTAAGAGAAGTTGCATCTGATGATGCCTTACAAGCCATAATATCGGTTATCATAAATTCAAAATCATCAGCAAAAGCAGTATTGATAACCAATGAAACAGAATTTATATTTGTAGATAAATTAGTTCCAAAATCTTTTACAACTGCAAAACCACAAAGATTCCTTCCACCAAATTTTGGAAAATCAATTGTATGAACTGGAGTATCACCATTATTGTCAGAGCACAATCTTAAAGTGAGTGAAGCTTCTTGTACTTGATATTCACTTCCACTATTAGTTGTTCCGTCAATACCATATTGATTAAAACGAAAAGATATTTGTTGATATCCACTTAAATTTAATGTTGATGGTAATTGATAATGAGCAACCTTTCCTGTTGTGAAGGCAGATTGTACGTCAAAACGCTGAAAATAATATTGCAGAGGATCATTAACAGAATAAGTTCCTTTATAGTGTGTTATATTTGATTGAACAGTCCAATTATGATAACCTTGATTTAAACACAAAGCGATAGGTTGTACATAAGTTCCTGCTGGTAATCGAACAGAGAGATATTTTACATGTGGATTGAGAGTAAATGTCGTGCTATTATCAGTCCATGAATCATTTGATGTATCAGATGGAATTGTGAATTGTGTCGTACTTGTCACAGTCGCTTCATAATATCCCACTAAATTATTATCAACATTACTATTATATTGTATTTCAACTAAGTCTCCAGTTGATAATCCATGAACACTTGGGCAATTTATAGTTGTAGTGGTTCCTTTGACAGCTGTGCAACTACTTATTTTTGCTGCATTTGATTCATCATAAAAAGTACCTTTTGGTTTTGCTTTCCAAGTTGCATTTCCTAAACTTGTATAATCTGGTGATTTTATTATTCTTACTTCATCGCCATCCTGAAAAGCATTGGATGCACTAGAAGGATAAGACTTCCTGCGATTTGCAAAGCTTGTTCCGTCGTTGCTATTATTTCCACCGATTGGATCTAGATAATAAACTGCCATTTGTTCACCTCCTCATCTTATTTAGTTTGTACACGTTCATGTTTAGTTACCATATCTAACTTTAAAGTGATTGAAATTTTGCAATATTTCTGTTTCACTTAAAGCTCTATTATAAGACATAACCTGAGATATTTTTCCATCCCATAACTCAGTAGTGGTATAATTAGTTCCTATGTCTTTAGGACCGCTGGTAAAAACGTTACTGCTTGTAAAACTAGATACGAACCTACCATTAATGTATAAACTATATGTATTTGATGAACGGGTAACTGTTATATTATACCAATAATCTGCTGCAACAGGACCAGAATTACTAAATGTTCCAACATTTACTACATAAGAATCAATTATTTGCCAAAAACCACCACCAGTTGCACCAATTCTTAATTGAAAACTACCTATACTATTTCTATCAGAAACAATAGTATGAGTTCCTGTCACGGTATCTGCATTTACCCAAGCTGAAAATGTAAAATTTGCATTTGGATTAAACATTGATGAACTTGTACGTACGCTATCATTACTACCATCAAAATCAATATAACCACCACCAGATGATGAACTATATGTTGGTCCATTAGTTAAAGTACCGTTATTACCACTACTTGATAGATCAGTCCAAGTAGTTCCACTGCCTGAGTATGAACTACTATTGCCAGCATCTAAATGGTGAATTAATCCAGAACTTACAAAATCGCATTGTTTAAATCTAATTGCAAAATATTTGTAATATGGTGAATACATAAGTCCTTGTGTAGTTATATTAGCACCCACAGATTGAACTAATGGTGGACCATATGGTGATAGATCATTATATGAACGTTGTTTATATGTATTTGATATTGAACTCACATCAAAAGCAGTTGATAAATCATATTCATATAATTGACCATCCGTAGGATATTGATTTGTCATTACGTACAATTTAGATCCATTTGGACTAAATTTAAATGGGTTACGATATACACTAGGACTACCAGGTAAATTTTTGTTTCTTTTGTAAGATGCGGTGGAAACTTTAAAAGGACAAGTTAAATCCCACTGGTAAACCCTAACACCCGACATAGCATAAATGTGATAACCATCATGAGATATGAAGGCTCCTGAAGGACTACTAGGTCCACCACCCGCTGTTAAATCAAGATCACTAGTAGCTGTTACGTTTGAAGAACGCAAATCAAAAGCTGTTGAACAATCAATTTGTTTTACTATTTTATTACCCACATTTGCAACAAGATATCTTGTTCCAGCAGCATTCATTTTAAAATCTATTAATCCATAACCCATAGACGAACCCAAACTGTGATTATAACTATAGCTTGCAGTTTTCCAATCATATGGTGTGCTACAAGTAAATATGTAAAGATCACCTTGTCCAACAGCTATAAGAGTGTTTCCATTATTGACCCAGAACATACCAGTATACACCCCTCCCATATAATAACTACTTGAATTCCTAACAGCCATGTAATCAGTATAGTCAGAGTCATCTCCTGGTGAATCCTGACGAGCATTAGTAAGACTCCAAGCAGTACCAGAATTTGGTTCAAATTGAGACAAAAGGTTACTTGACTGTCCAAAAAGAACATAATAAACGGTGCCATCCGACTTAAACTGCACATTCGATCCATTACAATCAAAGGACTCTACAACTTCATAGTAAACTGGATAACTAGTTCGTGCTTGCCTAGTTGTCACATCCCAAGCACTTGATAGTGGCCACACTCCAATACGCATATTGGTATTATGAGTAACATAAAGGACTGATCCATCTGTTTTAAAACTAAACCCCTTAATCCTGTCTGCAAAGTAAACACTAGGACTACTCGTATTCTCAAAAATAGGAGATTGACCTGCATAACTTGCAGTCGTTAAATTCCAAGCAGATGATAAAGTCCACTGATGTATATAATTATCAGTACTAGTATTACTTTCAGCCACATACACTCTGGTACCATCTGGTTTAAAGTTCATACTAACTGAATTGTTAGAATTAGTAAGATTAGAGGATACATTCAATGTATTAGATGAAGCAACAGACATAGAATAAAGATCCCAAGCAGTTGATAAAGTATATGACTTTATGACATTATTATCTAAGTAGAAAAATTGTAATCCATCGTCTTTAAATACAATACCTCTCGTAGTTGAACCACCACTGATACTAACTTTTTGAGAATAATATGCTGTGCCAATATCGTATGCAGTGGGCATATTGTGTCTTCGTAATATTCCATCAGTGCTCATTATATAAAATGCTGTTCCGTCTGGTTTTAAGAATACACCACAAGAGTTACTTGTCGTCTGAGCTCTCCATTTATAATTGGGAGATTTACCCATAAATCCTAGAGTATTGATATCATAAGTCCAAGAACCAGGATGTGGATCCTGAACTCCATCATTACAATTAAGAGAACCTGAACTAGATGCTAACAACAGTTGCTGTATAGGCATTATTCTAATCCTGCTCCTGAACCATATACAACACTTGCTGTAGCAAAATAGAAGGTTGCCATTGCTCTTCCTTTTAATGTAAGTGATGATTTAGCACTCGTATCGCCAGCCAAATATGTGGTTACTGCACTGCAAGTAATTGTTTGATCTGATGAACTATTATTGATAATTGTAATTGCATCACCTGCCGAGAAAACTCCACTAGGAATAGTTACACCTCCAGATGAAATATAGACAGTTTCTCCTGCATTTTGAACTACTAGTGTATGGCTTGAACTATATGAATCTAAAGGAATTTTTCTTAAATCACCTTTGCTATCTGTAACTGTTCCAGAAACAGTTACACCATTATTTGTTGTTTCAATTTTTGTGGTTCCATTATAATTTAAATAAGATTTCCCATTATATTCAAAACCAGCATAATACTGATTTGTTGTATCGTGCTTTAAATAGATATTATGTCCACCAATGTTAAATGCACCATCACCAACTTTATCTAATGATACTGAACTATCTGCATTAGTTTTCATTTCTAGATAATTACCAGCAGTTGCATTTGTATTTGTAATTTGTAGCGATGCATTTTGAATTACGATATTTCCAGTTGCTGTGCCACCAGTTGATGGAAGATAACTTGTTACTGGTGAGGTATCATATTTCAACCAAAGATCACCGTCAGCACCACCACTTGGACTTGATGTAGATGCATATACCTTTCTAAGTCCCTCAGTTCCTGATGGAGATGATGTCGCACTTATAATACCAGCGACTTCAAGCATACTTCCATCGAAAGTTAATGACCCAGAGGCACCAAATACACCATTATTATTATATTGAATTTGCGTATTTGCACCTGCTGGAGTAGGATCGATGTTAGTTAAATTTGAACCATCACCATAAAAATGACTTGCAGTTACTATACCACTGAAATTTCCTTGGTCTGCAAATATAGTTCCAAACCTTCGATTGCTAAGTCCTAATTGTGGTTTATAATCATGAGATGGTATTATACTACCGCCAAGTGAAGAACCTATACCATATGTACCATCTTTTATAACTAATCCATACCCATCACCATTAGAGTTTGTGCTAGTTTTATGATCGGCAAGTAGATACAAATCACCACCACTTCTAATGAATAATCCTAATCCACTTGTATCATTATGGTTAAATGTAGCAGCAATGCCATTATCCACTAAGTCAATCGAAATTTCACCATTATTAAGAACTGGACCAAAGAAAAGTGATTGATTATTAAAATGTACTGTGCCACCAATACTTACTGGGTTTGAGAAAGTCGAAGCTCCACTTACATTTAAATTATTAAAATGTGATGTTCCAGTAGTGCTAATACCAGGAATAGCAACATTAATCCCTGTCAATGCAGAACCATCACCAACAAAATTAGTTGCAGTAACTACTCCCGTAGCATTTACATTATTAAAATCAACTTGAATAGTATCTGTAAATGTTGCGATACCAGAAAAAACAGGACCAGTGTCCGTCAATCTTACAGTACTCAAACCTGCACGACTTGATATTTTATTTGTTCTTATCTCTGATACCATATTACTTTTTGACTATTTATGCGGCTGAAATTGCATTTGCAATTACATGATACGCTGGTGTTGACGCAGTTTTCATAATGGTAAATCCGTATATGTCAAACCCAGAACCGTTCGCAGCAGAAGGTGCAGATCCTCCTACCCAACTTTTTGTAATGTTTGCATTATTGCCATCTATGAAAAAATTATTATCACAATAATGTGAACTTGATGCAACAATTAAAGTTGCTGAAATGACATCACCAACTCCCATCTTCGAGTCTAAACTTGTTGTAGAGTTGATTCTAAAATTAGGAAAATAATTACCACCAGTTGCAGAAGTATACTCTCTTACATGACCTCCCTCTAAATCAAAATTAAAAGAACCATTTAATCCCGTTGAACTATCATAAGTTCCTTCTTCAACTTTAAATCCATCAGCGTTTAATCCAGTTGCAGAATTCAATACACCTACACTGATATCATCGGTTGCTGCTAAAGTTACATTCCCAGTCCTACCATAAAATCCAGTCACGTTACCAGTTACTGGACTTATGAATCCTGTATGTCGAACTTGAATATCTACTCCAAATGCAGGAGCACTTGAAAATAAGATTCCATTTGATGAAATATTATATGCCTTTACACCATCAGTATCATTTGGATGTTGAACAACACCATCAAGAGTTACTAGAACACTGGTATTATTTGGTGGTATTCTTGAAAGATTAAATTGTGTGGTTGTGCCATCTCCAGTAAATGTATCTATTTTAAAATCAACAGGGTCAAAATTATTATGTATTTCTGCAATTACATGTCCCCAAAATACATCACTTGATAAAGGTGCATTTTTAAATTTAATATGCTTCCTATCTACAACTGTAAATCCCTCAACAAATGAACCATCATTTAAACTTGGTCTCTGTAGAACATTATTAATTGCAACAGTAAGTTGACTTGCATCTTCTAAACTGACTTCATTCCCACCACTGTGAGTGATTTTAAATTTAGAATTGACACCATCAAAAGAATTATTTAAAGTATGAGATGTGCCTGAACCTGCCACACTTGATATATTGACAACTTGATTACTATTTGCATTGGACAATGATGTAGCGAGTTTAATTGTTTCGTTTGTATCGAAAGAAACAAAATATGTAGTGCCACTTGTTAACCCACCAATATTTGCTCCACCACCATTATTATATGTAACTCTTTGTCCCTGATAAAAACGATGTTTAGGAACTCTAATTGTATTGTTAGTCGTATTTACAATGCTTGCTGACGTTCCATCAAAAGTTTCAGTGTAAGATGTGATGTCATCTAATACCTTAAAATTATTTGTGTTAGAACCCGCAACTTGACTATTACCAATATAAGGCATCGATTCTGATTATACTTTTGATTATTTATCTATGATGTCTTCGTTAGATTTGCGATCACTACAAACTGAGTGCTACCTGTTTTAATGATATTATAAGTGTAAATATCAACTCCACTTGAACCACCAGCAGATGGAGTACTTCCTCCTACCCAGTTTGTGGTAGTATTATTACTGCCAGTAATCGTTAGAGCAGCTGAATAACCTGCAGCAGCAGCGGTGGTTATAATTGTAACTGCCACAGTCTCTCCAATCGCCATCTTAGTTGTAAGATCAGCTGAATTACTAAATGTAAAAGCAGGTGTTGAAGTAGTGGTTTCTGCAACAGTAAAGTAATGAACCATACCATCTTCTAATTTAATAGTTGTATTATCACTTAATTTACCACCAGTAATCTTTACATCTTCACTCAACATTCCCCCAAAATTTACTCCCCCTGAGAAAGTTGATAATCCTACTGGTGCAAAAGGTTCAAATTTAGCAGAACCATCAGCTTGTAAAGTTAAAAGATTACCAGTCGTAGTGTCTGTGGTTTGTTTTAGATGGAAGTTTAATGCAGGAATCTTGAAGTCTGTAGGGAAATTAGTTAAAGAAGCAGGTTTACCTAATATAATTTGTCTTGAATCACCATTGCTACTTACATCTGATTGATGTCCTATGATGATATTATGATCACCTTGACCTGAATTATATCCAGCTCTCGCACCAATACAAGTGTTTCCAGTTCTAGTACCAATGTGATCTATACCAGCATAATATCCTACAAAAGTATTAGAAGAACCATTAGTAGTTTCTTTACCAGCTCTAAATCCAACAAGACAATTACCACTACCAGCAGCGAGTTTTTCACCTGCAAATCTACCTAAAATTAAATTATCATTCCAACCTGCTCCATCAGCAGGTCTTGCTTGAGCATTTGCACCTTGAATGAAATCAGAATTATCTGTTCTAGCAAAGTTATAAGCACCATCAAATTGTGCACCTGTACCATTATTAGTAAATGTAACACCTATACCAGGCATTCTAAAGGTTGTTATACCAGTATTACCTAAAGTTATTTCATTAGAAACATTTGTATTACTTGGTGCTGCTTCAAAACCAATAAGTATATTATTACTTCCAGTAATTAATTGTACATCTCCATTATTTCCATATCCTACACCATAACCAATACCTATATTATTAGCACCCGAACTGACATTATATAAAGCTCTACCACCTAGTGCTACGTTTTTATCTCCTGTTACTTGGGTTGAACCACCACTTAAAGTTTGATATCCAAGAGCGACATTCCATTCACTATCACAATTAGAACCAGAGTAATTTCCTACGAAAGCATTATACGAACCGTTAAGTGATTGAAGACCTGCACCTTCACCAACAGCCACGTTATAATTTCCAGCACTTGATAAATCTCTTAGAGCTCTATAACCGATAGCAACATTACTGTCACTATTAAAAATACTTTTACCAGCTTGATATCCAAGTAAAGTATTATTAACAGAGTTTACAGTTCTAGTAGTTGCAACGTCTGTACCACCAACAGTATTGAATTGTGCATCAGATAAAACACCACCTAAACTAGATCCATCCGCTTTGACAAAATTAGTTGCAGTAATTATACCAGCAAATCGAGCATCACCACTAGTCGTAATTGTTACTGCTATTCCTACACCAGCATCAGGATTACCAACCTCAAATCTAGCTTCATGAGATCGTGCTACTTTTGTTCCAGCACTATATAATATAGCGTGTGTACCAGTTGCTTCAAATCTTGTATTTGCAAAACTTCCATTACCTATTAAAAAAGAACCTGGTTGACCAAAGAATATCCCACCACTATTAGCTTTTAAACGATTATTACCATCATTATAAATTTCTAAATTACTGTTATAAACTGATTTTACGTTATTACCAAAAGTTGCATTACCTTGAAATACCACTCCAGATCTTGCAGTAATTATTCCAACTGAATCTACATTCTGTACATCTTCATATGTTAGAACACCACCAACTGTTAAATTACCACTAAAATTTCCTGTAACTCCATTTATATTTCTCCATCTATCTCCTGCTGTTCCCAAATCATAACTATTGTTAATTGCAGGTCTTACATGTCCAGAGTTCTCAATTACAACTCTTTGTGTATTAGCAGTTAATATATCTAATGCTGTACTATTTGTAGTACCAATCTTTCCTCTATTACCAGCGTTTTGAAAAAATAGTGTCAGTTCGTTATTGTCACCAAATCTTGCTTTTATATCATCATTAAAATCTACTCCATTATTACCACCAATTGATGTTACTCCAGTTAACTGAGAACCATCGCCATGAAAGGCACTCGCAGTGACAATACCTGCATTTGCAATATTATTACCTGTCAAATCAAGTTGATCACCAGATGGAATCTCCTGTATCTGATTCACAGTTGTATTCAGTATTAATGGAAATCTATCTGCCATTATGATTAGTTACTTTCTTTTTATTTATGCTATATCTTCATAGCGATTGCATGATATGTCCCTGTTCTATCAAGTATAGCAAAACTATTATTTTGCAAATTGATTTGCACAACCCCTCCTGCCCTTCTTCCTGCATTGAAAAAACGAAACACTTGTTGTGTAGTTGATGAAACTGTTGATAATACCGTTATAAAACCATCTGCTCCATTTGCAGGTGCAGTTGTAAAAGTAATTTGATTCTCAATAATGGTATATGCATTATTAGGTTCTTGTATTACTCCACCAACAGAGACAAGAAGTGTAAAAGGATTACTCGCATAAAATGCTTCTCCACCCAATGTCAGGTTAAAGATCTTTCTTGAACCATCAAAAAGAGTGGATATGTCATCGAGTTTTGCAAACGCACCAGTGCTTTGTTGGCGACCAATTAATCCCATTTACATTATTCTTTTGTATCTATTTATAATTAAGACTCAGATGCCTCAATATCAGGAGTCACAACATCAGTTGCATCTTCTGGTAAAGTAACACCAGTTTGTTGCAAGTACTCTATAATTCCTTGTAATTTTAATAATAATTCTCTTTTCTGTTTTGCTTGACCTTCAAGTTGATTGATTTCATTTATCAATCCCTGAGATTGTTCAACTACAGATTTTAAATGATTTTGTTGCTCAGTTGCCATAACTGTATAATAATGTATATTTTATTATATAGCAGACTTTCTGGATTGTCAATATTATGCCTGAGATTCAGTCCAAGTAATTCTAGATGAAACTTTCAATGGTGTCACAGCGTTGATATCTGATGTATCAATTGGAATGATTGAGATTGTTAATATGTCAGGTCCATTCGGGAATGTACCATCACCACCAAGAATTGAATTACCCAAGTCAGAGATTTGTGAAATATCAAAGTCAGAGGTATTAGTAAGTCTACTTGTACCTGCAGCGTTTTCTTGTCCACCAGATGCACGTAAGGAGAAGATTTTCGTTCCACCAATTACTCTATCACCAGTTTCATGTACGACCAGTTCAGATAGAGATGGATTTGTAACAGTAGCGAATGAACGATTACTTATTTCTCCATTCAATATCAGGTCAACAGTACAATCGTGAGTTAATGTGATACCTAACTGTTTCAACTGTAGCTGCATTCGGTTTACAATTTCTCTCTGTCCTAACGCACCAGTTAAGTTGTTATCAACTGAGGGTGCCAAACGAATACTAATCAAAGGAACCTCGTTCTGTAAGTCAACATCTTCTCCACCTGTTGCAGGAGCACCAATACTTACCGTTGTGTTACTAGTAACATTTGGATAAATTGCAGGTCCACCATAATATGATCTATTTGAAGTAAGGTAGATGTAAACGTATACTGTACTACCTCTATACTCTAGGAATTCAACTGTCTCACCATCTAATTCTCCATTAGCGGTGTATAGTGGAACTCCGTTAGAGAATTTATTTGCATTGCTTGTACTAAATGGAATTCTTACATAGAAGTCATATTCATAACGACTCCAGTTCCAACGACGTATTAGTGATGAATTACCACTTGTATTTGCTGATTGAGAGTCACCGTTTGTAAAGTTCAATGTGTTAGATGAAGCAGTAAATAAGTACGCCTTATCATCGTCAAATCTACCATCCATAATAACAGATGTACCCCAGTGGAATAGTGATGGAACATATGATGGTAAAGTTGTTGAAGTATTTTCTATTTCATAACGACCAGGTATGTTTCCTGATCTCATATATGCCTCTTCTATCACGTTGTTATGAAGGAACTCATTCATATATTTTACATGACCGTTTGCATCTTTAAATCCAAAACGTATCTTACCAGCACCATACCAAGAATAATCAATGTAAGCCATTTGTATCTTGGTTAGATCTAATACAAATCCAGAAGGTCCTGTACCATCTGCTTTATCAATATTCCATTCACTCTGCGGAACTTTGATGTCCTCTGTCTTGGTAGCGATAACTCCACTTGCAGTCACACCTTTATATGCTGGTTGAACATGCATTTCTGTCTTACTTGCAAGATAAGTTATTTTATAACTTCCTCCACGAATAACAACGTGTTGTCCAACTGTGAGTTGACCTGAAAAATTAGTATCGCTACCAGTTAGAATATTCGATCCTTTCTCAACATTAACTGTTCCAGATAATTGTTGTACTGATGATCTTCTTACAGTGTAAAGTTGTTGACCATCAAACTCGTAGAACATACCATTTTGGTAGTCAAATAATCCACAACGAACCGCACTGTTTGCCCAGTTATCAATATTGTAAGATATAACTCCATCAGGAATGGATGAATTTGGAACTGATGGAAGATAAAAACTAAAAGTAAACTCAGAGAATGCTTTAACAGGGAATGTTCCATTATAAGTATTATCTGAACATCCTTTGATTGTAACATTACTTGTTCTTGTTAATCCATGAGGATACTTAGTCGTAGCAGTTGCAATAGTTGTTGTTGGTGGTCCATCTTCAACTATAATTTGTCCAAACATAGTTGAGTGATTTTGACAATTATAGTAGTAGGTACCTGCTGCTACATTTTGAGTATTCCATGTAATGGTTCCAACATCATCTCCATTATTTGACATACCACTTGTTACTGCGTTTCCAGTACCAGTTGATTGATTTGTCTTTATCCATAATGGATGACCCTGTGCATTAATATCAATAACTATAATATCACCTTTCATAACAGTCATTGGAGCATTTTCACCAAGCACTCTTCCATCTCGATCATTACCTGAAATATTATAAGAACCCGAACCATTATTATTAATATCAAATGTGTATGTTTGAGTTGGTAAAGCTGTGCTTGCAGTACCAACAATATTATTAATGATTCTAGATGGATTAAAGTTTATCGCAACAGAACACTGAATTCCTTTACCTGACTGATAACGGAAATACTTACGAGTTTGTCTTACAATTGAACTATTTGGTGATGTACCAGCATCAATTTCAACTCCACCATCAAATGGTCTATGTAAGAACGCACCATCAGGTCGAGTATTAACCTTCGTATCAATATAGAATGTACCTCCACCAATATTACTACCTGGAGGTTGAGTTATTGTGAGTTCTGTGTCATCAATAACAGATGCAATTGTAAAATCACGATATGTTGGTGGGTTTGATGTAGTGTCTTTGATTTTAAATGGGTCTCCAGTTCTTAAAAATCTCTTGAATAGAGTTTCATAACCTGTTACTTTAGTTGATGTAGATGTAATACCAATAGTTCCTATACCAGCTGATATTCCTGCAATCGATGGGGTCTCCATTACAAATTGTCCTGCAGAAGTTGTACCTATACTAATTGGAGTTCCTCCTTGAGCATCAATAACAGATGCAGCGATTCTAAAATGATCAGGTCCATCAGATATTGCATAGTAAGTTTGACCATTAGATAATCCTGGTATACCACCACCACTCTCAGTGTAAACAAATTTTTGAGAGGTTTTCATTTTATAGTTTGGTTTGTTTATATAAACAGTACCATCTATTGACACTACCTGAGTATGACCAATTCCGAGTCCTCTTTTTGGAATTTGGAATTTAGAGAAATTACCAATTGTTGTATCAGTGACAGTATCCACACTGTAATATCCATCCAACATACCCGTAAGTTCTTCACTTTCAAATGTAAATGGAGATGTTCCAGCACTTGTTAAATTATAAGGAACCTCATCACCTGTCTTCAGTGAAAATCTATTAGCGTTAATAGGATTACAACGTACAACACCTTGTGCAAGTGTTGGTTGAGTTAGCACTGTTTTTATATTAGTTGCTATATCACCTACTATGGTAGCAGTGTTTCTAAAGGTTCCATTCTGTCCATATTTACTGCTAGTTGTACCAGATTTAATTGGAATCATTATGTTAAACATATATCTTTGTCCACCATAATAACTAAAGTTACCATACATATATGATGAACTATAATAGTATGCATTATACGCATAGTTTCCAGCATATGATCCAGAACTATAAGCACCTGGCCAGTTTGTATTATCAATAACCATATGTATTTTATACATACCGTGATAACTTCCAGCACCATAAGGATAGAAGTAATTAGCTACGTAATGATATCTCCAACCATCACCTAATGATGTATTAAAGTTTTGGTATTGATTGTGAGTGTTTCCTCCACCACGATAATTATATCTCCAACCATTTGCATAATAGTATGCTCTTTGATCGTTTTGAAGTGAAAGGTCAGGCACTTGGAATGCTTCAATATAGTAAGGAGTTGTGGTATTATTGCCAGTGTATGGTGTTGAAGTGTAATACCAACCTTGTCCCCCTATATCTGTTGATGAAAATGGATCCCATACTGTATCTGATTGTAATTTTGAAGTTATGTCGGTAGAGTTATAGAAATAATCTGATTGTCTATATTTGGTATTATTATTTTGGTCATAAGTTCTAACATATAATCTACTAGTTTCATAATAGAAATAATGATATCCATTATCGTAAGTAACAAAATTGCCAGGAAATGGTGATGCACCATTACTACCACGGAATACAAATTGAGTATGGTCACTTCCCATATCTGTTACTAATGTATTCAAACTACTTTTGACTGAATCATAAGTAACTTGTAAAGTATTTAAATTTGGACTAACTGGACCAGAGGTTGTGGTAGGAACTGATCCTGTTGTCGAAAATGTTAATTTTTGTTTATCAACGAAGTCATGTCCTGCAAAGTAAAAAGTATCTGCGGTAGGATTAGCAACAGCACCTTGAATTTGATATTGACCAGCAGCAGATCTAATTCTAGTGCTAACTTTAATTCTATTATCTGAGACTTTTTGTATGGTAACAACTCCACCATTAGGAACATCACTGAATGATGGTGAAGTATTCCAAGTAGTTCCAGTATCATTTCGTTTTGAAATATTAAGACCAGATGCGGTAGTTATAATTGCACCTGCACCTGATGAAAATCCGTGGTTTGGAATATAAAGTGTATCAGCTTCTTCATCAGGTTGAAGAGCAAACCAGTAAACTTCTTCAGCATTATAGTTCTCAGAATAAGAAGGACTATAATTAAACCAGTTGTAATAGTCAATACCTATTGATCCATTACCACTAGTTCTACTGTAATAATAATGATTAGTGAAATTATTACCAGTTCCATATTGATAGTAGCTACTTGTAGAATTATATCTTGTGAAGTCTTCTATAAAATCCCATCCATCAGGCACTGTCCCACTTTTACCAAATGTAAAATTACTATTTCTTGATGTGGAATACATGGGCATATTATTACTCATAATTCCAGTTGATAATGTCTTACCAGTTTTTGATGCTAGTAAAAATCTATTAGGAAATTTACCACTTAAACCATAGTATCCATATCTATTAGTAGTGGGGTCTTGAGTATATTCGGTGAAATCTCTTCCAGAACCTTCACCAAATCTATTATATCTTGTTTTAAAATATGTTCTATAGTTACTTGAATTTTTAACAGCACCTCTAATTTCATATCCTAAAATTACTTGATGCTTACCATATGTTGAAGTACCCTGACTTGTGAAATTTATAATTGAATTACCACTATAATTTCCACTTGTTGTTTCACATAATGTAAATGTATCTGAACTAGGAGTTGATTTTACATAGTAAATTTGAAATCTTTGCAATCCACCAATGTGTGTATCACCTGATGGTGGAACATAGAGGAGAACATCACCTGCTTGTAATTGGTGACCTGGCCAATTTATTGTATTACTACTTGTATTAACATCTGAACTTGTGAACTTATGAGCATAAGCACCTGTCATCATCTTTGTTTCAGTAAGTGCTGGAGTGTTTTGTAATGTAGTAGTTAGAGTATCTTGATAATCAACATAAGGTCTACCATCTGGTGCATTCGTTGTTGCTCCCTGAGTAATCGTTATCTTTTTTGAACCAATCGTGTTTGTAAAATATAAACTCGATCCTCTACCAAATCCATGATGATAATCGGTACTTATTTTTAGTGAAGATTTTGTAGCACCATCAGTTTCAATACCACCAACAGGGTTAATTTCAATATCAGCTCCAGAGTAAAATTCACCAGGTGTTATAACAGTATAACTACCATTTATTGGACCAGTTGCTGCTTGTACTGTTTTTGCTTTATATACAAATATAGTCTCTGATATAATTGAAGTTACTAGAAACTTTCCTTCTGCAGTTCTTGAAGTTAGTCCTTGAACGTCTATTGGTGCACCAACTGTGAGTCCATGTGGTTGTAAAGTTGTTACAGTTATATTTTCAGTATCTTGTGTAGTTGTGACAGATGTAACATCAGCGATTGAATATGTTGTATTACTTGCAAAGAATGAAGGAACATTATTTACAAGTTCAACAGTTTCCCATTTTGTTGGTTGTAGTCCATATTCAAAGTCAGTATCAATTAAGTTTTGTGGGTTTGAAACTCTTAATTTACTTACAGGGTCTGTAAATGTCTCTGAGAAATCTACTTTCTGCTCTTGCTTATCTAAAAATATCTGTATTGAATCTGATGCACTCATAGAAGAGGTATCATATTCAAGAGTTAAAGTTGTTGTATTAATTGACGCATCATAAGAAGCTGTACCACCTCTGGCAGGATCAGCAAAGTTGAAAATTATTATTCCATCCGTAACGTTCGTTATTAACTGAAAAACTTTTAAAGGAAAGTTACCAGTAATAGCAATTGTACCTGCACCAGCAGCACCAGGTGTGAACGTGCTATTATAAATTAATTTTTTTGCCATAGTTAAACTCTCAGTTCCCTATCAGTTTTTTTCTGTTAATCTTATTTATCCCAATGCGATTGCAAAAGCAATTGCCTTTGGTTCCGAGACACCGCTTCCACTAGTTTGAAAACTTGCCTCTCCACCAGGACCGACAGTTAATACCTGTCCCTCTAATGGTGTTGATGCATGATCTTTTAAAACAAAATTAATACCAGGTATTCTAAACTTAGTTATGTTTGAATCTCCTAGTACAATTTCATTATCAACAGTAGCAGATGATGCTTGTGCACTCTTACCAAGTATTAAATTATTAGTACCAGATGTTAAGTTTGATCCTGCACCTGTACCAGCAAGAGTATTATTATTCCCATCAGATCCAACAATCTTTGTTGATGATTCACCAGTTAGTTGTGAAGCAGGTATTGATGTTAATGATGCACCAGATCCACTAAAAGTATTTGCAGTAACAATACCAGAAGCATTTATCTGGTTTATTTCAAAACCAGCAGCATGTAAATTTTGAGTATGGAATTGCAAACCTTGAGTATGTCCAAGAGTTAAGGCAGTACCAACATTAACAACATTGTTATCAATCGTTGTTGACCCTGACCCAAAAGTAACAATACCAACAAAAGTAGCTTGCCCGTTTGCTTCAATGGTTATTCCTGAACCAACTCTTATCTCATTGAAAGTCGATATTCCTACATCAGTATTAATGTTTAACTTACCTAATTCTGCAGGACTACCATCGGGTTTTCTAAACTCGATTGTTGAACCTTCTGCAGTAAGATGAGTTATACCATCAATACTGTTATTTCTAATTACAGCCATTTTAGTTTATCTCCTGATATATTTATCAAAGAACAACATAGTTACCATCCACTGTCAATACACCTTCAACATTCACTGGTCCTGCCATCATACCATTGAATGAAGTTCCAATGTAATGATCACCATTCAGTGAATTATCATTTAAATACATTCCATTACTAACATACACACCTCTTGCAGAACCAACTCCAACTCCCTGTAAATCATAATCATTAAGACCTGTTGTACCAACTCCAACAACTGGATGAGGAAAAATATGTCTATTAAGTCCAGCACTACCCTGAATACTTATATCGATAGTATTTCCAGTTAACTTAAATGTATTTCCAGCACCTATAAAGTTTAATGCTGTCAAAACTCCAACAGCAACATTAACTCCAGCTGATTGTATTCCAATACCTTGAATACCACTTCGAGCTGTAATAACACCAACTGAATCTACATTCGTTACATCGTCATAGGTTAATGAACCAGCGATTGAAACATTACCAGTAACATTCAATTCGGTGGCAGTAATTATACCAGTCGTTTCTAAATTTTTAATACTGACATTGGCTTCAGTATGAATACCTGGACCAAGTACTTTGGTGAAAGACATTATTTCTTTTTAGTTATTTATTATTCATCCGCTGTACGTGTTGATGGGAATGATCTACCAGCACCCCATATGATACGAACAGCACCAGAACCACCATCACCACCCGTGCTATATCCACATCCACCTCCACCACCATAATTTCCTCCTTCGGAACCAACCGAACCTGATGTTAGTGCTTCACCATCTGAACCACCAGATCCACCACCTGCAGGACCTATAGCAGAAGCACCTGGACCTCCAGAACCATTAGAACCCTCTCCAAGAAGACCGACTCCACCGCCTCCACCACCAGGTTGATGTCCTGTATTATATCCACCACCGCCACCTGCACCGCCAGCACCATCATGACCATAATAGGCAGTTCCAGCAAAACCAGCATATCCACTACCACTTGACCCAGTTCTTCCTCCATTTCCAGAGTAACCTCCAGCACCTCCACCTCCCCAATGGTATCCTCCTCCTGATGCTTTCGCTACCCCACCAGATCCACCACCATCACCAGCAGTATTTGTTCCACCGCTCACTTGAGACCAGTTCGTACCAGCAGCACCTCCAGTGGCTCTGACTGTTGAAGTAGTTGAAAAATAAGATTCTCCTCCAGCAGTGGTATTTGGAGAAACTGACCAGATACTACCATCATCATCAGTTCCACCAGTGCCTCCAGCACCAACCACAACTGTATAACTTTGACCAGGTGTCACTGGAATATCGTTCTTATATGCGAGACCGCCACCGCCACCACCACAACCATAACCACCATTACCACCGCCACCGCCACCAACAACGACAACACATACTGAAGTTACACCATCAGGGCAAGTCCAACTATGTGTGCCAGCAGTTGTATATGTTTGTTGACCCACATTTGGAGGTCGCATACCTCCTGCTACTGGTACAGAAAAACCTATGACATCAAATCCCATCGAATTCACGTTATACCTAGTATCAACCACTCCATCTGTAATTGGAACTGCAAAACCCATTATATCAAATCCTAATATTTCTTCTATTGTTGGCAATCCTATAGAAGGAGTTGATGCTCCACCTTCCCAAGTAGAACTTACTTTAGCATGAATCTCTGTGCCCGTTTTCCAAACACCACCAACTTTGACATAATAATTATCTGCCTCCTTCCACACTCCTCCAACTTTGACATAAACCTGTCCAGCCATTAGAAACCATTCTCCGTTTTATGTTTCATATGTTTTTTCCATTCATCAACCTTCTCATCAATTACTTCTTGTGTAACTGAATCAGTTGGAAATGTAAAAGAAATAATTTCATTGGTTAGTGGGGGAATTTCAACCTCTTCTACGACAATTGTATAAACGTATCCGTGAGGAAATTTTTTAATACTACTAATAATGTTTGACATAATTACGCCTGTGTAACTGTGAGATCGTCAAGATAAGTATAATGACCAGCTCCTTCACCACCTTTTGTATGAAAAAATATTTCACAAGAACCAGCAGCAGATGGAGTAAATGTTATAGTTTTTTCAAGCCATTGATTTGTGTTAGTTGTATTATACTCTGTGTCAGTCAAAGACTGTGTTTGCATACCAGAACTTATAGTAAAGTTTTTGCAAGCAAACGTACCATACATATCCTGATGTGTTTTTCTCATATACACTTTTACAGTAACTTGTGATCCACCATTGAATATGATTGTTGCCAATTTTAAATCTCCACCAGTATTATGATTATTTTCAAATTTTAATGAATAACCGCTGTTTGTTCTTCTTACGCTTGTTTCTCCATATACACTTGCATTACCAAACATTTTAAAATTATTACCAGATATATCATTATGATCCTTTAATTCTATAGTGCCCGAATGATTATAAATTCCATCGTTATGAATAATATTTAAACTCTCAGCAAAGAAACGAGAGTCTTGATAAAAAATTGGTCGCCTGTCAACATTACCATCATGACAAACTACTGTTGAGTTATTTTTGTAAACCTGACATGCATAACCATATGACCAGTAACCTTCTCCTCGATAATACTGACTATTTGATTTGACACCAAAATCTTCATCAGTCCAATTTTGGATGTCTAGATATCCTGTATCATTTATACGAAAACCAGAATAACATAAAGTAGTTGTCAAGTTACCAATATATACGGGTGTTAAAGGATCGCAATATAAATTTAAGTGAGATTGTGTATTTCCTTTGTAATCACAATATCCAACTTTACATTCATCTATTTGCACTCTAGAGGTTGGACCTGTTGAAAGATATAATCCAGCATCTCTTCTACTATGTTCACAATTTATAACCGAAAATCTAACCATATCAATTTGTGAATTTGAAGATCCATGTCCAATCTTAACAACATTACCATATGCTCCAGCAGCCCATTTAATATATCTTGTAGTGTGATCATATGTACTATGATATGATCCATCACTGTTAGTTAAGAAAGTAGCACTACTCAATCCAGAACCTTGTGAATGCAATCCAAAATTAATACCATGATAAGATGTATTAATACTATCATTAAATCCAGATAGACAGGTCAAACCACATTTTTTAATACCATATGTAAAATAAAAGTAAAAACCAGAACCCCAATTATGTACTCCTACATTTAACATTGAGAATGAACGTCTATAAAATTGCCAATAACCGTAAAATCTTGTAAGATAGAAATCCTCAAAATGAAATCTTTTATCCTCTCCATCAGCGTGATATCCACCACCACTACCACCTGAATGTGTACCGTTTGCAGAATTAATATAGGCATTTCCCAACTCACAAGTTGCTCCATCTATACATGTTATATCTCCTGCTGTTTTTGTAGACATATCTGTAGCATTCCAACCACCTGAAATAATTAAAGGATGGTGACTTCCATGTATATACAAAAAATTAGATGCAGTACTGCTTTGATTGAAGTTCAACGCATACATCTGGAACCAAAACTTTTTTCTTCTGTAGATAGTTGTTGAAGTATTACCTGATACATTTGCATTATAACTTTGTGGCCAATATCTTTGAGTCATACCTCTCCTATCGAGACCTGAATAACCAAATACTTCATCAGATCCCTCCTCACATTTTATAATAGTTTTACCATTAGCATTCCATATTGCATTAATATTATACCATTGTGGAGCTGCTGCAGTATGTAATCCCACTAGATCATCATGTGTTAATGCATCCGCACTGCTAGAGTTTTTACAAGCAATAATATTACCAATATCAAAGGTTCTTGTGTTGGTTCTAGCTGTATCAACATAAATTGCTATTGAATTTATATTATTACTTAAATTAGTTCCAAAATCTTTTACTATTTGTGTAAGTCTATAATTACTACGAATTTTATAATAATTAAGAGGGATAGTATGTACGGTTGTATCTCCATTTGTATCACTACATAAACGAAGACTAAATCCCTGTGTTATGTAAGTTGGATTAGTCTCATAAGTATTATACATTCTATCACCATCTCTAAAAAACATTTGTAGAGAAATTTGTTGATACGCACTAAGATCTAATGTAGATGGTAGTTGCATATGTGCTGCTTTGCCAGTCCCTGTAAAACTACTAGTTAAGACAATCTTATTGCCACTTTCTGGATTTATTCTTGCAGCACCATTATAATTTTGACTGCTATAACCCCAATATTGCTCAGAGTTTGATACATTATCGTTAGAGCAAGGATACACATTGACATTAGTTTGTGGTGTCATCACCGTTACAGGTGAAGCTTCAGCCTTTCTTGAACAAAATGCAACTTCCTCAATTATTTTATTATCAAGTTCTATTATATTACCTGAATTTAGATATACATTTCCCCCAGAACCAGTTGAACTTACAGAAGAATTTGCTTTATATTCATCTAATGTAAAATTATTATTATCAACTTTAGTAATTTTCCAATATCCATTTATGTAAGCATTCGCATTACTATTATTAAAAAATCTAATCCAGTCACCAGTTTCCATACTATGGTAGTTCATTTGAATATTTGTCTGTCCTTTCGTAGTGCTGTATGTAATTTGTGCAGTTTGCTGATGGATTGTTTTGTTTGAATCTCCAGAACCAACAGTTTTCCATATCTGTCCTGCACCCATTGAAGTTGGATCAGGAGATTTTTTAACTCTTATTTCATCTGTTTGTGCTATACTATTTGCACCATTACTACCACCATCACTTGTATTTGTCCCACCATCTCTCTCACTTGCAATATTATATAATGCCTTTATACTTCTAGCTCTATTGGCAAAAGACGTACCATCCCCAGTGCCAGCTTCGCCCTCGAAATCAACGTACCAAATAGCCATTAATTATCCTCCATTATAATCATATTTAGATCAGCTATATTTAATCCACACATCCCCATCACTACCTCCACTTGGACTTGATGTAGATACTGTCACATTTCTAAATCCATTTGCACTAGTTGCAGCAGATGCTGTACCACTCAATACTCCAGCATCACTTATTTCAAAACTATTTAATCCAGGTATTCTAAACTTTGTTATACTACTATTACCTAGAGTTATTTCGTTTGATATTGATGCAGAACTAGCATCAGCACCATCACCTATAATTATATTATTACCACCCGTTGTCAATACATCGCCAGCAGAGCCTCCAATCGCAATATTAGTTGAAGCAGTGGTTATGTTATATAAACTTCTATATCCAAGAGATATATTATGATTTCCTGTAGCATACGGACTTGAACCTGTTCCATATCCTGCTTCATAACCAACATAAACATTATAGTCACCAGCGTTATTTCTTCCAGCATACCTTCCAATACCAATACCACCAGTTTGACTGTTACCTCTCATCATGGTACCCTGTCCCATACCTATGACATCGGTTCCACCTAAGAATACAGAATCACCACCAATTCCAATACATCTTGTAGGACTACTTACGTTTGATAACGCATGATATCCCAATGCAATATTATACGTACCACCACCAATAGTTCTACCAGCCATCGGTCCAAGCATGACATTATTATTTCCAGAATTAAGAGATCTACCTGCCTCCCATCCCATTGCAACGTTATTATGTCCTGAATTACAATTAGGTAGTGCCTCAGATCCAACTGCACAGTTCTTGTATCCAGAATCAATTGCATCACCAGCCTTCCATCCAATTATAGTATTGTCGTCACCAGAATTTATTGTTTTACCTGTATCAAATCCAAATAATGTGTTTCGATAAGTATCACTATCAAGATTAAGACCAGCATCTGTTCCACCAACAGTGTTCTCCTCTGAGTCAGAAGTAACTCCACCACCACCTGATGCAGTCTGCCAAGTTGGTGCAGATCCAGAACCATTAGATGTTAATACTTGACCAGATGTACCATAATTTGCTCCACCTAAACCAATTTGTCCAGATGATGCTATTCGTAATCTTTCACTACCAGAAGTTTCAAATGAAATCGTATCATCAGATGGAAATCTAATCATTGTATTAGTATCTCCAGCGTGAACTAACTTGTCAGGAATTCGTACTTCTGTATTGTTTAAAAATTCCCAATTAGAATACTCTAGTTTTAAATATTGTGTAC
>VTLG01010976.1_pt1 | contig 53395 bp, 51 predicted proteins | sample 4694571 | NCBI WGS metagenome assembly VTLG01 (sample SAMN12604809, study PRJNA352737) | marine metagenome | biome: ENVO:00000447; feature: ENVO:00000209|ENVO:00000569|ENVO:01000036; material: ENVO:00002151; isolation source: viral sequences binned using virsorter ... | reverse complement strand
AGCAGGCTTGTAAACTTGTCCAGTTTCCTTATCAACAAAGGCATGAACTGAACCATCACGATACTCATTTCTATCTTGAAATGTATCGTAATCTTGCTGAATAATCTTGATATACTTTCTACCGTACTCCATACGGAACTTCATTAACTTAGCAGTTCCATTGTCTAATGCCTCTAATTGATCCTTAGCGTACTGTGATAGTTCGCCATCGTATCTCTCAGCATTAGCTGTAATCATTCTTCTGTGATATTGCTCATAATTCTTTTCAAGCGAACGGCATAACTGCCATGTCCATTTTTCTACCTTTTGAGACTGTGTTAGTCTCTCTTCAGGGAAAACGGCGATTGTTGGAATTGGAGTAGCAACCATAGAATAAAGCAAAGAAATTTTAGGTGAGAGAAACAAATTCAAAAGGGATGAATTTGTTTCCCATATGGCTATAATACACCATTCTGGCGGTTTGGCGACCAGTTGTGTGCCACTTCTTTAAGTGGTTTTATTTCCTATGGATGTGATTGATTTTACCAGTAGGATCATTAGCAGGCACTGCCATATATTGAGTGCCAGACCGAACCAACTGAAAATGATCAATGATACCCATGCTTGGGCAAATAGGATGCCTACAGTCGCTGCCACAGCGCCTATAGAGTATCCTATCTTAAAGCCCTTATCGTAGTCTTTGTTCATAGAACTATTTAACATAAACCAGTAGAGAACTTACCATCAACAAATATGTCATCCACTATCCTTTGGATTCTTCTAATAGTGTGGGAGCCATAATTCTTATTAGTAGGAATAACGCAATAGCCCGTACGCTTCCTATACAAACTAAGAACACCAGCAGGAATAGCACCTGACGCAATATCTTGGGAATCGCATTTATCAAGTCGGATAACGCGGCCGATAGATTGCGCCATTTCGATGACATTAAGATTCCGCAAGAAAATCGTGTGAGTAAGTCCATTAACATTGATACCTTCTGAAAGAATTGAGTAATGAAATAGTACAAACTTCCTACCAGCTTCTTGACTCCATTTCTTAAGAGTTTCAAAGAATTTAGTACGATTGACTTTAGTTTTGTTGACATAAGCTCCAAATTTGGAAGTAATGTGTAATACATCATAACCACGATCTGCTAGTGCTTTAAGCAGTGTAGTTTGACCTAGCATATTGTTAAGGATCTTAGATGATGGCACAGTAACCAAGATCTTAGCATCACCCTTAACAACACCATCAATCACATCCTTAACAGTCAATGAATGATGAATGTGTGAAGTCTGCTTGTTATACTCTAGAGGATGTTCCTTTTCAAATGGTATAACAGTAGGAGGCAGAATTGATCCTCCTTCTACTAACTCAGGAGCAGGTACATCTTCAATGATTGTACCATATACTTCAGCGTTATTCATACCACGTTCATGGCGATATGAGTGCTTTGGTGTAGCAGTGAAGTAGTAAGAACGTCCAGCCTTTTTAACCATTGCTTGAACACTTATGAAAAATGATCTAGCAGTAGAGTTATGTGCTTCATCGTAGTAAATGTTATCCACTTGAATACCACTATCTACGATACGCTTAAGCGAATGATATGTAGCAAATAACACAGTATGCCGATCATGTAACTGATTGAGCATAACTATGTCATTTATATCATCAGGCTTTGTTGTTGTTCTAAACTTAGTTCTGCCACTATGTACATGAACAATTTGAATTCTATTCTTGTTAAAATTCTTTCTTTGGTTAGAATGACATATCAAATCATCACATAATTGTTGAGCCAATAAGATACGAGGGGCAACAATTACTGAAACTGTGCTTGTGATGTTTGTAAGTCTTTGTCCTAAATCTATATCTCTCAGCAGATCTTCCATCATGATGATCGTTTTACCGCCGCCAGTTGGAACAATGATTTGTCCAGTATCATTAGCAAGCATTGCATCTAATGATCTCTGCTGGTGCGGTTTGAATTTGAGAGTCATAGTGTAATTCAAACAACATAATCATTATACACGAAAAAAGGCCCCTATGAAGGGGCCTTGTGACACTTATTTAATTGATTTCTAATCTATCATAAAGCCATTGTTCTGTAGCTTCTGAGCGTACCTGATCTCTTCCCTAAGCTCCCTGTATTTCCTTTTCATGTACCTTATCTCATCATCCGTATAGTTAGCTGATATGTCAGTCTCAGCTAGTTCTATCGTTTTCTTGAGCATCTTCAGTTGATTCTTCATTGAACTTGTTATTTGAGTGAATGACCTCGGCTAGTTTGGTTTCTAGACCGAATAGGTCAGTATTAGAGTATTCTTCTATATGACCATCTAGTTTTAAGTCTCTAGCCATCTGGCACATAGTATGTAGTGCCTTTACCTCATCACCTGATAGAGTTAAATCATTATATACTTTCATAGCTCTTCAACTTCTCAAATAATCTATTTAGTTTTACTTTCATAGATCCTCAATAGACTTCTGCTCTCCTTCAGATAAGAAGATAAGGGCATCTCTCAATGCCCTCGCTTCCCTTACTGATAGAAGATTATCACTAGTAGGATGTTTTATAATCACTTTAGCATCTAACTCGCTGTTAGTTGCATTAGGATTAGCAGTTTGTTTATACATTTAACTCTTTAGGGTAATTTTCAGGTATATCTACTAATCTAGCAAACTTCTTACCATATCTGTCTGTATCATAGCAGAACCATTCGCCACCACAGAATAAGTAAGCATACTCACCACAGCAGTTATCTGCTTGTTCTAAGTATTCAGTAATTGATTCTGCCATTTGAGGCGGACAATCCTCACCACGTTCAGAATAGTAGCAAGGCTGTTCATCCCTCTTCTCATTATCCCATCCATTCTCTGAATAACAACTAGACATATCACCGCCATCTATTAGTTCTTTTACTTTAGATTCAGTATTATAATACTTGTTTAAAGTAACACCAAGCCATTGTGGATAACCATCCCAATGGTGATAAGCTGAGACTATACCGCCATCAACTTGAATACCAATGCGAGAGCGAGTTGACATAAAAGGAAGAAATTAAATAAAGAACGTTGGAAGTCTTTTAACTGGAGCGACCAGTGGGGCTCTTTCGCCTTTCCCCGATAAAATTGTTGGAAGTCTTTTAACTACGGCAATCCGCCTGACCAGTAGGGCGCTTTCTCCTTTCCCTGATAGAATTATTGGCGCTGACCGTCTACATATGCTTCAATCACTTCAAGCAGTTCAGTACCAGTCTCAGCTGTCTCTAGGGAAACAACTAGATCGTTTTGTGCTGCAGTTTCAAACATTTGATTGTGTAATAAAGAACAAAAGAGTTGAGAAGCGTGGTTTGTGTTTTACCCTAACATCATGTCTAGACTTTACAAGAGGTTCGATTTAAAGACGAATAGTGAACGTCACCCTTGCCTTGATGTTCTAGTAGATAGGAACCACTGTTCCCTCTCAACATAGCCAATATACAATGGATCGTGGCCCTTGTCTATTGGATGTGTGACACTTTAGTCACTGGCAAACTCGGACAAGTCATTGAGGTATATGAAACCCCATTCATCATCCTCTTCCAGCCATTCTGAATACTCTGCTGCAAGAGCAAGTGCATCATCGTGGCGACCATCCGAAGCCAGCTTAAGGAAGCGGTCTTCAGCTTGTCTTAATTGGACTCTCATAATAGCTTCAGAATTGTCTCTGATGCTTGAGAATAGTCTGCCAAATGGATTTCTCATAATTTTATGTGAGATACAGCTATTATAGAAAATGACTCAACCAAAGTCAAGTGGCTGAGTCATTAGGGTGCCTTATAGATCACATTAGTTTCATAAGTCCAATTAATATAAAGCTCAAGTTGAGCTCCTCAATAACTAACCCACTCGCAGGTTAGGTGATCTCAACCAAACGCTTCTTTGACTTCATTTGGTTGAAGTACCTGCCAATAGAGAAGTTTTCTCTATCAACATTAGCACCATCAATCTCAATTAAGAGATCGTCTTTGGCAATTTCATAATCGCCATTGACATTATAAACGTATTTAGTATTACGTCCTCTAAAGGTTACGCCTATTTGTTCATTTGTATCATCAAATGTAAATGATCCTATAGCTGATGATAGTTTTTCAGGGATTTCTATTACTTTCATTGGTATTGTTTTAAAATTCATGGTCATCAAAGTCAGTACTTACATCTCTTTTCCAGCGTTGTTTGCCAGATATCTTATAATCATATCCTAAATCATGTTCAGAATACCTTTCTTTTTCTTGCATAGATTTCTTAAGTCGAGAGTTGTAACTTCGATGTGATTGTTCTTTGTACTTCCGATAAGTTTTAGCCATTTGTGTTTGAATAAACTACTAAATTGTCATCTTCATGTAAACTATCTGATTATATATGAAAAATAGAATGATGTCAAGGATCTTCTAGAACGTGCAGATAGTTCTTTAGATCTGAATCTGAAAGGTTTATCATCAATAACAATTTATTGATGACGGTTGATTGATAGCCTATCACTTCTTTAAGAGATTCAATTTCATCTTTTAATTCATCATATCTGTCAGCCATTCATCGAACTCCTCTCCTATACTTACAGCATCCTCAAATTTACCAACTTCCAAAAGCTCTTGCATCCTATTACTCCTATCCTTGAGAATAGTTTCAATGACCTCTGGCGTTAATAATTTTCGACTATTTTCCATTTTAGGCATCCTTTCCCCATTTCCCTATAGGGCATGAACCATGCTTTAATCGTGCTTTAGCACTCATAAAACATCCACATTGACTGCATTGTGTAGTAGAAGCATTGTAATGCTCACAGGCATTACAATATGACATTCTAGCTTGCACAACACTTGCATCACAAAATACTGGTTTGCCATGAGCAAAATCACTATATGAGTCAGCAAGAGTATCACTCATATCCTTCATCTTCTGAAGGAGTTCTGTTTTTATTTTATTTGCTGCGTCACTATCCATTACATGTAGTCCAGTTTGCTTCTATTTATAGCAAGGAGACACCTTAATGCCCCCTTAATAATTTTACGAAATTACCTCTGTTGGGCCATATACCGATCTACCACTATTGTTTAACTCATAGATGTAAGTCTTACCATCACTGGAGTTACATACCACTTCATCACCTTGGATGACAGCATAATTTATCCTCTTGCCTTGAGCAAAAGTTTGATAGCATCCGTTGCGATCACGAAGTTCTACCTGACCGCCTTTAGCACGAACAAACATGAGTTTTTCCTAATTACTCTCTTAGTATACCAGAGAGTTAGCGGTTTGTCAAGTGGCTGGTTGATCTACAACCTCAGTCTCAGCGGTTTCTGGCACTTCTACCTCTGTAGCTACGCCTGCATCTCCACCACTATAAAGAGCAATACCTTCAAGAGCTCCTTGTAATTTCAAGAATAATTCTTTTTGTCTGTTGAGTTCTGCTTCTAGTTTTTTTATCTCTTCTAGTGAAGCATCACGTTGCTTAGTAAAGTCTTCAACAATTTCGTTAGGTTTCATAATTCAGTTCCGAATACCACTATTATATGTGAACACTTGTATTTAGTCAAGTCCTAATCACCTAATGTAGAAATAACCCTCCTCAACTCTATAGGTTTCATTACCAAATCCATAAAATCCTACACCAAATCTATATGCCTCTGCAGCATGTTCATCCTGTCTAGCACCACTACCAACCTGACCTATTTGAATCGTAGTACCAATATTCATTGATTGAGTTACAACACCTTGCTCACCTTCTGTCCAGGCAGTACTAGTTCTCCAAGATGAAGTACCTGCTCCATTTACAGCTATCATTTTACCTAAAGGATCAGCAGGATCAGGTATAAGCATAACTGGATTATCACCACCAGAATAATCTGGATGAGCAGTCTTTGGATCCCAAGGAGTTTCTCTTGGAGTGCCATTCCAGTCAGCATTATCACCACCAGTACCAGTTGCCCAATGAGATTTAAATGTCATTTCAGCTTGCATTTGTCTAAATGGTATTCCTATATCCCAAACACCCCAACCCATATTCCTATTATGATCAGGTGATCCAGATGTAGTTGTACTACTAGGATTTCCATTTCCAAATTTACCATCACTATCAAAAGTCATGTTAGCTACAGTTGCATCTCCATCAGTAATATTGAAAACAAACTTACTTAAAGCAGGGCAACTATCCTTCATAAGCATAGTTCTACTCAAAGTAACACCATTATTGACACCTGAATTACCAAATGGTACTCTGATCCATTTTGTTCCATCACGTTCTACAACATCAGCTGCTACAATTCCTAATGTTTTAGATCTAAACCAGTATACACCAGCACTAATTGAATTATTATGCCATAATGAATCAAATTCCATTAATGAACCATCAAAAGCTTTATCAATACTTGATCCATCTCCACCTTGTAGTCTAGTCCAGAAATTCATTCTAGCAGATTCTTCAGTACGAAGATGACCATTACCAACTCTTGTAGCAAATGGACCGTGATAATTACCATCATTATGATCTTGTGCGGTTATATTATTTCCTTTTGGTAAGTCAGTTTGATTTGCATTAATGGCAAATCCATTATTATCTATAGCAGATCTTTTTACACCAATACCTACTATACCATTACATCCTCCAGTACCATTAGTACCATTATCAGTAGCTTCAGTACCAGTACAGCTTGGCATGGCAGTTGGACCTCTTTCACCAGTAGCACCTGATATCATACAGCAATCATTTGTAGCTGCTGTTGTAGCTTCTCTATCACTAGCACCAAGATATAAGAAATCTAGTCCATCATAATTCCAAGTACGATCATATTTCTTCATACCAGCAGTATTTAATGTATTGCTACTACCATCTATTTCATTTGGCCATATATGACTTGTATCGTCAGGATAACCGTTACCACCAAATCTTCCACCAGTTCCATTACCACCACTATCATTCATACCAGCTCCTAATGTATTACCATCACCTTCTACGTTTTCTATAAATTCTCCCCATGATTGATTTACACCAATTTCATTTTCGTTTAATCTACCTCTATTCTGTTCATATAATATCATACCAGAATTTGCGGCATTACCATCAGCGTGATTCCAACTACCAACAAATATTCTCTTATACTTACTTCTTAACTCAGGCCATATTCTAGTTCTCATTGATTTATCAAGAGTAGTATCATAAGCAGTATGATTAAATGTATGAGTATCAGTTCCCCAGTCATTTACAACAGTATGAGCTGGTCTATTTTGCCACATGAATGCTGGTTTACCAGTTTGAGTACCAGTTACATTACTACCACTATAGATTTGATTGTTAATGTCATCACTAGCCATCTTGGCAGCTAACACCCAAGCAAATCCTTTATCTTTTATAAAATGTGCTTGGAAAGCAGTATTACTATTAACTCTTGGATGTTTAAACCAAGCTAATGTAACAGAACTAGCACTATTACTTTCATCTAAAAATCTAAGTGCTTCATTTTCACATGTAATAGGAGTAGCACTACTTTGTCCTACTGAAGTTGTTGCTGTTCCTCTAATAGGAAATGGATCAGTTGGTACAGAAGCACTTGTACCACTATATCTTGCTTGATTTCTAGTTACCCTAACACCAGCAACGTGCATATCACAGAAATCATTTGTAGATAATTGATCTTGATCAGCACCTATTTGGAAACTATCTCTATTTCCATCATCTGTATCTGGAATACCACCTCTAATTGTAGTCTGTATTGTTCTATTAACAATACGAGATCCATTTAAATAAATCGAAAGAGATTTATTATCATTAACTAAAGCCACATGATGCCATGTGTTTATAGAAGGTAGAGCAGCAATATCATCTTGCCTTATCTCAGTACCATTTTCTTCAAAAATAGAGAAGTAATGTAGTCCAGATGCACCTGAAGCTGCATTACCCATCCAAAATGTTATATGATTATCTACATGAGGATTTGCAGTGTTATTAATAAATGTATTACCATGAAATCCTAAAAGACATAGATGCTCACCTGAAGCTGGTAATTGATCAATATGATACCACATTTCAACAGTCCATGTATCAGGAGATGCACTATTAGCAATCAAATTGGAAACATAATCTGCTGTAATTATATCAGTACTACCATTAAAATTTATTGTATTACTATTAGACCATTTATTACCGCCTGGAGCAGCTTCTAAAGTTGGATTTGTGAGAGTTGTACTAGTTCTATCAGATTCAGCACCTCGAATAGACTGAGAATAATTATACTGACTCTTATCATCAAATGCATTATTATCGCTAGATATTGGTTGTAGTAATAATATTACATCATTCCATAGAACATCTTCATCATCTCCTCCTAAATTCCTATAACCTTCAATGGTATTAGAACCTACTGTGTTAGTAAATGGCATCTATTTAATCTCCGTTATAATAATTTAGTCGTAATTGGTGCCACTACCTAATACTTCATAACTTGTCGATGTTGTTCCATGCCTCATTATAGTAAAAGTATATACAATTCTTTGGTTAGCTGCTGGTGTAGGAGTAGTTGCATTTGCCCATCTAATAGTTTGAGTAGTACCATCAATCTTAAGACCAGTACATGACCTAGCAGTAGCACCATTCTTTATAAGCATAGTAAAGGTAACTGCTTCACCATTTGCACAGTGATTAGCAAATGTGACAGTACTACTTCCTCTGACATCTATAACAAAGTCAGTTGTTGCATCTCCAGCACCCCACCAATGAACATTCCTACCAATAACATCATAGAAGAAATCTCCAGAAGTAAGTTCTGATGCAGTTAGAGCAGGAGTATGAATATCAATATCTTCTATAGATGATATAACTTTGATTGGATTTCCTTCAGTTAAAAGAGTTCTTAAAGTACCACTAGAATCAGTTGCTTGCCATGCAGTAGCAGTATTATTCCATTGTAATTTTCTTGAAGCAGTTACATTACCAGAACCATCTGTAGTTAAGTTGACTTGTATACCACCATCAGCGGCTGTTAAACTATTTCCTTTTCTTATTTCTATTTCAGCATCAGCAACAGAAAGTGTAGTAGAATTAACTGTAGTTGTAGTACCACTAACTGTTAAGTTGCCAGCAATAGTTGTACCAGAACCATCTATTGTAATGGCAGGACCAACAGTACCACCATTATTAACTTCTAATATAAGTTTACCATTTTCAGATCCAGCAGATATATCAGTCGCTTGAGCAAGTATTCTAGCATATAATTTTTCAGCAGGTGTGCCTGCATCATCATTAGCAGTAAATCTAACTGCTCCAAGAAAATCATCATCTGCGGCAGAAGCACTATTTCTAAAGAGAACTAGATCAGGTCCAGAATTTGCAGCAGTTCCTTCTGTACTAACGATTCTTAAGTTATCATCAGCAAGAGGAGAATTCATAGTACACTGTTTTTGAATTACTACTTTATCAGTAGCACCTGCAGCACTAAGTTCTAAATTACCAGTTGCAGTAACAATTGTATTATCATTAACACCAGGCGCAATTTGAATTTCACCAGCATGTACTTCAGAAAATGGAAGTGATGCTGTTCCAATATATGCACCTTCATCAGTATCAGGAACTATACCAGTTTGAAAAGTAACCTCACCTTGAAAATTTGCAGTACTATCTGCATCCAAGTCAGCACTTAAAGTTAAAGTATTAGCAATATTAACAACATCTAAGTCAGTCTGTCCATCTACATCTAAATTACCAGCAATTGTAGTATTACCACTAGCAGAAGCAACAGTAAACTTATCTGTACCATTATCTAATTGAATCTTAAAGTTCTTATTATCAGCATTCAGTATAAGATCGTTTTGGAAAGTACCAATACCATCAACATTTAAAGTACCAACAATATTAGTATCACCACTTACATCTACATCAAATACTGAACTACCACCAACTTGTAACTGAATAAGTCTACTATCAACACCAGATTGAGTATTAGTTACATTAAGATGAATACCATAATGTGTTGTGTTAGCATTCCAAGTAGTACCAAGATTCAACAATCTTTGACTAACAGTAGTTGTTCCTAAAGCTGTTAAACCTGTTACTTCTAAATTATCATCTATCTTTAAGTCTCCACCACTGTTTGATAAATCTTTTTGACAATCTATATCTCCAGCAGGATTTAATAAGAGATTACCAGTTGAAGTAGTCAGCTCAGTATCATCCAGCTGAAGATCATCATTTATCTGTATCTCAGTTATTTGATTGGTTGTTGGATTAACAACTAGCGGGTATCTATCAGCCATGCTCTGGTACTTTTTTTAGTTATTTATGCGTCTTTTACGGCTTGTGGTGTAGCATCAACTACCGCTTGTGCATCCGCACGTTCTTGATTATCTTTTGTGATTAAAGGATTCTCAATAGTAGTTGATGTGGTATCATCACCTTGAATTACATCCACAGTTGCAGGTACAGCCGCAATCGCAGGTGTTGTTACTTGTTCTTGTGTTACGTTTTGATTTTCCCATTGTTTTGTAGATTCGTTGAATACTGGTTGAGTTCCTATTACTTTAGTCTCTTTAACTTCTGTTTGACCAACTGCAACTTGATATTGTGCAAGTCTTGCTACTGCTTTATCATATTTCTCTTTTCTTAAATCAAATAATGCTTGATCTTTTCTTGTTTGCAATTCAGTTGCATCCATAGTTGCCTTTGGATACTTATCTTTAATTACTTTTATATCATTCTTCCATGATGTAAGAGTACCATGATATATACTATCTAATTGCTCATTAACTGAAGGATACTCAAGTTTTCTCTGTTGTTGATATGATTTTACTTCTGTATCATATCGAACTTCAGCACATGCCTGCACTATCTGTTCATCTGTTGGTTGAGCACTAGTAGCATCCCAAGTTTCTATAGTAGTGTCTTGTACTACTGCACCTTTTAAATCTGGCACTAATAGATAAAGGGCTTTAATAATTTCCTTACCTGTGTAATTAGATAAACTCACCTTTTTATCTCCATAATAGTATTTTGTGAATAATAGTTTTGACCACCACCATCAGTATCCGTCAAAGGTTGATTAAAATGAATTGACTGATTATCAGATGTATTCATTGCATGAAAATATACCTTATAATGAACTCTGTGACCTGCTTTAAAATCCCATGTATCATCCAAAAAAGTGAACAGAAATTTACCAGTAGCACCACCTAAATCAGCTCCAGCATGACCGTACTGTTTACTCGTACTAACAGCAGACCAAGTTTGATCGCTATTAAAATGAAAAGTTGGCATACTTCTATATGCTTTCAAAAAATAGTATATATTAGAAATCTGATCACCTGAATCATATTCAACATTTATTGAAGATTGATAAAGCAAAAGACTATCATCAAGTCTAGGTACAATAGAACACTCACTACCTGCAATAGCAGTCCAGTCAGAAAAATTACTAGTGATATTAGTGTTAGTACCCTTCCTTGAATGAGCACATTGAACGATACTACCAGTAGGTAGTAGTAACGGATCGATTGGAGTTGAAAGATTATCTAAACGTAACCTTTCAGCCAATTTTATATTGTCAGAAGATGTTTTAATTCCCATATCATTCGTAAGCTACAATACCATCAGAAGCACTCAAAGTGTTCAGAGTTGCAACGCCTGGAGTTTTACTATTTATCCTCACTAGACCCTGAAATTCACTACGATGAGATGTATTTCCAACTATTAAAGTATTTCTAACCTGATCAACACAACCAGCTAATAGTTGTTCAGTCTTATCTGTTGCTGCAATAGTAATTTTAGCATTTTCTTGGAACATCTTTAACTCATCAGCATAAACTTTTCTAACTTCATCAGGATATATATCTTCTCTACTTAATTTAAATAAAGCAACTTGTCCAGTAAAATGACCTCCAACACATCCATTACCAATATGTAATGGATTCTGAGCTGATGACTGACTGAATATATTACCACCTGTGAAACTAGCAGCAGTATCACTAGTAAATGGTGCTTTTTCTCCATTAAGATATGCAGTTACAACAGTACCACTTAATGAGAAACATACATGTTGCCATCCTTGTGGAATATCCTCATTTTCAATTTCAAATATTTGTTCTGATGTTCCGTTAGAAGATAAACATAATCTATAATCCTTTCCACCATCACAATATAGATACCAACTTGTCGCAGTATTTCTAGTAGTACCAGGTCCTAAATGAGCTAAAGATGTACCAGATGCCCAACCCTTAACCCAGAACATAACAGTGAATTGATCAGTAACATTATAATTTGATGTATACTCCGATCTAAGATAATTAGCCGAAGTAAAATTACCAAAAGAAACAAGTTCTGCTCCAGTAGCAACAGGAGTTCTAGTTATATTAGCTGTTCCAGTAACTTCAGTAGTTCTTAAAGATCTATTGCAATTAGATCTATCTGGTTCAGACATTTGACTAACAACTATATCATCAATATCAAAAGCAGTAATAGTACCACCATCAGATCCTATTTCTAATGTATGACCATCAGCAACAACCAATTGTGTATCGAAATTAGACCATGAACCACTTGTAAGTCCAGATGTTATACTCCATGAAACACCACTACCACCTGCTCTTACTCTAAATGTATAACTACCAGTAAAGGTTGCTTTAACTCTACCCGTTATTCTATATTTGTGGCCGCCAAAATCTGGTTGTGTAACTGTAAATACATGACTCTGAGCAATTGCAAATGTATTATCAGCAGTACTTGTTACTCTAGCAATTCCTCCATCATCCGTACTATGTACTACACTACATCCAGAATCACCAAACCATCCAGATGCATCACTAGCAAATGTTCCATTAGTAACTATATTTGTTCCACCAGGCCCAATTGTAGTTGTTTCAGTGCTACATAAATGAATAGCATCAATCTTAGCAAATACCCATCCTGTATTAAATTTGGTAGTTATATAAGATGCTAATAGATTTCCAGCATTCCAACCAGTTTCAGTCCACCATTTAGTAATACCAGTTTCATTACTCCATAAAATAAGTTCATTACTCTTATGTAAAGAATATAATCCTTTTGTGCCAAAATTTTGAGCTGGTGTATCTACTTCACCAGTTGTTGCTAATCTGGCAACCATTGGTTGAGGCCAGTTATGACCATTACTACCGCTATTAGCATGTGCTCTAAAAAATGCTAGTCCAGCCCATCCAGAAGGATGAGTATTAGGTGATTGATTGTTTGTTGCTTTATCTATAACAACATAATCATAATTATCCCTAACAATAGCGAAATGACCTTGCCTAGTCCAACACATACCCTCATAAGGAGTCCAGTTTGCAGTCATTTCTTTGAAATATCTATTACCATTACCATGTATAATTAAAATTCCACCTACAGGTCCAGCTGAATTAACTTGTTCTGGTTGACCCATACCAATCGCCCATGTTGGTATAAATGTTTTTGTATGAAGATCAATTTTAGCATCACTATGAACATGTGGTTCAACAGTTGTACAATTTGTAGTATTAGAATTGGTATGAGTTCCACCTGCATCAGAAGATATATTATATGAATCACTATAATGAGCCATACTGGCAGATGCCATATTCCTATACTTTAATCCAGCAGTCCATTTTCTGGCAGCAGTAGTAGTTCTAAGTCTTTCTATATTCTCACTAACCATATTGATGATATAATATCCAGTATATGATGAAGAATCTGTTCTACCAACTGCCACAGCAATATGACCATTCTTTCCTTTTGCATCATAAACACTTAAGTTAGCGTTACTATTATGCCATATAGCCTTATCAGCATCACCACCTATAAAGTGCATCCATAATTCTAATTCATTACTTCCATCCTTATGTTGATCCATATCATAGATATACAGATCAGTTTTAGTTGTTACAAGTAAAGCAACTTCAGGAAACATACTCCTAGATGATCTAGTTGCACTTGAAGCTTCATTATACCATGAGCAATGTTGACATCTATATCTCCAAGCACCTCCATCAGAGTCAGTCTTTGTATCGTATACAAACTGACTTTTAATATTAGATAAAGTTTGTTCAGTACTTAATCCACCAACGTATATACTCATGAGACCTCCTGAAGCATGAACTTATATTTCTTTCCATTCCTTCTATTTAGTAGGAATAGGTCATCCTGTCCTTCCTGAATAGTGTAGTTGCCCCAAGTGCCATCTACATCATTCACACTACCTTCATTAGATAATTGAAGGTCAGCAGAAAAGACATTTGCCCATCTTTTTGCTGATGATCCAAAATCTTGTGAGTTATCTGCAGCTGGAGTTACATTACCACTTGTGTCTACATCAATTCTATTATCACCACCAGCATATATTTTTAATGCTGTCGTTCCAGTAGTACCACCCACATAAACATGATTAGTACCATATCCTAATCTTCCTTGAATAGTTGCCGTTTGTCCTGTAGATCTCTGACACCAATGCAACCCTAACTCTAAATCCAATTCTGGATCAGATACACTACCAATACCCAAATCCATAACTTTAACATTACCAATATAAAATGCTAAAGGTCTACCAACTGCATTTCCACCTGATCCATTCCAACTTGATCTTATTCTAGCAATATTACTAGAAAAATCCATTGAAATTTTCGATGAATTTGTAAATGTAGCAGAAGTATCTTGTTCAAAAATTGCAAATTCTCTATTACCATCCATATGGAGGGCAGTACTAGTAATATTAACACCATTATTTGTGGCAAATTTAGTTCCGTTATGAACTAAAAGATCCCCAGCACTAGCACCAGTAACAGTAAGATTGTTATTTGGAGTTAGATCTGGAAGATTTTGTAAATTATTGTAATCTATTGCACCTTGATTTACTGATATAACACCACTAGAAATAGAAATACCAGTACCACCTACCTTTACACCACCTAAAACACTAGAAGTTGCTGTTGGTAGAACATAAGATCCAGAACCACTTGATCCTGTTGCAGCTCCAGGCAATATATTAACGGTATATGTTTCACCATCTGCAATTTCAACTGTTTCATTATTTCCAATAACAGTAGATTCAGTAAACGAAAACATATCGTTACTGTTTACAGAAGTAATAATTCCTGTAGTTAAATTAAGATCATCAGGATTAGTATAATATATTGCTTCAGTAAATGGAATTGATTTAAAAGGAGCAACTAAAGATTTATAATCTACTAAATCTGTTATATTACCATAAGATATTATAAAACAATCCGTACCTGTAGGTGGAGGCGTTACAAAATTTATATTACTACCATTTATATTAAATCCTCTAGTACCAGATCTATCTGGTTCTTGAACTACACCACCAAGTACTACTTGTATCTGTTCAGAAACAGCAGGAAAGAAAGCCGCAGTAGTACCATTGATATTACGAGTTAAAGCAAATGACGTTAAACTGCCATTAAATTGACTCTGTATATCATCTAGAACAATGACCTCGCCTGCTAATGGTTGTCTTCCAACGTATGCCATTTATTTAAAGTTCCTTTATTTATTATTTATCAGAACGGAGGAACGAACATTAGAATAGCTGCATCAGTATCAAATTGTATATTTCCGTTGTGGTTACTATCATCCAATATGTTACCAGCTATTGATTCGGCATTAGTACTATTCCAATTATAAGTGCCTGGAAAATTACCACTTACGTTTGATCTCTTAGCACCTATACCAGTCCAAGCATCAGCAGCACTATAATCTCCAGTACCAGATGCAATAGTTCCAGTAGAGTTTGCGAAGATCATAATTACGTCATTTGAGGTAGCACTTGTTGCTTCTGCATCAGTTACACCAAGACCTAAGTTTTTCCATTTACTAGATTGGAAATTAGCAGTGCCTCCTCCATCACCAGTTACACCAGTAATAATTGTTGAAGAACCTTTAATACCAACCGAACCACCATTATCGAAATAATCACTACTTCCATCTCCACCATCACCTGATCCCTTCATTCTTGTACCCCAAACTTTTGAGTTGATCATTGTATAGAATAGATCATCATTCTGAGCATGACCTATAAATTTTAAATAAGTCTTATTTTTTCCTAATTCAAACCATATTCTAGTTCTTGCTGACTTATCATTAGCAGAATAGTTATAGAAATCAAAATTATCATTGAATGTATGAGTTGCCGTACCCCAATCACCAGAAGTAGCTGGATTTTTTACAGTAATCCATCTTTCTTTACCACCATCAGGAGAAGTGTTACTATCAGATGAAGCAAATACAGCAGCTAGTGCTTGACACTTACTATTCTTATATTCACAGTAAACTTCATAAGCATTACCACTATTAATAGAAGATTCTTTAATCCATACTGGTCCACCTATTCTTCCACCACTCTGAGCATCTTTCCATTCTAACATGTCAGCATCAGATTGAATAGGATTACTCTCTGTTCCTATTTCTCCTTTTCCTCCACTCAAATAAGCTAATTTTGCTGCACCTAAAACTGGCATAATTAAATCCTCTTAATGTCCATCAGATGTAAATCCAAATACTCTTTGACCACCAGAAGTATCACTAGTAACTACAAGAGTAAGAATTACTATACCAGATGTAGGTGAAGTATAAGTTGTTGTACTTGAAGAACTAAATCCTGGCCATCTCAAATCCTGATCAGAACCACCATTAACAGTACAAACACCTGCAATTGTTCTAGCAGCTGCTCCACCAATACTTATTAGTATTTGAACTGTTGTTGTTCTCTTATTATTAGTATCAACACCTGTTAAATTAATCTTAGTTATATTACCAGACAAAGAATAATGATACATTGTTTTTTGTGAACAATCAAATGTAGGAGTAGCTGATAATTGAGTAGACCAGTTACCATCAAGTTCTTCTGAAAATCCACCATAAAGTTCAAGTCTAGATCCTGTAGCACTTGGAATATTATTTCTACCTTCTATTTTCAATGCTAGATTAGAACAATCAGGAGTAGTAGTATCATTAGCAACTGACCATTTATAGATTGTAGGAGCATTCATAGATGAAGTACCACTACCCCACATTACCTGACTATCATTAGCACCAACAGTAGCATACATCAAGTTCATTGGTCTTTCATTATTCTTATAATGAACCACACCCATTCTCATTTCCTTGGTTGTGTCATTGGTAAGACTTTTATTAATCGCTGCTGATCCACCATCAGAACCCAATAACATCGTTAACCACGGATTAGTATTAAAACCAGCTCCAGCACCAATAACTGCTAATCTACATTTAGTTGGAGAAGAACTACTTCCATCTCCACCTGTAACAGTAGTTGATCCAAGCATAGTCATATCATTACTAACATCAACAAATAAATCATCACTACCTATAGTTAAGTCACCACTTCCAGTTATAGCAGCTGCAGATACATTTCCAGATGCTGTTAATGAAACAGCTGATATATCAGTAAGTGTAGCGACACCAGCAGTGATACCAGACTTAGAAGTTAAATCTAAATCACCAGTTGATGCACCTGTCCATGATCCAGTTGCGAATGTCCATCTATCTGCACTTTCATCCCATATTACACCAGAATTTGTATCACTACCCCTTTCTACTATTATACCAGCATCACCTGACGCACTTCCAGATGCTCCATTCGATAATTCTAATAATTTGTCACTTATAACTGTGTTAGTTGTTGATATAGTTGTTGTGGTTCCATTAACGGTGAAGTTGCCTGTTACTGTTGCATTACCGCCAATCGTAAGATTTTTCCCAGAAGGAATCGTGGCACCTTCAGACAATTCAACAGCGCCAGTGCCTACTCGATTCTTAATGAAATCTACTTTTAATGTGGACATGAGAGGTCAGACTTTTTTTTACTATTTAGTGGTTTTATATACCAGCCTTTGCAAGGTGGGCTGGTTTTTCAGCAAATGCTGCATAAACAAATCGGTTGCCAGCGGAATGAGTTTCAGTACCAGTAGCCCTACATTTAAATCCAGTAGCTAAGAAATCTATTGCATATCCAGGCACATCTTGTTCTTCTTGTGAAGAAGCTTCTTCATTCCATCTAAGAACTCTTTGACGAGGATTTTGAGTACTTCTTGCGTTATCTCTTATACCCCAGTCATTAGCAGCAGATACAGATTTGATAATAATAAAAGCTGGTTTAAAGCCAGTAAAGATAAATTGACCATTATTGTCAGGATTAGCAACTGTACTGGCATTACTAATATACTCACCAAAAGAAGAATAGCCTGGAACTGAATGCCAACAATATGCTATCATCTTTGCACCATCACCATTGGTAAAGTTATCTGTAAGGTTAAGATTAGTGGCATCAGGATGTAATATACTGACACTTCTAGGTGTAGCAGTATCAAATACAAAACTACTTACAGTACCAGTTGGAGTTCCATCATATCCAATTGATTCACAATAAATATCCCAATTCCATGTATTATCAAGTCTTTTATGAATGACGAATTCTGGTTTTGCATTTAATCCATGAGTTATAGATCCACCACTACTAGTATCACCTTCCCATTTTAAAATAGAGAAACCAGCATCCGTATCTCGGAGACCAGATGTAGCTGTCACACCAGATCCACTAGGAGTAAATGATTCATCTGCTCTCCAATTCCAAGCAACATAAGTTCCACCAGATTCATTTACTACTGTTGTACTAGGAACAGTAATACCATTACTATCAAAAGAATTTAAGTAAGTATGATTAGTTGCAGCACCAGTAGTATTAGATCTAAGTACTCTGTCATTACTACCATCAGCAGGACCTCTGAGTCTGTCTATCCAGAAATTATAGGCAGTAGTATGGTTTCTTCTTTTTAGAATAGTTAATGCTGGTTGCCAACCTACAGTTAATGCTTGAGCAGAACTAGATCCACTATAGGCAACTGCTTTAAACTTAGTAGATCCATCAGCAATAGGTGGATTATGAGCTGATTTCCAGTTAGCATCACATAAAGAAAGAAATCCTGAAGGTGGTTTATACATGAACTTACCATAACCATTTTGGTCGGCATAATAATCACCATCTCTATTAACTTGCCAATGCGATCCACCAAAATTATACTGACAAGTTTCATGAGCACTAGAAGTAGTTTCCAATGCAATTGCAAATGCCCAAGGCACGGAACCTCTACCTATAGAACTATCATTTCTTTGATAAGTTTGTTTACCATTGACATAATATGTAATTTGAGCATTATCCATATCCCATGCCATACCAAGAACTTTTACATTCTGAGTAGTTGATAATAAATTAGACGTATAAGTAGCAGTTCTAGCACTATTTCTTTGTTGAGATAATCCATCTGCCGTAGAGCTATGTGAAAGACCAGTATTAGCAGCAGTATCAAATTGTTGTTGATTCGCTCTAAAATTATCATAGGTTTGAGTATAACCAACTCTACCACCAACAGATGCACTGAAAGGACTCCAAAATGTTTCCCAACCAATATCTTGTACTCCATCTTGAGGATATTCAGTAGTCACAGCACCAACTGCTAATCCGCCAGAAGCTCCTACCCAGTCACCTTCATTATTTTGTCCATCAATAATTTCCCAATACCATTTTCCTTTTGTAACTGACATATTACATACAGATATTGCTTTACCACTAGTAGGCCAACCAGTAATTTTACCACTATGATGATTTATCCAACTATATTGACTAGCATCACTAAATCCAGATCCAACAGCACTCATTTGAGCGAAACTATTATCAGGTATATCTTTACTTGTTGAAAAGCCTGGAAGGAAGTTGTGATCAATAAAACCATTATTAGATACTGTACTACTTGTAGAACTATCTGATCCTACACATTCTACATCAGGATTTAATAATGATACAACTTGACCAGTAATACTATTACTTTGATTTGTTCCATCTGTAGTAAAAGTTGTCTTAGACCCTATATCACCAGGCGTAAAGTTAGAAGTATATAAACATTGATTGTTTACAACTCTAAATTGATCAATCGCACCTTCAAAATTAGCATTTGCATTTGTCCAATCAATACTACCAAGTCCACCTGCTGCATTTATAGTAGTACCACTAGCACCAATAACACTTGGATAATTATCTACTGGATTTAAATTTGCACTAATTGTTGGATTATTATTTTGTTTGAATAAAGTTCCATCAAAGAATTGATACCAAGTAGTACCAGATCTAGTTGCAGCATAATGATGCCAAATTCCATCTCCAACAACAGTAGAAGGAGTAGAAGGATGACTATCCCCAGCAGTTGGGAAATTACTACCACCTCCACACCAAATAAATGGTACTCCTTGAGGAGCATTATATGAACTTACATCACCAGCACTATTGATTGCTAAAATAATTTGAAATGCAGTTTGATTATTACCACCCGACACATCAAAAACTCTTGGATATCCACCACCATCACTACGAGAATGGAAAGCTTTATACCAAAATTCTATAGTAAAATCTCCATTAAATACGTTTTGAAATTGTTGACCAGTGTTATCACCAGTCCATCCAACTCTATCTTCTATTAAAACTCCAGATTTACCTAAAGTAGGAAGAGTATTTTCTTCCATTTGTTCAGAAAATGCTATAGAACTTCTACCAAATTTAGAATCACCTATTAATCTAGGATAAGCAATACCAGTTTGACTAACAGGAATCCAACGTGGTTTCCACTTTGAGTCAGGTGCTATTGTACCTTCATCTTTTAACATCTCACCAGCCATACATTGTGGTAGAGATAATAAATGAGTTAAAGTACCAGTTATAGAATTAGTTGTTGAACCACCATCAGTAGTAAAGGTAGATGTACTTGTAATATCTCCAGGCGTAAATATTTGAGCACCAATAGTAGTAGAACTAGTAGTATAAAGTGTCTGACCAGAAACGATTCTTAAACTATCAATTATAACACCTGTACTAGAGTTATTATAACCACCAGTGGCATTATCACTCTCACTAAAGAGAGCCATAATATCACCTGATTCAATAGCATTTGTACTATTAGCAATGACTCCTATATACTTACCATTTTGAAAATACTTATAATTAGATCCATCCCATACCAAAGTAAAATGTTCCCAATCATAAGTAAATGCACTATGAGTAGCATTCTTAATATCTCCAGTTGATCCTGAAGATGGTTCTATATAAGCATCCCATCCAGTAGCAAGACCGTTACATTCTCTCAACAATATATTATTATTTCCATCAGGTTTGTTGATATTAAACCAAACACCAGCACCACTAAAATTACCATGATTACGTTCTGTTTTTTTAATCCATGCTTCTATTGTCCATGAATTAGCAGCTGCTAAAGTTTCAATTCCTTCATCAGAACCATTAATTAAAACAGTTTCAGCTTCACGTTTATTCATACCACCACCACTTCCAGCAGTGTGTAGTTGACCAAAACAAGATGGATTATATAAAGCAGATCCAGAATATTTTACATCATTACTCTGTGGTACAATCTTAGCTGTTATTGGACCATCATCAGCAGTACTATCAGCATCTCTGTTATAGCATAACATATTATATCCTCTCTTCCAAGGATATTGTGCAAATTGTTGTGTAACACCATATGATTCAAGGGTTGGATCCATTGGTAATAAGAAACCATTCGTACCAAATCCACCAGCAGCTACAACAGCAGTTCTTATATCAGTAGGGTTTTTATAAGACCAAGTTCCACCCTTTGTTTCACCAAATACACTAGCATCTAATTGTAATCCATTAACATAACAAACTTGAGCCATGCTCATATTCATATCATTTAAACCTTGATTATCCCATGTTGAATAACCAATAGATATAGTTTCATTAGCAGCACCAAATCCCAAGTTACCAGATGTCAGTTGCATATTGCTAAAATTAGCAGTATCTAATAAAGTTCCATTTACCCAAACCTTATACTTATTATTTCCACTGGCACCATTAGCAAAACCAATAACTATATGCATCCATTGAGTAGTATCAGTAAAAATTGTATCAGTTGTAAAGATGTAAGTAGAACTGCTTATCGCCCAAAGTTTATTTTCTCTGAACCTAATATCCATTCTTTGAGTGGTAGCACTACTTTCCGTATTATGAGTACCTAAAAAATAACATGCCGTAGAATCAGTACTTGCTTGGATATCATGTCTTTTTATCCAAAAAGAATATGTGGCAGTAGTTCTATTACCATCACTTGCATTACTGCATCTTCTAATTAAATAATTATTTGCCATTTTTTTATTGGGTGAATAGTGCGGATCCAGTCATTACATACTCATTCTTAGTAGTAATAGTAAAAGATCTGGTAGCAGTTTGATTTTCATTATCAGTTGCAGTCACAGTAAAATTGGTATTAGTAGTAGCACTTACTGCTGGTAAAGTTCCAGAAATAACACCTGTACTAGAATTTAGGCTTATTCCACTTGGTAAACTACCAGTAGTAACAGCATAAGTCACAGCACCACCATCAGAATCAGTTGCAGATAGTGTAACATTAGTTATCGTGACACCTTCATATTCATTAACGATTGTGGCACCAGCAGCAGGAGATTGCCATGCAGGCACTCCACTAGAAGTGATAAAGTCATCTTTAGTAACAGTACCACCATCATCATTTGTAACTTTTAAATCATATTGACCTGGCCCATCAGCAGAAACATTTGGAGTTACAAATGTAAATGAAGTACTGCTTACAAAAGTTTCAGATGTTGCTTGATATTCAGAACCATCAGCAGCAATTAAAACCACAGAAGGAGTAGCAGTAAAATTTGCACCAGTTACAGTTACCGTTTCTCCACCAGCAGGTAGAAATACACTCAAACCACCAGCAATTGCGATAGATGTTACTTCAGGTGCTGCAGCACCAACAGCAGACCATATAGTACCATTATGAACTTCCATCTTACTCATGGTTGTATTAAATCTCACATAACCAGCACTTGCAGTAGCTGGTCTCTGATTACTCGTACCAGTTGGTATTTTTATAAATGCAGTACCATCAATATTAAGTCCAACTGTTTTATTACCATCTCCATCATTACCAGAAACACCTGTAAGTTTTACAGTACGATGAACCTGATTATGAGCAGTACCCTCAATTTCTCCATATATTTCTAAACCTCCACTATTAGCAATACGAACTCTTGGTATCGCATCACCCCATAATGGAGGCCCTCCACTGCTTGTTGTTGTTGTTTCAAAAACTATACCACCATAATTGGTACTCATTGAACCAACAGATATTATTAAAGCATTATCATTATTTTGATTACCTGCTTCATGAAAACCACCATAATTACCTAATCTAACTGCAGCATGTTCTAAAGTTGTTCCATCTATACCAAATAGTACTCTTGCTTCTTTATCTTCATTACTATCATTTCCTCTATCACCAGCAATTTTTAATTGAGCATGTCCAACACTAAAAACTTGTAACTGAACATTAGCGTCACAGCTCATTGCCGCATTAGAAACATCGTTTCCTAATGCTATACTAGGTCTTACATCATTAACTAATTGTGCTTTAGTTTGAGCCATTTAAGTATATTACCCTTCCGAAGTATTTATCTCCCAAGCTTGGCTAGATTTATTCCAAGAATAACTCTGACCATCACTAGGATATGCTGTTGGCGGTTGCCAATTGCCATTATTATCTAAAGTCCATGTTGTATCTGGTGCTTCTTCATAAAAAACATCTTTAGTTTTATCATATTTCATACCAACACCAGCATATCTACCTCTTTTACTACCATCACCATATGTTTGAACCCAGTCTTCATGATCACCATGACTACCATCAATAATATTAGCATATTCAGCTATAATTACCTCGGTTACAACATTATTCTCATCAATTTTAGCAAAATAGTGCATCGTTAATTCCTCTTATGTTAAGTATTTAATAACTACGAGGCCGCCGCCACCTTGACCGCCGCCTGCTCCATGAGAGTTAGAAGCATCAGCACCACCGCCGCCACCTCCACCATAGGAACCGCCGCCACCACCATTATTTTTTCTCTGACTTCCTTCAGCACCTTTAGATCCCCCACTTGGTCCACCACCATCAGTACCACTTGTGTCAAAGTCTCCTCCATTACCACCAGCATGTTTACCAGTACCACCTTGAGCTAGGTTTGCAGTATTATTTCCATCTCCATCAGCGGCACCTCCTCCACCTCCACCAGTGTAGAAGTTAGTATCTCCATTACCACCTTCACCAGCAGGACCATTATTACTATTATCAGCTTTATTATCTCCACCACCACCGCCTCCAGCACCACTATTAGTTCCATTTGACCCATCAGTAGCAGCAGTACCGTTTCCAGATCCATCTAATCCACCAGAAGAACCTCCTGTTCCTCCAGTACCATACTTAGATGTGATTGGAGTGTTATCTCTCAATGCAGGGCTACTGTAACTAGTACCACCACCTATAGTTCCTGTACCTCCAGAACCACCAGCAACAGGGCTGAATCCAGATCCACCACCATTACTAGAACCAGAGTTACCAGCACCTCCATTACCTCCTGTGGCTTGGAAAGTTATAGCACCAATAACAACTGAAGATGTACCACCAGCAGTACCAGCTGATGAACTTCCATCATTTGAACCAGCTGCAACACCAGCTGAACCTTTACCACCAATAGTGACGGTATAAGATCCATTAGGTATATTAATACTACCATAAGCCATTCCACCACCTCCACCGCCAGGAGATCCAGCATTGGAACCGCCGCCACCGCCGCCTCCTCCGCCGCCAATTACATAAACTTCAGCAACTTGAGTAGCTCCAGTGTTTACAAATGTTCCACTTGATGTGAATTCATGAATTTTATAATCACCAGATGTTGTTACAGTATTTCCACTTGTCGATATAATCTGAGCGTCAGATGAAACAGGAGACCAATTACTTCCATCACTATATTCTAATTTTGAACTGTCTGTATTCCATCTAAGCATTCCAGCAGAACCAGTAGCGGTAGGTCTTTGAGAGTCATTTCCTTTTGGTAAATTAATAGCAGTTGTATGAGTACTAATATCAAGAGCACAATTTGGATTTAAATTAGTACCTATAGCAACTCTTCCATCATAACGTATTGTCATATTACGTTGCATTGTATGAGGAGATGCTTGTACATTCTGAACAGATTCAAAACCAATTGATGTAGATCCATTATTTAATGAATCTCTATATCCACCAAGTCTAGCAGAATATCCTCCACATGGTAATGCACCATCATCAGATGTAGATCCTTTCCAAGATATCCAAGCAGGATCGTTAGAATTAGCCTCACTATTGGTAGTTACTGCCTGTAAAGTAATATAACTTCTACCACCTGCAGCCATATCAGTTGAAACAGCATTAGTAATATTACCATTCAGAGTACCAAAGTCTGCTGCTGTTGCAAAATGAAGAAACTTTTGAGGAACATTTTTATCTGTTCTCAAACTTAAATTTGGTTTGTCTGAAACTGTTACACTATTTGTATCATCTCCAGCATCAACTACAAGATCAAGTTGACCTCTTGCATTTGTTGTAGTTCTCTTAAAATTAATTAAAGCTTTAGAAAGAGTACTAAAAGGTAATGTTTGATTTGGAGTTATTCTAAAATATATTCCTCTATTTCCAGTATTATCATTTGTATGTTGATTTAATACAAGGTTTCCATCAGTATTAACAACTGCATTATATCTAAAATGTGTATGAGGTATTGCTTCATTAACACTAGCATTGTATTCTAAACCAGTACCTAATGCTACACCATAATTATTAACTAAAATAGCAGACCTAGTAAGTGAAGAACTACTTGAAGATTTTAAAGGATACTCAGCATATGATCCAGAATTTGTATTGGCATACATATGATACGCCAAATATGGAGCAGCACTACTATACAATACACCTAATGAAGTACCAACACCAGTACCAGCATTTCTTCTTATTAAACAACCAGCATTAAAACTATCAACAGTAATTGCAGCATTACCAGAGCCTGGAGATGGTAATGTAAGATATGATGTTCTTGTAGTTCCAGATACCTCTAATCTTTGAGAGGGAGAAGCATTGTTTATACCAATATTTCCACCCTTTGCAGTTAATATTCTTGACGAACCTACAGATATACCAACTTCATCATTATCTCCAAATAAACCTGTAGTATTAGTACCAAAATTTAAAGCAGGGGTTGTGGAAGATCCATTACCAACTGATAACCCAGAAGAAGTTGTCAGATCTACAAATCCAGATTGTACCTTTGTTAAGGCCATGTTGAACTAAACTTTTATTTTTATTTATATGAGATATTAACCCTGCCAAATCATATCTGGCATTGCTGCTGGTTGCTGTCTTCCTATAGTAAACATAAGAATAAAATAAGCAACAAACCATACCAAATTAAATATCCATGCTTGTCTGTATAGGTACTTTCTTATACCCATAGAAATCATTACATTTCTTACATCTTTCGGATTGTCTTCACTTCCTCTAGATCTAAGAATTTGTTCTATTACAACAGCAACCAATGTACCTATCACTAAAGGATAGAATACAAAGTTTGCAAAGGACATTATTGCGATTAGAAAGGTCATTTTTTAATTAAGTATTTTTGAATAACATCTATTTGATCTTGATATTTAGCAATCATATTTAATTCCTCTTCAATTGCTTCCATAACATTTGAATGTTCACCAATACCAACAGGATTTGTCAAATAAATCTCAACATTTGCAAGATGTTTCTGGATATCACCTTGAGCATGAGCCAATAAGGCTTTAATCATTTGTTCTCTCATTTTGTTACCTACGATAGTCTCATAACGTATATATGTTTGCCTGGCGTGTCGATGTATTTTGCATCTCCTTTATCCAAGGCATCTTTAACTTTTTGTGCGAAAGGTTTTAACTTTTTTATACCATATTTATCAGTGTAATAAGTTCTTATACACTTATCATGATATAACCTTCCATTATAATCAATAACTCTACCTTTAGAAGTTAATCCATGATATTCAAAATTAGTAGCACGATATATTACACCTGTATGATTATAATGAGCATCAGCATATGAAACAATAGTTTTATATGAAGTGTTCTTTTTTAGCCATCTTATTGTTTTACCAATAAAATAACTTTCAGTACATTTTGGTGTATTATCAATACAACAAAGTCTTCTCAATTCAATAACTTCTTTTTCAGAGTTACCATATTTCCTCCAAGTATTTGCCATTGCAAGAGGACCATAAATCATGGCACCTATAAGATTACCATTATAATATAATCCAAATACATGAGCAATCCTTAAACCATTTACATTTGCAGAATAATGCCACTTCTCAACGAAATCTCTAACGTATTGTATAGAAGTTGGTCTAACTATAAATTCAGTAACTTTTACATCACTAAAGTCTAGCTCTTCAAATAGAGGCATTAAAAAAGGAGACCCGAAGGTCTCCTTATTATAACAGATTATTTAGTTTTTATCAACCTATTGCAGGAGCAAGTAGTGCAACTTCAGATGTCTCAGCAGATGCTAAGTCAAGTGGGAAGTTGTGAGCATTACGCTCGTGCATTACTTCCATACCAAGGTTTGCACGGTTAAGAACGTCACCCCATGTAGGAACAACCTTTCCATTTGCATCCAGAATTGATTGGTTAAAGTTAAAACCATTCAAGTTGAATGCCATCGTACATATACCCATCGATGTCAACCAGATACAGACCACAGGGAATGTAGCAAGGAAGAAGTGAAGACTTCGACTGTTGTTGAATGATGCGTACTGGAAGATCAAACGACCAAAGTAACCATGAGCGGCCACAATGTTGTATGTTTCTTCTTCTTGACCAAATTTATAACCATAGTTCTGAGATTCGTTCTCTGTTGTTTCTCTGATTAGAGAAGAGGTAACGAGTGAACCATGCATGGCGGAGAACAAAGCACCACCGAACATACCTGCTACACCAGCCATATGGAATGGATGCATTAGGATGTTATGTTCTGCTTGGAATACGAACATGAAGTTGAACGTACCTGATATACCAAGAGGCATACCATCAGAGAATGATCCCTGACCGAAAGGATATACAAGGAATACTGCGAAGGCAGCGGATACTGGAGCAGAGTATGCAACACAGATCCAAGGTCTCATACCAAGTCTGTATGATAATTCCCACTGTCTACCCATGTAGGCAGAAATTCCGATAAGGAAGTGGAAGACTACCAACTGGTATGGTCCACCGTTGTATAACCATTCATCTAGATTAGCAGCTTCCCATATAGGATAGAAGTGTAATCCGATTGCGTTACTTGAAGGAACAACAGCACCAGAAATGATGTTGTTTCCATACATTAAAGAACCAGCAACAGGTTCACGGATGCCATCGATATCGACTGGCGGAGCAGCTATGAAAGCGACTATGAAACAAGTAGCAGCAGCTAGAAGACAAGGAATCATTAAGACTCCAAACCATCCAACATAAATGCGATTGTCAGTGGAAGTAACCCACTCACAAAACTCGTTCCAATTAGCTAGAGGGCTGCGGTCTCTTGTTGAGATCGTAGTCATTTGTTAATAGAGCGATTTGTTTACTTGTATGATAAGACTTATCCCCGTGGTCTTGGTTTGGGGTATGTAAAGGGTACGGATACCCGATTTATTTATATTAACAGAACTTCATACTTTTGTCAAGCCCTATTTGTATAATAAAACTAATCTATTATTAAGTTTACCTATCGTACTATCAAATAATGGAGAAGCCCAAGCAGTTGATGTTGATCCAACTTCACCCTTAAATTCGTCTGGCATAATCATTTTTGTTGTTTTCATACCATTTGTGTAAGATCCAGTTCCATTATCTCCCATAATATTAGGACCACCAGCAGCATCAGAACTTACAGCCTCAGCAGTATTATGAGTCCACAAAGTAACCATCAGATGTTCGTTAGCATTTGATTGTCCTGCTTGAACTTTTTGTGAAGAATTATCTACATCTTTGAAGAAAACAGTTGATGGAGTTCCACTATTACCATTATTAGCGTAAATTCCACTTCCAGTATCCCAGTCTACATTACTTAAACTTATTCCCGAACCATCATCATCACCAGCGATACCCATCCAAGCAGTTTTAAAATTTAGTTCTGTAACAACATTTCTCAATGCTGTTTCTGTAGCAGAAGAATAATTAGCACCTGCAACATGATCCCAATATTCTAAAGTTTTCCAACCAGTAACATCATTATTACCAGCTGTATCAATTGGAGCATCTTGAGCATCTCCATCAGTTATAGAACCTTGAGAATCGGAACAGGCAACAATTGTTGTACCAACTAAATCTGGTACGGCTTTATTGCTAAGATAACTCCAAACTCCAGAACCAGAAAAACTAACTGTTCTAGTATGAGTTCTACCAATAGCAACCGCTTTAAAAGCACCTAAAGCTGGTTTTTCTTGGAAAGCAACTGCACTACCATTAACTAGTGCGCCATCACCAGTTCGGCTAATGCTTGTTACATACCAAGCATCTGCTCCATCATAATACATTTTTTGTTGATAAGCAGTAACAGCACTATTTAAAGTGACCCACCTATCATAATAACCAACTGCTGACATTCCAGGCGATCCAATATTATTAAAATCTGTAATACTATCAATCGCTTTCGCTGAACTAGTACCGTCTTGCCTGAAAGCGTCTAGTCTAGTTACTAAGTTTGAAGCACTTGCTACAATACCATGTGGTGACATAATTAATTACCTCTTAACCGAAACCTGTGGAAGCATTACCATATACAAACCAATTTTCACCGCCTCCAGCAGTACCTCTTCTTATAACTGTAAATACATAAATATCTTCCTTACCATCAGTACTTGCTGTAGGAGCTGCAGCACCAGACCATCTTATTGTTTGAGCAGCACCATCAATACTAAGTGCGTTTACAGAACAAGTCTTAGTACTAACAGGATTTATAAAGAATGAAAATGTATATACTTTATTTCCAGTTGTAGGTAAGTTTGTAATAGCTAATGTTACATTACCAGTATCATTTGCTTGAATCCAAAAACAATTTTCTACATCAGAATTATAATTATAGGTAACTGTTGTTGCAGCAGTTGTAGTAACACTTTTCAACGCTTCAGAAGTATGTTGGATATGAAATCCTGGCGTTGGTGTCCAGTTTAAACCTACATTATCCCATAAAAATGTCTTATCTGAAGCTCCTTTCAGAGTAATACCGCCACCATTTGCTGTAGTATCTGATGGTGAAGCAACTGAACCTAGCTCAATGTTTTTATCATCCACTGTAAGTGTGGTGGAATTTATGGTAGTCGTAGTACCATTCACGACCAAATCGCCAACAGTAACAGTACCAGTGGTATTAAGTGTACCACCACCACTAACTGTCAATGATCCACCAACTGTTTGGTTTCCAGCAACAGCAAAAGTTTCCCCAGCAGGAACATTAACTGTAGTAGCGGTTCGACCTTTTATATTGTCTACTCTGAGTGTTGACATAATACTTTGTTTTTCTTTTATTTATAGATCTTTGACAATGAAGACACAACCGTCATCAACGTCAACTTGGACACCATTTTCGATATCCACTGTAAAATCGGAGTAATTTCTTATAACTCCAACTTTATAAGGAGATGCAATGGTAATATTTGAACCAATCTTAACTTTTTGAGATTTCTTGAATACATTATCAATAAAATCTACTGGATATGTAGCCATTATATATCAACTACAACTAGAATACAACCATCATCCACATCAACTTGTTTACCACTTTCAATATCAACAGTAACAGAAGGATCTGTGTAGATAACACCAGTACTATATGGAGATGAAATACTTATATTTGAATTTATCACATTTTGATAAGCAAAAACTGTTTTAGAGTAAACTTTAGAAGCACCTCCACCTCCAGCAGTATCCCATTCAGTTCCATTATAAACTCTGAGTTCATCCTCAGTAGTATTATAATAAAGATCACCTTCATTAACATCAACTGTTGGATCAGCTGATTCTGCAATATCAAGAGATCTTCTTTTTACTTGATCATTTGATACATTTCTCCATGAAGCACCATGAATAGCTCTAATATTACAAGAAAGACCTGCTAGTGGAGCAGCTGAAAAAGTTATTGTTGGAGTTGCAGCAGTACTATCAACAGTATAATCAGTTTTTGGGTGTTGTATAATACCACCGAGTTGTACTAAAATCTGTTCTTCACTATAAGCTCTATAAACAGCACCACCATCTGTAAGATTAAAAGTAGTCAGTACACCATTAAAACTACTACTTATATCATCAATAACCCTGATATCAGAGTCATTATATCCTCTAGTAGGTGATAACTGTCTCCCGTGTAATCCCATTTTAGGTCTGCTCCAATACAGAAATTAACGAATCCACACTTGTTGCAGTATCCGATAAAATTTGAATCTTATCTCCCGTTTCCATCACTAGTTTACTACCAGCAATAAATTCATATGATGATCCATTTGGAATAGGCATATTCCTAATCAAATAGATATCATCTGCTGAAGCATCAGATTTATTAAATTTAATATCTACAACAATTTGATTACCAGATGTATTTGAAACATTAATTCCAATACAAACTGTAGTAGTTGCTCCAGGCACTGTATAAGCATCTGTCAACGTAGTTGAGATATTCGCTTTTGTATAACTTTTGAAGGTATTTGCCATTTATCTATCCCAGTGCGATTGCCATAACGATTGCATCATCAACAGTTGCACCACCAGAAAGTGCGTTAGCAACTTCAACTATAGAATCATTGCCAGGTGTACCACCACCAGAATCATCTCTCATATAGACTTTTTGGTCAGCAGTATTTATAGCGAGTTCACCCCTTTCTAAATCACTAAGAGAGGGAGCACCTGTAGAAAATTTCCTTTTTGGTTTAAACTTTGTTGCCATAATGCAAATCTTTTTTTACTATTTATCAAGCAGTCTTGAACAAGTATTCACCAACCATCTTACCTAAGGCTCGACCAAACTGAATTCGGTAATCTGGATTACTTGTACCTAAATCGGCACCGAAAATACGAACGGTATCCCATTTTCTAGTACTAAATCCACTAGTACTAACACCATCACTAGTATCCCAATATGCATAGATATTACCAGTTGGAGTACCAGATGGAGCACCAGTAATAGGACCACTACTAAACGGACCTACTTGGAAGAACATACCACCACCTGTTTCTCTTGCTAAAGTTGTATGATCCCATCTATGATTAACCCTAGAAGCACTTCTTCTACCAATCCAAACTGTTTCACCAGATATGTCTTCATTTAATGCTGCATTTAACTTAGCAGTCATTGTAGAACTATTAGTTGGTGCATTAGAACCATTACTAACAGAAACAATTTCAGTTATCCAACAATCCCAAGGTAGTTTAGGACTCAATGTTAGTACAACATTACCATTGGCATCAGCTGGTGCTGTTGCTTTTCCATTCCACACCTGACTTCTATGACCACTCTCATCAGTCCAAGGTGGAGTTGCATTTATTTTATCACCCCAGTCAACATCACTAGCATTACTAAAAGTATTTGTTATAGTAACTTGATTACTTCCAGCAGTACCAGTTAATTCAAACCTAACATCATTTCCTTCAGGAACACAACCAGTTTGAGGAATACCTGTTTTACCAGTTCCTAAATTTTGAGGATCATTGTTTCTAGTAATGAAATTAATCTGTCTAACAAGGTATGCTCTTTCTCTATATAAATCGAAGTTAGCAATATTTGGACTTCCTGAATATAATTCAGGTACATCTGAATGTGTTCTTTTATCAACACCACCAACTTGAAGAATACAATCTGTATGACAATCAGTAATAGTAAGTTGTGCATCAGGACCAGTTCCACCATTCACTGTAACAACGTCACCAATATTATAGTTAGCACCACCACCAGCAGCTGCACTATTTACTGATATTGCTGTAATTCCACCAGAACCATCAACAGCTGTAATATCTACTTTTAATCCAGAACCAGCAGAAATATCACTTAAATTATTAGTTCCAATATCAGTACCAGTACTATATCCAGCACCAGCACCACTTGTAAAACTAAATGTTAAAACTTTTCCTCGTCTAGTAGCATCAGTATCAGGATGTGCAAGAATTATCTGATCTCCTACATTATAAATTGTACCAGCAGCAGGAATTCCATCTGTTCCTGTAACAGTTCCATCAGCACCAATATTACCACCAGCTAAAGTAATTGTTAAACCAGTACCTTCTCCTTTATTATTATATCCAGATTTTCTGGATGTTGGTATTTGTGGATCATCTTCAGAGAAAAATGTAGCTAAACCAGTAGCAGCAGCATATCCTTTACCACCCTGAACAATACTAATAGCTGTAACAGGTCCATATTCGTTTAAGAATAATATTCTATTAAAATCTTGTGTATATACACCACCAAATAATGTTCTACTAGCACTATTATAATTTATATCATTAGTTCTAGTAACTTTCAACATCATCTTATCTTTTAAACCACTGAATACAGTAGTTCCTGATGCAGGGGCATTAGGTGTAAGAATATCATCAACCCTATAACCATAGCCAGGAAATACAACCTTACGAATAGATAATGTTTTATTTCCAGTATTACCAGTCACAAAATCAACTTTTACATCACATCTAATCTGGGCTCTTTCTCTAGCTTGAATTGCAGCACTATCTGAAGCATTAGCAGTTTTCAGATCAAGTTTAACACCTCTATACCATCCATTTGGAATATTATTAATTATAGCTTGACCAGCTGTTGTAAATGAATCAACAATTAGATCCTGTACAAAATCTCTAATAGGAACGAAACCTCTAGCATCAGAAGCAGGAACTCCATTTGTGCCAGGATCACCCCAAGTACCTAGAGAATTTTTAGCAGCACTATTATTAGTACTAGTACCGTTATAATCTGATGCTTGTCTTTGATGTGGGAAAATACCTACATCATAATCTCTTGTATATCCACCAATGTTTCCAATATATACTCCATTCTTTTCTAATAACTTATCTCTAACTTCATCTAATACCCTAGGCATTCCAGTATCATGCTCATTAGTATTTCCAACAAACACAAGTTTTGCAGATGATCTTGGTTTAAAATCATCACAAGTAGTAATACCAGTTGAAGGGTCGGTAGTACAGTTTATATCTGTACCAACTGTTTTCATTACGGTATTAAAAGAATCCTCAGAGTTTGCTCCTGTATTACCACCATTTCCAGCATTTTTTTGATAATTTCCGTCAGGACCTCCTCTCTTCGCCCAAAAATATCTTAATCTTAAATCACCAACAACATAATAGAGATATGGATTTTCAAGGTCAATTATTTCTGTAACAGTACCCATATTACCACCACTACCTGAAGAACCACTACTAATAGTATCTCCAATTTCTATATCTGGAAGAACACCAGCACCCTGATTATTAGTACCTTGGAAACAAATTTCATTGTAGGTAATACTATTATCATAGTAATCAGTTCTAGTATCCCATGAATATACAATAAAATCTCCAGCGTTGCCAACAATATTACCACCTCTTTTTATAGTTGCAGGATTGCCTGGTGGAAGAGTACTAGCAGTCCATGAACTAGAAAGTGTAATACCACTAACTCGTACAAGTTTTAAACTAGAAACTATCTGTTGTTTATACTGTGCAAAATATGTTCTTGATATTCTATTGGAATTATCATCATCCAATCCCTCTATATTATTCGTTCCAATTCCATTATCAACTAAAGCTTTATTAAAAGCATCAACAGCAACTGGATCATCCTCCCAGTTCAAATAAGAGTTCATGCTACCAGAGTCATCGGTAGCAAATATAGCATCTACTTTAAGTGGGTTGGCTACACCTCCTTGTATTTCAAAGGACTTCTTAGGTTTAGCCCAAAAACCTATTGCATTTGACATTGATTAGTTCCTTCAGATTAATTAAGAGACAACATTGGTTACATAAACTGCCTTACCATCATTTATGTAGTAAGTTATCAAGAATACAGTTCCTTGTAAGTAACTTACAGGACTACCATCGGCATCGTCAAGTCCTCTCCAGTTGAGAGAAACAGGGTTCCAAGTATTTGTAGGATGAATACCTCCTAGTTTAACACTTGAAGCATAAGAGACATAGATCTGTCCACTTCTACCGTTATAATTTGCAATATTAGTAATAGTTCCTAATACCAAATTAGTTACATTTGTAGTAGCATCAGACCATCTTGAGTCGGTAGAACTACCAATAGGAGTAAATGTAAAGTTAGAAGTTAATTTTAATGAAGCGGCATCTGTTACTGATCCAGCATTAGATACAGAGTTATATGAACCAGAAGCAGGGATATCAGCATTACCAAGTGGCCATGTTATTGGAATTGTAGTAATAAATGCGTTTTTGGTTGCCCATGCATCTAAGTCAAGAGGAGAAACAAATCTATCTGCTTGTGCAGTCCAATCAGATGATGTCTTAGATAGGTCTTCCCAATCCTGTTGCGCCCTCTGTGTGAAACCTATAGTGGTTTGCGATGCAGCAGGGTAATTTCCAGCAGTCTGGAATACAGTACTTGCAATTTCAAGTTTAGATTGAACTTTAAGAGTGTTAATAGTAGCAGTTGTTGCTTCTAAGTTTGCAGTCTTAAAGCTGTTCTGTTGTGCTTGTTGTAATGTTGCAAGAGATTCAGTTAGTGTAGCACTAAATGATGATGGGTTGAAGGAAGATGTAGAAGAGTTAGAAGAAAGAGAACCAACATCAGCGAAGTTGATTAACTTGTTATCAGAAGAACTCTTAACTTTAGGGAAGTTCAATGTACTCGACTTATTACCCTTAGTATCAATTACCTGATTACCAATATAGAAATCACCATTTGAGTTAGTACCTGATGATGCAACGAAACCACCAGAAGATTCTATTTGTTGAGCATTAACTTGTTTCTGTAAATTAAGAACCTTAGTTTGGAATCTAGGTAAACCAGTTGAATAGTTACCTGGCCCGTAACCAACGTATTCCCAAGTATGTCCAGAAGCACGTAAAATAGATGGTCTATGTACGTTTACTGGTATACCAGCAGTAGCACTAGTTGTAATATTAGCAGCAAGAGCAATAACTCTATCACTAAATGTTGGTACATCACTTACATATTCAGTAACGGTTGGTTTATTAACACCACTAACATCTTTTGAACTAGATGTACCTGCATCAGCACCATAAGGAGCGATCATTGCCGCTTCTGTCATAGTACTGTTATTGGGGAATATACTTGTTAGGTTTAACTCATTAGTCAAGTTAGCAGTAATACTACCACCAGCAAGAACTTCATTCAAGAACTTCATTGTTGCTTCTGAAGTAATAGAATATTGTGTTATTCTATCATATCCATGAGTTGTTAGATTAGTATCAATTGGAATAGTGTTACCAACATCATCTCTATATCTGGAAACAGATGGACGAGGATTCCACTTAGGATTATCCAAGTCAATTTCTGGATATAGGTAGTTAATATTCTGAGAAACACCAAGACCAGTTACATTAGTATCTGCAATAGTATAACTTGTTCCAGAAGTTGTTTGTACGCCATAATTTATAACATTTCCATATGTACTACCGTCCGATTTAGTATTAACGTTACCATCAAGAACAGTTAACATATAATAACCATCTCTAGAAGTATGTACATACTCAATTAGAGGTTCTACATTATAAATGTAGAAAGATCTTGGGAAATTATTTGTACTTGTATAAGTGAATGGATACTTAGCATTAGTATCTCTAAGTTGTATTGTAAATCTTGGTTCTGGTGGTCTTAATTCTTGAGATCCAGCAGTACCTTTTGGCATCTTATACAGTATTCTCCATAAGAATTCACCATTTCCATAAGATGCTCTATTGTCTTGAAGACGTTTAATATAGATATTTGCAGTTGTATTTGCATCAAATTCGTAATCATCAGCAGATGAAGTCTGATTGTCTCCGTTACTATCTCTTCTCTGAGTTAATCTTCTTAGAAGTGCAAGAGCAGTTGTTGCTTGAGAAGTTAATGCAGTATCATCTGCAAGAGCACCATATCTAGTACCAATAGAAGCAAATGGAATGTATCCAAATGGTTTAATGTTTTCAGAAGAGAAACTACCAGATGTAACTGAACCGATTGTTGCGACTTGAATAACTACAGGATTAGCACCAGTTCTGACACCCATTGCAGTACCAGCACCATCTACAAGTACAAGATGATCATTTACAGCGAATCCATTACCACTTTCTAGATCATTATTATTTGGGTCATACTGACTAACACCAGTTACTAATTTAGATGTACCATCAATATTAACAAGTACTCTAATTTGAGCTGAAGAACTAGGACTAGCAGTTACATTACCACTACTATCAGATGGTAATGCATCAACAATAGCATTTGTAGCACCACTATTACCTATATCCTGATAGGATGTACCTGTATTTTGAGTAATAGTATATGTAAGTGGAATACCAGTAGCATTAATAGTTCCGTCTGCTCTATTATCATTAACTAATAGACAAACCCTACCTTGATCTACACTATTTACTGTCTGTGAATATTCCCATCCATAGAATGATCTCTTATCATTCTTAGTTGCAACAGAGTTTTGAGTAGTTGCTGGATCTTTATGAGTTCCAAGATTTGATGTATCTCTTGTCCTAAGTCTAGCAGCAAATAACTGGGATGTTGCATCACCAGCAGATTTTGGTAAATATGCATAAACAGCTTCTGGATTACTATCAGAATATGTTCTCTTACCAAGGTTATAATCAAGACCACTTATAAGAAGTTCTGCCTTGGTTACATTACCACTACTATCTGTTTCATAAAATTCTGGAATATCGGATTCAGGAATTTCAGACTTACCACCTATTTTAATATAAATTTTCTTAAATGTTGCTTCAGCATTTGCTGCTCTAGCAGCTTCGTAAGCAGTTACAGTATGTCCAACATCAATTTCTGTGATATTAACAAGTGAATCACTATCAGGGTTAATTCCTCTAGGTGGTACTAATCCAATAATAAATCCACCAGAATCTTGAGCAAATGCTTCAGGCCTGTGTGAAACTGCTTTTAATGAACAATTACCAAAGTTAGAGTTAGAGTTAGTGATCGACATATCACCACCAGACTCAGCAAGGAAGTGATCTGCGTTACCAACAGCGAATACAGAAACTACCTGTAAGAATCCATCGTTAGATGCTTTAATATGATAATGTCTCCAGTCATCTCTGTATACAGAATCAGGATCAGTTCTAAATTCTACACTAGATGCATTATTTTGAAGGGTTCCTTGTGCAAGGTTTGTACCAACAAATGCTCTGTTATCTTTCTGTAGTGCAATACCAGTAAACTGAGCAAGAACCATAGATCTAAATCCAGTAGATCTTGAACCATCAGCATGTAGACCATTCATACCCCAAACTGATCTCATAGAGCAGTTAAAGATGTATGGTGAGGAAGAAGCAACTGTATCAGAAGTAGCAGCAGTTGCAAGTGTACCTACAATCTGGTTTTCTTCGATTCTCTGAATATAGTCTTCAGATGAAGGTGCAGTAGCAGGAACAGTTCTTGTTACACCAGAAAGACTACTTGGAGTACTGATAGTGTCAGTAACAATTCCAAATAGAGTTGTAATTGCAGATCTTACGTTAGAACATGATGCAGCATCAGTATTAGATCCAGTTGTAGCATCAGCAGTAATAGTTAAATCTTTAGTTTGTGTTAATGAAGTATATCCAGAACCAACTGTAACATCTACGTTATTGATAACTTGTAAAGCGATATTTCTTGCTTCATTGAACGCATATACCGATTCTGTTTCTTCACCAACTAAGTGTTGTAATGCACCACCATTAACATAAAGGTTTGAAGCATCCCAAACTTTGTTGTTTGAACCATAACCTACGTTATAAGCAACTGCTTCGATAACATCTTCAATATCATCTTCACAATTCGCTCTACCGCCAGGAACACTAAAACTACTGTAGTTTGCAAGCATTCTACTTACAGCAACTTCAGCGATAAATCTTTTATTTGATTCTAACAGTGTTTTTGCATCACCTTGACGATTTCCAACTAAAACTACGTCATCAAGAACACTATATTTGTCTATTTTAGTGTAATAGTTTGTTAAAGCTGGTGAACTTGAATATTCAAATATTGTTAATTTATGATGAGAACATGGGAAAACATCAGCACCACTATTAGTATAAGTTGCAGTTGCAGACTTATATGGTGCAATTTTATTACTGTCCTTAATTGTAAGTTGCCAGAAATAACAACCACCAGTTACACGGAATAATGCAGTTCTAACAGCTGAAGAATCAACTGGTGAAGGAATATAAGTGGGTCTAAGAATAGTTTTTCTTAAGTCAAGACCAACGATAGATGTACCACGGGGAACAATAACACCACCATTTTCGTCATTAAACTTATAGATGTTACTCATTAGAGTAGCATCAGTATATGAACTTTCTACTAAAATATTAGCATTTGATCCATCTCCAGGCCTATTATCAATCTCATACTCGCCTGGGAATACAACAATAGTGAAATACTCAAATAAATCAGCACCATATTCTCCTGCTTGATCGCCAGGACCATTTACCCAAGACTGTTTGGCTGCTTCAAGTAACGCTCTTTGTATAGTTTTAAAGGGTTTGTTTAAGTTTCTACCATTATTTGTTAAGGAGTCAGTAGATAAAGTATCATTAGCACTTACATAGATATTTCTAAGACTATTCGTAATATTAATAGAAGAACCTACAGTTCCAGTTGGAAGAGTTAGTCCTCTTGAATCAACAGTTAATTTTACAGCACCATTTGACACAAAATCAATTTGTCCATCACCAGCACTGAATATACCTGTATCCGTATCATTATTATAAGCTATAGATGGGTTGGAAACACTGCCCTGCGGAACAATCAGTTGTTTTCCATTTGCTACATCTAGACTAGCACTTTTAAATGTGACAATAGTAGATCCATTAAACTTGAATGGTGCGTCTACCCCAGCAGGGAAGTTGAATCCGTCAGGACCAATACTTAATACTGTAGTTCCATTTGATGTAAAATCTGTATAACCAGCATTACTACTATAAATTCCAGTATCTTCATCATTTTGCCACGATAGTGAGGGATCTCCTGTGAGACCTCCAGACAAAACAATTTCAACTCCTTTTGCTATGCCACGAGTCGTTACTTGAGTTAAAGCCATGTTCGATAAAACCCGTTAAATTGCGTTATTTCTAATCAAAAACTATTTATAACGTAGGAGACTCTTTCTGTTCATCATTGGTTTTAGCAACTGCTTCCTGAAAATCTTCATAATCAAATAATTTAAAGGATTTACCCGTAAAGTGATTATGTACGAAAATACGATTACCCCAAGCAACTGGTGTAAAACTTATACTATAATAGCCAGAATTTATATCATATATTGGCATCGGAGAGCCACTATCTAATGTTTTTTGTTGAATAGACTTTTGTGTCTCATTAAATTCTTCACTTTTTTGTTGTTCTTCAACAATTAGTTTATTTTGTTCATCTAACCAATTTAGAAATTTATCCTCTAACTCCTCATCTAGAGCAAAGTTCATTCCCATCACATCAGCGGTTTCTGTCATTTTCAAAAAATAAAGAGAATCTTTGGTTATTTATAAAAAAGGCTTGGGGTCAATTTGGCCCCGAATTTTTTGCCCGACTTTTTTTCACTCAAAAGTCGAATTTCGCTCAGAAGACGTATTCAATCATGTCTCGATCTTCAAGAGTTTCATTGATAAAATTACACATCTTAGTGAAGTCATCTGAATCTGCCTCAATAACTTCCATCTCCTCGCCCCTATCACCATATAATGTTATAGTTCTAGTTAAAATATCTACCTTAACATTAGTCAGTTCACAGTCTGCTGGAATATCATCAATAGTCATAGGATTACTTCTTCTTTGATAAGAGTACCATATAATATAAGATTTGTCAAGTATATTATGCCTTGAGGTGAATTCCACCAGAAACATCACAGTGAGGACCTGCTTCAGCCTGCATCTTAACAGCTGCACTAGACTCACCAACCATACCAACAGTATTCTTCCAGAACACACCTAAACCATTCCTTAACTTACCACTCAAATTATTTTCACCCTTAACTCCAACCTCTGTCTCCTGTCCAGCACCAATTGTTGTTGTTTGATTAGAACCAACAGTTAATTTATCAGAAGCACCAACTTTAACCTCAGTAGTTTTACCAACAACCATCTTAGTATCAGTACCAGCAGCAAATTTACCAGTCTTACCAAGATTAAATTTAAGATCAGACATTCCAGACAATCTCAACTTATTTAATAAAGTAAATTGATTATGGAATGTAGAGATATTATTGATTGATCCAGTTGTAACAGTATTCATTTCTGTACAGAAGTGAGATATAGTAGGAGCAAACATGTCAATTTGTCCTGATCCAGACAAACCAACCTTAGAACCTGCAATAGCTAATCCATTTGCAGCAGATAGTTCAGCATCATTTTCATATATTGTTTCATGTTCACCATTATATGTGACCTGACTTTCTCTGGTTACATTTAGATTATACTGTCCACGAACTTCTAAATGATAGTTACCACCAACCTTTAAGTGATAGTCTCCACCAACATCAACATATTGATGTCCTTTAATATATACCCTTTCATCTTTAATAGTAACTTCTGTCTTAGTATTACTATTAGTAATTCTTACATCACCATTGTCCTGAATATCAATACCTGATTTACTTGGACCATGTTCAATAACAACTCTAGTAGATCCTGGCGTATCATCCTGAACAAAAAGATGACCAGACTCAGATGCTTGAACAAACATCTTTGAATATTCTGGACTCCATCGGCCAGGAATAGTGCTAGTAATGCTGAGTTGGAACGGACTACAATTATTTGCTGTGATCGGACACGTTTCCCAATCTATATTAATTGGACCATCAGTACTTCTCTTACAACCAATTCCAAGAAGATTAAGAATGAAAGCAACGATGTTACCAACAGTTGCAAGATCAGATAGACTTGTTAAACTTTTTATATTACCTACTGCTTTAATTAAATTCTGAATTGAATCAACGATATCTAATATCTGATTTGCAACCTCTACTAACTGAAATATGGAACCAAAGATCTGATTGATACAATTCTCTATAAAATTAAGGTAGTCTACAGCCTTTTGAGCAAGACTATTAAGCATGTTCTCAATAAATGATTCAACAAATCCTTCAATACCACCCATGATGGCATTAACTAGTGACTCATCAAAAGTACAACCAATCTGTCTAAGTACCTGTATGATAATTTCAGTCACACCCTTTGCAAACAAAGGTATAGGACTGATAGCAGACAAACCAAGTAAGTTAAGTAACTTGGTTACTTGTTTCATTATAAATGACTTTAACTTATTAACAATATGCCATATCAAGTTTTTAATCTTGGCAAATGCTTCTTGTATCTTTTCTTGAACATCTATGACACGATCATTAAATTTACCTACAAGTTCTCTAGGTGAATCAGTCTTTGGAATGTATTCTACTTTAGTTCCTTTCTCATGATCCTGATCTTCAGTCTCCAACATTCCTCTCTTAACGAGAGTCAAACCATAAGAATTCTTTCCATTATATCCAAGAGTTTCACTACCAATCTTTACTTTACCTCTAGGTGGAAATGTAGATGAATTTGATACAGGAATAAACTGTTCCTCTGCATTTAATTCTTTTGTTAGTTTAGGACTACTGGCATTAGGATTGTACATCGTACCAGTCTTAAACATACCAGCTAAATCATTAATGATTGCTGATATCTCTTTTGCAACTGTATTCTTTACACCATCCTTACCATCTGCAACTAATTTAGGAGTCACTACACCTGATGGATTAGTATCTGAGTTCTCGAATGATTTACTAGCTACTGATGTACTAACTGCTTCTGTAGCACCATTACTTGCTGTTGCTTCTAAGTTCTGTCCAGTATCAGTAGTATCTCCACCTTGATTAGGTTGACTAAGATTTTCACCACCAGGCCTATCCCATGCTGCTTGAGACTTAGGTTCTATAACTCCTTTAACCTGATTAAACATTGTACCCATTACTATGGGCTGTTGATCGTCAGGATGATCTAAGAAAAATCCCATCACAAAACTGCCAGGTTTCAAGTTATTAGCCGCATTACCAACACCACTAACAGCAGGGTTAGTAGTCGGTTGCATTACAAGAGCCCAAGGAAGATCTGCTGGTTTAGCATCAGGTCTATGACGACCTAAAATATTTACTTTAGCTCTTCCTAGTTTTGCCTTTTCGTCATCAGCATTTACAACAGTACCTAACCACCAAGAAAAATCTTGATGACCTATAAATGATGGTGTTTCAATGGTGGGATTAATAGACATTAGTTATTACTCGTCATATACTCTACATTCCAATGCATCAGGATGATTATCACAATACTGATCTAACTTCTTGTCTTGATGTCTTAGATGATAATCATTGATACCTGTTTCAGGTTCATCATTCTTATGATACTCATCATAATATGCATGAGCACTTTTTAAATCTTCCTCTGTATACTCAAGCATACCATGATTAATATGTTCCTTATGATCCTTTGGATCTAAGTAAACTTCATGGTCTAAATCGTGTTTGATTTCTTTAGTCATAATTTTTCTTAGGTAGTTCCTAGATTAACTTGCCTTCTAGATCTTGAACTATCAGGTAGAGATCTACCACCATAGGAATCTCTAGTCAAAGTTACTCTAGTCTTTAACTTATCTCTATTTAGTACATGTGAAACAGAATTTACTAGGTAACGACCACTAGTTCGTTTGTCTTCTTTAACATTACTATTATTCACACTAGGAGATGGTATGGAAACATTAATAACACTACCAGCACGAAGCTCTAAATCGCCTGGAACTGCAATGTCAAGTTTATTATATTCCATAAGATACATTCTATACATTGCCTTTTCAAGCATCTTATTCTTCTGATCAACAAATTCATCTTCAGTAATGTCTTGATCATCATCCCAATCACCAAATGTATTAATAGTAGTTGGTCTATAAATTAATCTTCCTTGACCCTTAGTAAAGTTTACTGGACCATCACTTCTATATGGTTTTAGATCTCCTAAATGAGCACTATCATCCCAGAAATCATCAGCAGTTGTTTGAAACATTCTATATGATCTTGTATTAATATCAAGATAACATGCAGTATGTTGAAAAGTTCCTCCTCTATGATCATCAAAGATATTAAATGCTTTTGGTGATGCGTACTTTAATATTCTATGTTTAGTATCATTCGTTTGAACATTTGCTTGTGCATAACTGTAATTAGTACTGTTGTCAGGGTATGGAGTCTGATTATACAAAGTGTCAATAGATTTAAAATTATATTGTTCAAAACCTTCCCAGAATAAGTATCCAACAGAATCTTTATATGCAACTGATACTGTTCTTGGTCTCAACCATGCACAAGTATCAAAGAATCTCCAGTTAGGTACATACATGTCAAATTTATGGAGACTCTCATCATACTCCAATCTCTTCTCACTAAAGACTGACAACCTATCTTCTATAAGTTCATGAGCTTTAACACCATCTAATCTCTCACAAATTCTATAAGTTTCGTTCTGTAATGCTTCTAGACTACAACAATGTAAGATGTAAACTTGATTCTTCTCCATCATAGTTCTACCATCTACACTATAGACATAGAACTCTAACGTATATGTTTTTCTATCAGATGCAATTTGTAATCTAATTTTTTCTTGACCCATTATAGGCAAAGATTCTATTAAATTCTCTGCAATATCTTGTACAACTATATTACAATACAAACTAGAACTTAAGACACTCTCTTTAATATTAATCTCAGCAATCAATTCCTTAAGATCAATAGAACTTCCAGCATACTCAGTACCTTTAGCTACTGGAGTAATAGTTATACTCTTTAATTTAAAATCGCCTTCAAATTGTTGTGCCATTATAGGTTCTTCTGATCTGAGTTATTTGAGTTATTATTAGTGTTAACACTATTAATAGTAGTATAGTTACCTGTTGTGTTTCCACCCTGATTAATAATAGCGATGTTCCCGTTATTATTACTATTTAACTTACTATTTACATTGATATTCTTACTACCATTATCTAAAGAAGCCGTTCTAACTGATGCAATTGCATCTTTAATTATAGGACTATTATAATCACCAAATACTATATTATCATAGTTATTATGAACAGACGCTTCACTACCTTCTACACCCCTTACTACAGTTATAGTATTGTGTTTGTATTTCGCTGCTTTCCTCTTAGTGGCTGGTTCATAGACAGATTTATTAGTCAAGACCTTCATTATCTCATTGTTTATCTTAATATATTGACCTGACTTTAATTGATGTTGGAAGCCTCCAGCACTATCGATATCAAATTCTGTCTGATCTTTATTAATTCCTTGCCACATTACTACAAATAAATTTTCTTTTCTCCATCTTTTATCCTTTCTCTTCCAGTTTATTAATTCCTTTCTAGCCCACTCATCAGCTTCTTCTTGAGTCATCTTACCCTTTTCAACCATTTCAGCAGCTTTTCTAGCGAACTTAGCCTTTTTCTGTTCTTCTCTAGTTGGTGGGGTTGGTTTATTACCAATAAAAATCTGATACATTCTCCCACCTAAGAAATCACCAACTAAATTTCCAAGTAAACCACCAAGAAGTGTTCCAATGCCAGGGAAGAGCATAGTTCCTACAGCAGCACCTAACCATTGACCCATAGATGCACCAGCAACTTTAAATAATGCCTTGCCTGGAGGATCACCAAGAGCCAAGTTAAGACCGAAACCAATAAGAGGTCCAATAATAGGAATATTTTTAATAACCTTTTGTGCTGGTTTAACAATAGTTCTTAATGCAGTCTTAAGTGCTTTACCTGCATTACCTTTAGAAAAAGCAATAAGTTTCTTTGCTATTAAATTAACAATACCCTTACCTTTAAGTAATCTACCACCACCTATTTTAATCTTACTTAAAACTTTCTTAACAAATTCCTTTACTTGAGGAACTTTGAACACACTACTAAGTTTAGTTTTAATCTTTTCTAAAACTTTAGCAGTCTTAGGGAACATAAATTTAAAACCAGCTCCAAATCCTTTCTTTGCCCATTTCTTAAAGAATACCTTTAAGATCCTTATATTTCTAGGAGCAGCCATTGCATGTTTAATAGCCGTTAATGGATTTAAAGCATAGAATATACCAATGACACCAGTAGCCATTTGGAAGAATCCTACAACTCTTTCCAATAGACTATCACCCTTCAACATCTTATAGAATCCATCAAAGAAGTTAGAAACAGATCCAGTAACAAACCAATCAACAAACTTAATTATTGCAGTAACACCCTTTACAATTCCTGTCAGTATTTTGTGATTAGCTGGATCAGCCATCCAATTCAATGCAAGGAAACCTAAAAGATCTCCTATTGCACCAAACAAATTACCTCCTAACTTTGCAGCATTTTGTTTTATACCACTACCAACTCCACTCAAGAAAGAAGTTTGTTCTTGTTTATTCTCTTCTGCTCTTGCTTTTGATTTTAATTTTTGTTTATCTAATAATCCAAAATATTTTTTCTCTAACCTATCTCTCTGTATTCTCTTCCTCATTAAAAGAAGAGCAGATCTTCTCATAGATCTACCAGCATCTGCCGACTTACTACTAACTGCATGACCACTAGAAATTCTTTGTTGTGGTTTAACTATAGCTGAAGATTTATTACCTGTAAAAGGTACAATAGCAGACTTAATTGCCATTATAATCTAACCCCATATACACACTGATGCATTGGTGGTAAATTATTACCCAAAGAACTAGTATCAAAAGCAGTTTCTTCTACACCAGCAGTAAAATGTGATCCATGATCTTGGACAATAACCTTATCAGTACCAGTGAAAATAATATTATTACTAGTATTTTGAAGAACATTTAATTTAGCACCGTTTTTATTATTACCTTTACTAATTATTGTAGTTGTAGGAGGAACTGGACCTCCCTCTGCAAACTGAGGAACTTGACCACCCAATTCAAACTTCGGAGAAATTGTAAGAGGTGCATTAAAAATATTATTACTAAATTTAGGAGCTACATATCCACCAAAATTAAATGATGGTTTAGATATGGTACGATTAGTAGATGATGATCCACTAGCAGGGAATCTACCAAAGTTCATATTATCTAAGAAACCTGGCATAGTTTTTTCAATACCAGCAGTTGCTTTCCTATTCAAAACATACTCTCCACCTTCAGCTTCAATAGGAACTCCACCACCACTATGTCTAGGACCTCTTAATAATCCACCTTGTTCCATCTTCTCATCTTTTTTTCCACTAGTACCATAGATCTCTTCATCATCAGTACCACTATCATCCAATCCAAACAGTTTTTTTATTTTTCCAAATACTTTAGTAGTAATTTCATTAAAAAGATTTGGTATAGTTTCCATAAAGAAAGTAGTTACTGGTGAAAAGAAATCACCTACTGTTTCAGCTATTCCAGTAAAAATATTAGGAAGATCTTCAGTAAGCCAAGTGGTTAACTCTTCAAATAATTTTGGTATACCTTCTGTAAATGTTTTAACAATATTATCTAACTGTTCTTGAAATGCTTCTTTATCAAACCATTCAAAGCTAAAGAACTCTCCTAGCTTAGTGACTGTCTGTTTAACTATTTCAATTCCTTCTTTAAGTTTATCTACAGTCCATGTAATTCCTGTTCCAATTGCCTTCCCAACAATACCAACCCATTTAATTACTCCTTGGAAAAACTCTATGAAGGCAGTAACTTTAACTTGATTAGCTGGATCACCCAACCATTCTAACAATTTAAATCCTACAAACATCTTACCAAAGCTCATCAAGAAATCAAATATACCACCTGCTTTCTTCTTAATGCCCTTCATTATAGGACCATCTTTCTTTCTTGCCCCTCTTACCTTACCTCTTTCTTGTTTAGCTTCTTCTGCGTCTGCAGCATCGTCATCTATTTCTCTTGCAGTACCTAAGATTCTATCATGTAATCTACCTATCGCATTGTTCTCAAGAACTAATAACTTCTCTAAATATTCTCTAACTTTAAATAAATGATCTGTTAATTTTTCAGCAGGACCTTTAGATCCACCAGTAGCATCATCACTTGCTGTTGCTGGTAATGCAAGTCTAGCAGCAGATGGTGTTCCCGTTTGTTTCTTTGAACCTAATGTGAATCCTTTGAATCTTGCTTTCCTCTCTTCTGGTGAAAGATATTCACCACTCTCATCCTTACCTTCAACTCTAGCTTTATAATCAGCAGAAGTCTGACCAATCATACCTTTGGCGAATTTTTTAATTCCGCCAGCAGCAGTCTTCTTAACCGCTTTTTTAGCGGTATTAGTTACACCCGATTTAGATGCTGATGTTAAGAGACCTTTGATCATTGTGACTGTTGTTGATGTTTGATTCTTTCATTTTCCTCTTCAATATAATCAACGAGTTGTTGGACATAAACTTCTCGTTCCCATGGCAACATATTCTCAAGTGTTTCAAGACTCCATTTATGGTGTTGAACCATCACGAAATTAGTTTTATAATAATTCTCTAATGATTCATGGGCCAACACTAATCGAAAAAACTTGCTAGACCCTCAATAACTACTTGAGACTTCACTCCTGTATTAGGATTAGTAACATCAACTGTATGACTTAATTTAGGCATAGTCTCAAAGAAATCTTGTATCTTCTGGAACTGTTGAGTATCAAAACTATCTAAGAACTCTAGCATTTCTTTCTTGGAAAAACTATTTGCTTCTAAGACATCTTCTCCTTCAACAACCTGATCTATACAATCAATTGTCATTTCAAATATAGTATCAACCTTTCGTTGATCCTCACCAGTAATATTATTCTTGACAAACATTTCCATGCTTGGATACTTCATAACAATACCAACTTGATCATTTAATTGAATCACTGGATTATGATTATCAGATTTCTGTATCTTAATATCTTCAACATTAACAGAGACTTCCACCTCTGTAGTATCATCATCAGGACAGACAACGTTTAATGTTATCTCTTCACCAACAGATTTACCTCTAATATTAAGGAACAAATATTCAATATCAAATACAGAAAGTTTATCTACACTAATACCTCTAGTAAGAATACAATTCTTGAGGATTTGTTTAACAGCACTCTGCATCTGTTTTTCATCTTCTGATTCCATAGCAATCAGAAGTATCTTTTCTTCCTTGACAAGGAAAGGTCTATATTTAACCTTTCTATTAGAAGATGGTAAGATCAACTCATAGGTTGGACTATTTAACTTAGGTAAAGGCATTATAAAAATAATATATTATAAAAATATTTATACGAGTTTTTAGAAACTAGATAGCAACAGCATCTTCTCTTCTTTGAGTAGATTCAGGTCTAATGGTCTCATATTCAAAACTTATTGACAACTGTGTTAGTGAAGATGATTCATTACTTAATGGCGTTGCTGATATAGATGAAGGAAAAGCCCTAACTATTTTAATAGCATGAACTGGAAGAGACTTATAGAACCCACTAGAACCTGTAACAATGCCAGGTATAATTTCTCTTCCCAACATCCTTGAAACTCTTCTAAGTTCAGAATTATTAGTATACTTTCTTAAGTTTGCTAAAGATGAATTAGATTTTTCGTATTTATACACAGTAATATCAGAAACATAATCATCCTTATACTTAGTTCTTAAGACATCATTGGTAATGCTATGTCTAGAGTATGGATATATCATATCAGTCCATACATCAAATATCTTTCTAATCAGTGAAGTAGAATCTAATATAAATGTCAATGAAAATTCACTGAATACAGAACCATAAGCATATTTTAACTGTGGTGTATTAGTAATTCTATACTCACTGGTAGACATATTGACACCAGGCATAGTACATTCAGTTGTATATAACTTCATCAAGTCTAATGTATCATTCAATCCAGAACTACCATCAGCTAATCTAAATGTACCTTGAAGTGTATCATGTAACCTACTACTAGCAGCAAGATCTATTTTAACATCATAAAGATTCGCCATACTAGAACCATAAGCGGTATAAGTAGACTTAAATTCATTAAAATTTGATAGTGTTGTCATTGTTTAGCCCCATTCCAGACAGCCAGTTTGCTCAAACCACCAAAATCCTCCACGGGTAAGAAAGCAGCAGTCTTATAGTCAGCACTATTTATCAGAAACATTGGCGTTTCTAAACCTTCAGTCAAATAACTATGGTAAGCTCTCATATCTATCCTAGGCATAGTTCCACTTTCTAATAAAGCAACTGTGTTTAATCTATCCCTTAAATTTAAATAGTGTAAATTATATCCATTGAATTGTAGACCTCCTTGAGTTACATATACCAGAGGCCATCTATCATAAAAATTTAATCTCTCTGCATAAATTGCTTTATACTCAAACAAATAAAGTGAGCCTGGAGTAGGAACCATAGTCTCTTCCATCTCTGTAAGATCAACAAACAGATCACTCTGTTTAAAAATTGTTCTCACAGTCTTCTTATACCACCTATAAGAACGTGGTTCATCTCCTGCTGCTTCTTTTACTATTGAAAATACACTCATACCTTAAGTTCATCTTCGGTTATTATCTTAAAGTGCCACCTTCTATCTTGACAGAAACTATATGCGGCTTCCCACTTAGCTTGATTCTTGGCAAACTCAGTAACCTCATAGATATATTTCTTTGTCTGTCTTTTTTGTTTTGCTGGTGGTTTAGTTTGTCTCTTTGGTTTCACTTCAATTAGGTATCTTTTAATGACACCATTTGTTTCTTTTATTTTCATATAAAAATCTGGAAAGTACCTATGTACTCTATTATCTAATGGAGATCTGTATGGAATTACAACCTCTTCACTACCCCATTCTAAAATATTAGGATTGGAGTCACAGTATTTCATGAACTTAAGTTCCCAAGATGACCGAAAAATAATGTTACGATAGTCACCTCTATACTTCCTAATATTCCTTGGTGTAAATTTGCCCTTCAAAGTATTCATATATAGCTATAGAGAAATAGCGGTCTCAGTAGTATTTATGGCCAGTAGAACATACGGAGTTCCATCCCAACTAAGAGAATTAAATTCAGGCAATCTCACAAATGCAGGTGACTTTGGCAGATTAAGATGGCCTTCTAGAGATGGACATGATTATTTAGCAATTGATATAGTAGAATTTCAAAAGACAGGTGACTATCAGTTTCAAGTAACAGGAGCAGCACAAACTAGTTCTAACCCAACTGCAGCATCAGCTGACAGTGCAGTTACTAGTTCATCATCTGTACTAGATCAGATACCATCAGGTACATACTTAAGTAATACACAATCAAAAGTTAGAGGTAGAGTCTACGAAAGAATTAGACTACCTGTACCAGCAAATGTTGCCTATCAGGACAATCCAAAATACAATGAAGGATCTGGTATAGCAGGAAAGATTCTTCCATCACTTGCAAAACAAATAGCAAACGGTGCTGATGCAGCTAACATTGCACAAACAGTTCAAGCAGCTGCATCTGCTGGTTCAGCAGGACTTGTAATGAGTATGTTAGATAAACTGCCTGGTTTAGGTGGTGGTGCAGCACAAATTACTCAAAATGGTTTTGGTAAAATTCTAAACCCTTATGCTGAACAGGTATTTGGTGGTGTGGGAATGAGAACCTTTAATTTCTCATGGAAATTAGTTCCAAGAAATGATAATGAAACAGGTTCAATCAAAAATATTATTAAAGTTCTAAGAGCAAGATCTTTACCAGATTATGCTGCTAGACTAGGACTTAAAGATAATGGTGGTGCTAATATTGATAAAGGAAATATTTCTGACCGTTGGTTAACTGTTCCTAAAATCTTCAGATTAAAATGGAGAAATGGAGATGATCATGCTGAAATAAGTTCCCTTCCAAGAATTAAACCATGTGTTTTAACAGATGTACAGGTTACATATACTCCAGATAATATATGGGCAACTTATGAAGGTGCAAACCCAGTTGCATATGATTTAACTTTAGGATTTACTGAGACTGAAATCATTACTCAGGCTGAAGTACTAGGACTAGGATACTAAAATGTTTTTCGATTCACAACCAAACTTTTTATACCCAGACTTTAAAGTCAAAGATAACTATAAGGTATCTAAAAATTTCTTTCGTAGAGTAAGATCTAGAGATAACTTTAATAGTATATTTTCTTCTTCTATACCATATGTTATTACACCTGGCGAAACTGTAGAACAAGTTTCGTATAAAGAATATAATGATACTAAATGGTATTGGACTATTTTATTAATGAATAATATTATTGATGTTCATAGAGAATGGCCTCTTTCATCAGATGAACTAGATGATTATGCAGTTGCAAAATATGGTGACGCTATAGATAATCCTAGACACTGGGAAACAAATAAAGTTACTGATAATAATTTAGGTGTAGTGTTAGAACAAGGAGTTATTGTAGAATTCTATGAAGGAACTACTGCTCAACAAGCAGCTAACTATACTCCTACATGGGATTTCAAATACTTTACTCAGTCTGGTGGTAGTCCTAATACTCAAGTAGTTAATACTGTTCCTGCTTCATCAGGACTTACAAAAATGACTAATAGAGAATGGGAATACCAAGAGAATGAAAAGAAGAGAGAAATTATAATACCTAGAGAGCAATACTTAAGTGTATTAGAAGACGAACTAGAAGCTTTATTAAAATATGAAACAAAGTATAGAGTTAATGCAGATGGTTTAAGGGTATCGGAACCAATCAATAAGTAAAAAACCTTTTAGACAAAAAAATGCCCCGATTTTTTTTCGGGGCTTTTTTTATTCAATTGTCAATTTAGTTTACTCCTCTGCAAGTCTTGAGAAGTAAGACATTACATCTTCCTCATCCTCATTAGGAGTAGGGGCAGCAGCTGCAGTTACAGATGGTGCAGGACCACGATTGTCATCCTCATCAACAACCTCTTCAGCTACAGGTGCAGCAACCTTTCTAGAATTAAGAACAGTATTCATTCTCTTCTCAAGTTCTTCATATGTTTTGAAGTTCTTAGCATCAGTAAATGCTGTAAGAGAATGTTGTGACTTGTAGATAGATTCTAACTGGTCATCATTAAAGTCACCGAGAGTAGATACAGCATCAAACTCAGACTTATCATAATTCCAATAACCATCTAACTTACGAATCTTTAACTTGAAGTTAGCACCTTTCCAGAAATCAAATGGATTGATAGGTGTTTCATCAGCAAATGCAGGTTGCATTGCTTCTACGATCTTGTCATGGATCTTCTTA
>VTLG01002212.1_pt1 | contig 53486 bp, 68 predicted proteins | sample 4694571 | NCBI WGS metagenome assembly VTLG01 (sample SAMN12604809, study PRJNA352737) | marine metagenome | biome: ENVO:00000447; feature: ENVO:00000209|ENVO:00000569|ENVO:01000036; material: ENVO:00002151; isolation source: viral sequences binned using virsorter ... | reverse complement strand
CAAATAGTGTTACTGGGCTAAAGGCAGTATTAGATGCAAACCAATTAACAGCAGTATTAGTAGAGGCTATAAAAGAACTCTCAGACAAACTTGATACAGCAAACGCTAAGATTACTGCATTGGAGAATGCATGACAGGTAAAGCAATAGCATATTTCTTTTTAGGGTTTGTCTCAGCTCTCGCTATCATAGAGCTCACCGATGGAAAGCCACCAAAAAGAATTAATTACTATGATGTTCCATTGTATAGATATAATTACAATGAGATTTATCCCTATGGATACTATAGGTATGAATACAATCCTTATAGTAGGGGAAATAATAGTGGAGTAAGAACAAGATCAAATGGTACTGGTGAGAATAGAGGTGGAGGAAGTAGTAGTAGTACAGGGACTTTCAACCATACTGCTCAAGAAAGAACAGAAAGTTGGGGTACTAAAAATTGAATCAAAAATTTGGGAATTTATATGCAAAGTTCTTAGCCATATTTGGTATATGGGCAGCCTTTGCATTCATATTTAAGATAGGATACTAATGTTATGGTTTTATACACATTGTGTGATTGCGGTTGTGATTCTGATTGCGGATGCAAGAGGAACTCTGGAACCAACAGTAAAAGCTTGGGAAAAGAAACTGGGTATACCAGTTCCTGAAGAACAAGATGAGAGTAGTACCCGATTGGAGAGAGATGAGTAAAGTACTTAGGTGGACAATTGGGCTTACCTTTGCAACCTATATTTCTGGGCTTATTCTTTTATCTTGCTCAGATGATTTTTATTTAGGAAAATCAAAAGAAGAATTATATAGGGATATGTTTGAAGTAGATTCTATAATGATGCAAATACAAATGCAAATAGATAGTACAAGCATGGATTTTAAAAAACTTTATATTGATGCTCAACGAATAAATAACGGACATGGATAAGGGTATAAGTGCTGACAGCCAGGTGCATATATCAATAGCTTTTTTAATAAAGGCAATGGTAGGGATTGCGATGTTAATTGCTACATACTATCAAGTACAAATGAAGTTTGCAAGTATGGATAGGACAATTGGAGATATGCACGAAGAATTGGTAGTGTTAACTGCTAAAATGCACGAAATGGAAAAGACTCACGTCGAAGAGTTGGAGCATCATGCCGAAGAATTGGAGATAGAAAACAAAACCTTAATGGAAAGATTAGGGTTAAAAAAACGATAAAAAGGAGACATAAATGTCTGATTTGAAAGAGAAACTAGAAGACCTAACTAAGCAGTATAAAGAAGTATCTGAGCAAGCAATGCAAACAGCTACTATGAAGACTAAGCTTGAAGGGGCTATGGAAATGACTCAAATGCTAATGAGAGAAGAAGAAGAAGCGGCTGAAACATCAAAAGACACGAAGAAGGCTAAAAAAGGAGAATAATATGGAATCATTAGATTTGACTACAATCTTAGGTGGAGTAGCTGCTGTTCTCGGTGCTACATCTGTTTATTTTGTAGCGCGTCATCAAAAAGTGATATTAGAAATTAAAGAGTTGGCAGAAGTTGTTGAAGAAGCTCTTGAAGATAATAAAATCACTAAAGATGAGCAGAAACAAATTATGGAAGAAGTAATAGACGTAGCTAACGCGATTGCGGAATCATGGTCTTTAAGGAAATCGTAGATAATGTTATTAGGCGAGAAGGAGGCTTTGTTGATCATCCAGATGATCCTGGAGGAAAAACTAAGTATGGTATCGCCCAAAGGAGTCATCCAAAGGAAGATATAGAAAACCTTTCTAAGGAAAGGGCTCAGGAAATATATTATGAAGATTATTGGGTACCATCAAAGGCTCCCTTTCTTCCTCATAGTATGCAAGAAACGTTTTTTGACATGGTTGTTAATATGGGTCAACGAAGGGCTGTAAAGATTCTTCAGAAAGCGTGTAATTCGAAAAAATGTGGCTTAAAAGTCGATGGAAGAATAGGCAAGCTGACGATTGCTGCCGCAAAAAAGATAGATTCATCACGATTGAAGGTATTCAGGATTTTGTTTTACACAGATCTTGTTAGACGTAAGTCTTCTTTGAAAACCTTTATCGTAGGTTGGATCAGGAGGGCTATGGAGGCATGAGTTTTACAGAAGAAGAAAGAAAAACAGCTGTTGAAACATCAAATGAATACGGTTCTAAGTATGCTGCAGAAGTATATGCTGTTCATCCTAGAACAATTCGTAAGTGGAGAAGTAAATACAAAGTAAAGACTACTATTAAAAAGCAAGACTTTGAGGTAGAAGACTATGATGTTGATAGTGAACCTATAGATGAGCTAGTTGAGAGAAGAAAGCGCAGATTCTTTTTGAAAGATAAAGCGACTAACTCTCAAGAGCTAATCAACGTAAAGATCAATAAAAATGGACCAATAGGAATTGCTCATTTTGGAGATCCACATGTTGATGATGATGGTACTAATATAGGATTATTATTAAAACATGCTGATCTTATAAGGAAAACTGACGGTCTTTTTGGTGGAAATGTTGGCGATGTTCAGAATAACTGGGTAGGTAGATTATCTAGACTATATGGAGAACAATCTACAACTGCCAGAGAATCTTGGAGATTGAGCGAGTATTTTCTTAGTGCAGTAGAATGGCTATATTTAGTTGGTGGAAACCATGATTGCTGGACAGGGTCTGGTGATCCACTTGAATGGATAATGGGAAGACAGAATGGTGTTTTTAATAATCACGGAGTACGACTTAATCTCGTATTCCCTAATAAAAAGGAAGTGAGGATAAATGCGCGTCATGATTTTGTTGGAAGAAGCATTTGGAACACTGCTCACGGGGTTTCGCGAGCTGTTCAAATGGGTTGGCGTGATCACGTTCTTTCTGCTGGTCATACTCATGTTTCTGGTTACCAGGTTCTTAAATGTCCTGCTAGTGGTATTATCTCTCATGCCCTTCGAATTGCATCGTACAAAATGATTGATAGATATGCATTGGAAAAAGGATTACCTGATCAGAATATATTTATGTGTCCTGTGACGATAATCGACCCACAATATGAAGACAATGACCCACGATTGGTTACGACAATATTCGACCCATTTGAAGGGGCTGAATTTTTAACATGGAAAAGGAACAAGGGTGGCTTTTGATAAATATGAAGAAACTGAAGATATCATAGATTGGGATTGGATTCAAAAACAACCCGCTTGGTATCGAAAGGAAGTTGTCTCAGGAAAAAAGAAACCTAAGTACAAGAAAAGAATAAGAGAAGAAAGACGGAATGCCGAAAAAAAGTATAGAGATTAATCCATTTGACGGTGGTTTGAATGATTACGCAGATCCTAGGGATATACAGGAAAACGAACTAGCCGCTGCGACGAATATAAAAACTGACCAACCTGGTAGGATTAAGATTGGTAAGCGTATTCATACTGTTTCTGAAAGGGAGAGTATAGCCGATTCAGGAGGCTCAAAAGTTGCATTACCTGTTGGATCTGGATTGTTTCATTATAATTCTGATTTTAACGCATCTCATGCCGCTGGTAATACTGAATATCAAATAATGTATCAGGGAACCAACTTGTATAGGAGAAATGGGACTACTGACTTTTCTGCTATTTTAAGTGGCGTTGCATATGATCCGTGTTTCTTCTCTCTTGATGGTAATGTTAGGATTTCTGACGGGGCACATACTTCCGATACTAAATTTATCGGAGTTACTGATGTTAATTACTTTAATCAAGCAGAAGCGAATCAGTTTACAGTAAAAAATGCATATATAGATGCTCCTACAGCAGGTACTTTAACTAAAGACCCTGCTACTCCTGCAAATGCTGTAACTGTCAACAATGCTTTAGCTCTTATTGTTCAGCAAAAGACAGGCACTAAAGCTGATTGGTTTAGTTTTAATAAAGACGATGACGATAATACAGCGTTGGCATCAGTAGATGCTATTTATAATCAATATGGATATTTAAATGCATCACAAAATGATCGTTATATACAAAATGATGGGGAATATGACGGGAATAGTTTTTCATTTATTATGTCATCAGATGGTGGAATTACTGACAATGGATCAGATGGCTCAGATACAATGCTTAAAATTAATAAGACCGACAGTAGTGTTGATTACAATCGTTTGAGAATACGTTTTGGAGCAGATAAAAGCTATGAGGAAAAAAGTGTTTTTATAGATGTCTATATGACATCTGCTGTTAAGAATAATTTAAAATCATCGGCTCTAAAAGTTAGAATTGGTAACAATATTGCTGCGACTGGTACTTCTGGGAATGAGTGTTATGTATATTATATTGGATCAGATCAAATCGAAGCAGATGCGTGGACTACTCTTGAGTTTGTCCAGGGACAGCATGATGAGGTGGAAGGAACTCCAAATGCATCTGGTCTTAGAATGTTTCAATTTATTACTGAATATTTAAGCGATTCTAATGATGATACCACTTATTATCTAGACAACTTACAAGTTGGAGATTCTTCAAGAGGTCTTTGGAATGGTAAATTTAAATTCTTTCAATCATGGATATATGATAAGACTCAAGAAAGTAATACTTATGAATATTATGATCAAAGTTCTGCGTATGAAGTAGAAGATAAGATTTTACAATTTAGAATTCATGGGCTAGAAAGTGCTAACATTGGTACAAATAATAGAATAACTGGTGCAAATATATATTATGTAGAATATGATCTTGACAATAATCCTTTGGATACTGATAAAAAATTATTGATGGAAGTAGACCTTGAAAGAGGGATTAAGAAAGTCGGTGGAGAAACTTGGGAGCCTTGGGGAGCTGCTACTTCTGGATACGAAACTCCTTATAATTCTGGACATACAAACTATCTTCAGATTATGGATCCTCCAGTTCTTGAGACTTTTTCTACAAAAGCAGGATATGATGAAGAAGATAAGTTGAAAAAAATGAAATATAAAACTGCTGTCACTATGAATAGAAGGTCTTATGTGGGGAATGTGCAAGTCACAGATTCTGCTGATAAAGCTACAGTTTACTCTGATCGTGTGTATAAATCTGAACCAAATATGCCTGATATATATACAGAAAATGGATACGTTGATGTGGCAATCAATGATGGTGAATCCATAACCGCGCTTGCAAGTTTTGGAGATATACTTTTGCAGTTCAAGGAAAGAACATTGTATCTAATAAACTGTACTCAAGAAATAGAATACCTTGAAGACACTTCTAAGTTTCGAGGCGTTTGGGGACAAGGAGCTGTTTGTGAAACAGATGAAGGTATAGTGTGGGTAAATAAATATGGATTGTTTCTATTCAATGGTAAAGAAATAATTCCATTGATTGATAATAAAATAGATTCAGAGAATTGGGGTGGCACGAGTGCTGTAATTGGATCAAAGCCCTTAGTAGGATATGCTCCTCTTGATAGAAGTGTTCTTGTTGTTGGAGATGCAGATAATGCATCAAAAGGATATACTTTCTCAATGAGATCCAAAGGATTCACTCATATAACTGGTGCTAGTGGGGGAAATTTATTCACAAATGATATGACAAATTTAGTTAGCAGCAATGCAGGTGTTCTTTCTTGGTATGACAATACTGGAGCGGCTAATCATGTAACTGAAAAGAAATGGGACAATGCTGCTCGTGATGTATATATAGATATAAAAAGTAGGGACCAGGATTTTAAGGATCCAGCGAGACGGAAAATGGTTAAGAATGTTTATTTAACGTATCAAGTCCCTTCGCTTACTATGTCTGGAACGCTTTCAGCAGTAACAGACGAGGAGGATTTCGTAACAGTGTCTAGCACAGCCAATATAGTTGTTGGGATGACAGTTACTGGAACAAATGTTCCTGATAATACTGTAGTTTCATCTATAACCAGTGCAACCGTTTTTGTAATGAGTAACGATGCGACTGCAGGAGGAGCTCAGACTTTAACTATATCTGGATTAGTCCCAACAGTTAAGTATAGAACAAATGGTGGTTCTACTGACTATTCTTTTAATAGCGCATTAGCTGCTACTGATAGTGCTGGGAGTTGGCATACAAAAGTTCTAAAGCCAAATACATCTTCTGAAGCTAATAATGTATATTCATTCCAAGTAAGAATGTATGGGAACGCAGATAAAGATTTTGAAATAAACGATATCAATGTAGTATATCGAGATAAGGTGCTAAAATAATGAATTGGTTAGAAAAATTAAAAAATAAGAAAAAAGTAATGAGTAGGACTAGTTGGAAAGGAAGCGACGACTTCCATGATTGGTACAAGAAGAGTTTTAATTATAAGCATGGGAAAGGAGCAAGCGAAACGTCTGGTCTAGATTATGCTAAAGGATATGATTACAAGCCAAATGTTTTAGAAAAATTTTTAGATAAAGTCCCAGGCGTAGGTGGATATAGAGATTATCAGAGGGCATCAGATTATAAAAGTAGAGTTCATTATAACCCAGATGAGTCTAGGGCAGCTGATAAAATGATGGAAAGATCGGTAAATGTTACTGGAAAAACGATGTCAGACTTTCAGGCGCTTGACGATAGAATGTTATCTGATAGATTTAGTGGCGGATCAACTCAAATAGCTACTGAAGACCCTAGAAATTTTTCTTCTAATATTTTTGCCTCTGATGACGATAGATCGTGGCAAGATACCTTTGTTCATGGGACTAAATCTGGTCATGTAGTTTCCGAAAGGGAAAGGGTTGGTGCTTATAGAGGAAGATCTATGGACCCTTATAATATCACTACATCTAAGATGGGAAGTAAATTTTTAGGTATTTTCCCAAGAGGTTATGAGGGAAAGATAACTAGCAATGTGGCTGAAGGCGGAGGCTCCAAATTGGATCCATATGTAAATCCTGAAACTTTAAGATCTCAAGTAATGGGGAACAAGAATTTAGCTCTTGCCAATGAATCTTATTATAAAGACAAAGATGCATGGGATAGAAAAAAATCTTATAACAAAGTAGTAGCAGCATCTAATCAGAGACGAGGATATGCCGAATAAAGCAGCAAAACAAAGAAAAAGAATGAAACGTTTGAAGACAAAGCAAATACAAGAGTATAAAGCAATGAAAAGGCGCGAAAGGAAAGATGCCAAGCGACAAGAATACTAGAAGACAGCGACATCAATCCGCAGTAAAGCCTCAAAGAGGTAAAGCAATTCGTGGTGCTCAAGCTACTGAGTTCGTAAAGAAAGCTGGGTATCGTAAGTCAGAATTCATTGGTGGTAAGAAATACTATACTCCTATGAGTACAGATCCTACAAGCTCTGGAGCTGGTGGAGACGTAACTAATGTGACTATATCTGGATCTTCTGGAATAGGAGTAGACAATATAGGTGTATTTAATGTAACTACAGTAACCCCAGTTCTTGGAGGTCATGTAACGCCTATAACTGGTTCTGGAGTTATTTCCGTACAGGACTATGATCCAATTGGAGCAGCAGCAAGTGGTTTGTCTGCTAAAGGAGTGATCTCGTCAGATACTGTTTATGATGGTGATAGCCCAGGTACTTTTGCTACTCATTTCCTAAGAAAGGATGGAGTATGGGCTGATGTTAGTGCAAGTTTAAATGCTTTTGTTACTTGGTCTTGGGTACCGCAAAGTGGGACTCCATTCACAACGGTTGCAGATTCATCTGCTGATGCAATTACTGTAACTGCAGGAGCTGGTTTAGAATTTGCCGATACAAGTAGTGGGTCTACCGATGCTCTTACATTATCTAGCACAGTTCCAAATTTAACTGTAAATGGGGCAGGAACAGTTCATACAAATAATTATACAAATACTACATATTCGGTAGGCGATGGAGGTCTTACTCAAAATAATTTTACAAACACCTTAAAGAGTAAATTAGATGGGATAGAAGGTAGTGCTACAGCTGACCAATCAAATACCGAAATAAAAAATGCAGTAGAGGCAGCTAGTGATTCTAATACTTTTACTGATGCTGACCATACAAAACTTAATGGGATAGAAGCTTCTGCAGATGTAACTGATAGTACAAATGTTAATGCTGCTGGGGCTATAATGCATTCAGATATAGGTGAAAGCGATACTGGGTTTGTTGTTCGTTCAGGTTCGCAAGCTTATGATATAGATGCTACTGATTATATACAAACTGGAGCTAATACACTAGGTGATTCAAGTGGATATGCTGGGCTTTATCATTCAGCAGATGCTAGTGAATTAAAATTTTATACTATTAAAGCTGGTGATAACATTACTTTGGCAAAGAACAATGCAGGTGGTCAAGCTAATACATATTTAGAAATATCAGCAACAGATGCTCCTACTGCGAATAGATTTACTGGGATTTTAGATGATGGGGTAACTACTTATACTGCGACTAGTGGAGGTTCTGATACTTTAAAATTTTCAGGAGGGACTGGAGTAAATGTATCAGCTGCTCAAAGCAGTGCTGTGGTTACAGTTACATATACTTTAGATATTGGAACTGGTGGTTCACAAGCAGCGGCTGGCAATCATACTCATAGTTATATTGCTACTAGCCATGCTGCAAATAGTATAACTTCTTCTCATCTTACTATTTTAGGAAATACTTCTAATACTAATAGTGGAGATGTATGTACTTCTAATCATAATAGCATTGGATATGCGACTATAAGTGGTTCGACTGGCAATGGTGTAATGACATTTAATACTGGCTCTCAATTGACAACAGAATCAAATTTAACATATGATGCAGGTACGTTAATAGTTAATAAAACAGGTTCGAGTGATGGCATTATTAGAATAGAAGCTGATGAAAATAATGATAATGAATCTTATAATCCATATTTGATATTTGTGCAAGATGGAAATACTGAAGAATCAGCTGTATATATGACAAGTAATAAGCTCATAATAGCAAACGCTTCTACATCTGATGGGGGGATGAGTTTTAGAACTACTAATAGCAATACTTCTTATACAGTTGCCACAGAGAGAATGTTAATACAAGATGATGGCGATATAATTCCAGGCGGTAATGAAGCTTATGATTTTGGTTCTTCAGCAAAGAAGTGGGATAATATTATTGGCAAGAGTATAAAGGCAACAACATTTTATGGTGGCGATAGTTACGCTGGGTTGACTACAACAAGAAGCTTTACTGTTACTAATGGAGATGTTCATAATATAACAATAAAGGGCGGTATTATCACTGAATGGTCTGTATTAGAATAATTGAAAATTTAATGGAGAAATATTATGGGATATAAAGCAAAAGACACAAGAAGATCAGCGGCAAAGAAACTATCTGCAAGCAGAGCGGTTGCTGATCCTTATAATCAAGCAATAGGGATGCAAGTTGAAATAAAATCTAATCTGGAAGAACTTGCAGAAGCTAAAGTGAAACAAGAGGAAATGAATACTATTTCACAATCTATTCCCTGGTTAGAACAAGCGTTTAATACTGAAACGGCTGAAGACTCTTCAGGTATGTTAGATATAACCTTACTAAATGCATATTTTGGTAGTTTAGGGGGGAAGTAGATGAACGGACCTAACAGCATAAGATCTAGATGGGGGTTTCCATCGCTCAATGATGCAGATTGGAAATCTAAACATCTTCCATCTTCTTCTGGTAATAAGGGCTGGGAAAGCTATGGAGATCCAACCACAACTGCAATTGGACCAGCCTTCCCAATGAATACTGCTTTTGCTAATGAATCTGTAGCACTAAGAAAAGGAACTTCATCTCAAGCTGTTCCTGGGGCTTCTGGGAATAATATGAAAGTTGGTATGAATGCAGCTGCCAATGCACAGTCTAATTTAACAAACACCAAGATGGTGTATCAATCTCCTGAAATATCAAATGTTAAAGAAGTTTATAATAGTAATAATGATTTTAAAGTAAATAGTTTTGATCAACAACCTATGGATTATTCGGTAAATGTTACCGCTCCTGAAGAGGAAGAAATTTTTAATGTTATGAGTGGTAGTGGTCAGGATATGCATGCAGAGAATTTACGTTACGGTGAAAGCTTGGCTATGCATGGGGGGACAGGTAACCAACCTAAGCTTAGTAAGGTTAACCCAAATGAAAGACCAAAGTATGCTCTTGCCCCACAGGAAGCAGAAATTTTACAACCTGGTGAAAAGTATTCTCCAGATCTATCAATGGAAAATATAGAACAATTACCTTCTACGTTTGATGAAAACCTTTCTATTCCTCCTCAAGCTCCTGCAACGACAGCAACTCCTCCTGCAACTACTACTCCTCCTGCTACTACTGCGTCTGCAGGTGGTGGAACAGATAAAGCTGCTGGAAAAGTATCAAAGCTTGGAACGGCTGCAGCTATTGGGTTACCTTTAATTGCTGGGATTTCAACTCATCAAAAATTACAAGATACAATTGGGTCTTTAAAAGATCAAAGAAGGTCAGTGGAGGGAGCTCTTGGGAATATGGCTAATGAAGAATATGCAACTATAAGAGCAAGTAGAGATTCTTTATCTGAAGAAAGAAGGCAAATAGGAGCATTAGAGGGAGATAGACTTTATGGTCAATTAGAAAAAGCTAGGGGGACTAAAACTGGAGGGCTTTCTTCTGGGTCTGTAAAGCAATTACAAGACGAACTTACTGACACTTCAAGAACTAGAAGTGATGTTAGCTTGGCTCGTACTGAGGAGAAAACTTTTGCACAAGAGGATCAATTTTTAGCAGAGCAGTTTAATGAAAGAGGGAAGAGAAGTGCTGAATTAAAACAACTTAATAAACAAATAGATGAGCTAGATAAAGATAAGACGATGAACTTTATTAACTCAGTAGCAGATTCTGCTATTGGTGTTGTATCTGTAGCGAATCCTGCTCTTGGAATGGCATTGTCTGTTGGAAAATCACTTATAACTTAGGATAAAATTATGGCAGATATAAACGATATTATACGAATGATTTATTTACAGCAGTCGCTGCAAAGGAACCAGGCTTTAAACCAACAAAAAAAGTTAAGTAGCCAATTGTCTCTTTATGAGTCTATCTCTTCAGAAAAAACAGATCAGGCAGAGGAATTAATGGATCTTAGCAATACTTTGCAGGGGCAAGATGATCTTACTGCTGTTAGGGATAGCTTAGAACAATTAAAAATAGGCGTAGGTAATCATGATGATTTAATGTCTATCTATCAAGCTAAAATTGATGTAAAGAAAGCACATTTAGATACTGCTGATGCGATTCGTAATAAGCTTACCGAATTAGATAACAGTATTGAAAGTCCTGGTGGAATAAAAATTCTAGAAGATTTAGAGAACCAAATTTCTAGCATAAGTGAAAGTTTAACTGAGGATTCTGAAAAAGTATTGGATGACGATATACAGAGAATAAGAAAAGAGACTCAGACAAAGATTAGAATGTCTTTTTATGATACGGACCCAACGACTCCAAATATTGATCTTCCACGAGCATTTGGACATGGTGGAGGTCCTTTAGTTAATATAGATCCAAATACTGGAAAATCTACTGAGTTAAGATTTGTATCTCCAGAAAGAGAAGCTTTTTTAAAAAATACTATTCAAGATGAATATAGTTATGCAAGACAATCAGATGATTGGGAACCGCTTTATAAAATGTTGGAAGAAATGCCAGAACTCTTAAGGAAAGAAGGGATGACAGCTGCTAAAGCATTAGCAAAGGATCAGGCGAGTGAAGCTACAGCTAAGGGCGTAAGAGGAATGGATAGGGTTATTGGAGGTTATAAAGCTTCTTTAGATGAGATTATGTCAGACTTTAATCCAGTAGGTAAGCCAAAGTTTGAAACAGGAGTAACTGAGGGTCTTACTGATCAAGAGAAAAAGGTTATGTCTACATTGCCAGATGCTGAAAAATATGCAAATAGAAATTCTGAGAAGACACTGACCTCTTATGATGCAGAAGGACTTCTTGCTAGAGTAGAAGAGGCTTTAGTAGAAACACTTGCTCCGCAAGCTAGTGACGAAGCAAAAGCATCTTTTGAGACAAGTATGAATGAATTTATGGATCTACAGGGAGTTGGTAAGCTTAGTCCTCTTGATAAGGATAGAAGAAAAGTGATTGATAATATATTGGCAGCTTCTAGAAATCCTAATACGAAGGAATATGCGATAAACGAAGATCTTATAAATGAAAAATTAGAATGGGGTGAGTTTTTTTCTGGCGATATGACGGTGCCAGATGAAGGAGATGCTTTTGATTATCGAGCTGTAGATAAGCTTATCAAATTAAGAGAGTCTATTATAAAAGACATTGAAGCGGGATTATTTGATCCTTTTGAAGATGCTTTAGATCCTACTAATCCTATGCAACCTGGGACAAGAGTTTCTCCAACGGGAAACAGAAAGACTGGGAGGTAAAGGTTAATGCCTCAAGTCGTTAAAGGAACAAAAAAGAGGGGTCTTGGTTTATTGGGAAATCTACTTGTAGGTAAGGATGTTCCAGAAGAAGGATATCCTGATATGGAGATACTGGGAGTTGATTTTGACCCTAAAGTGTCCTCTCCTACAACTGGTCTTAGCATATATACTCCTATTTTTAATGAGTTTGAATTAGCTTATAAAAATATAACTGGATTAGATCTAGACCTTGGTCAGGGAAGTAATTACATAGAGGGCGTAAATAGAGAGACTAATAAGTCTGCAGCTCATGATTTAGAGATGTATAAGCAAGATGCATTAAAAATTGCAAATGAGAATCCAAATTTTAGAAATCATCTTTCAGATAATATGAAGATTAAATTTGCTGAAGAGTGGGGAAATCGGATTTACGGACTTGTTAATTATATGGCTCAACACCTTCCAGATAAGGGCACTAAAGAAGGCGATGAAATGAGATCAAGTTTTAACACTATTCTTGATGATGCTTATGGAAACTATCTTGTTCCTTTTATGCAGCACCATGCTGAATCAACTGCTGTAAGACATTCTGTAGATTCTCCTGGAGATTGGACGGGAAGAATTGGAGCGATGAAGGATGTTATGTTTGGCACTTCTAAGCAGGCAAGTCCTGAGCTTTGGGGTAGATTTAGACAGCTTGTTGAAGAAGGTGGAAAATCAGCAAAGGGGATAGCGAGCCCATATAGACCGAATGAGATCTCTAAAACTGTTGAAGATTATGCTCAAGATGAGTTTGAAAGCGGAATGCTTCAAGAAGAAAAAGGTAAAAAGAGATTAAGGGATATACAAGAGACTGATCCAGCAACAGGTAGATTTGCTGAGTCCTTTTCAGAAAGAGATATAGAAAATTTTAGAATCCTAGGAATGGATGCTCCTGAACCAATTGATAGAATAAGTCTAATAGTTAGAGATCCTATCTATTCAGGTATCAGAGCCAGTGAAAGCTTAGGATCTCAAGCTTTAACTACAGGTCTTGGCGTTGCTGGTGGTGCAGCAATACAATTCATTCCTCATCTTAGAGGTGCAAGTTTACTTGTAAGAACGATTGCTGGTATGGTTGGAAGTTCTCCAGCTATGTTAGCAGGTTATGCTTTAGAATCTGGAGATGCTTATTCTGCGGCTAGAGATCATTTAAAAGAATTAAAATATAGAGCTACAGCAGAAAAAGATAGATTAGACCCAAGCGAGTTTGATACTAAGTATGGTATTTGGGTAGGTGAAAACCATAGGATTACAGCAGATCAATTAGAAGACGACGATATAACCAAGATAGCTCAAGAGCTAGGTCAAGTATATGCTAAGTTTGCAACAGGTGTTGAAGTTGTTGCTACTTCATTACAATCTGGTATAGCTGCTAGGCAGGTAGCAACGTCTCTAGGGAAAGTATTGGGGAAGTCGGAAGGTCAATCAAAACTAGCTAAATTTCTTTCTGAAAAACTAGGCTCGACAATTATGAAGATTGGTGGAGCTAGTAAATACTTAGCAGGTGGTGTTGGAGTTGAGGCTACGGAAGAAGGTTTTCAAGCTTATATCCAGGAAGAGTTATTATCGCATAACCTTCCTCAGTATACAAAGGATATTGGTAAAATATATGATGAAATGATTTCTGGTGGAGTTTTTGGTGGTGCAATGAGAGCGGGTGGCTCCGTTATTGGTGGAATCACGAAGCGCATGAGGGAAAGTGCTGATGTAGCATCTGCTGAAGTTGAAAGAATTGAAACAATACAGACTAGAGAAAGAGCGAGAACTGATGATACTGACGATGTAGGTATAAAAGCTATCTCCCTTCTATATGGAGATTTTAGATCCTGGGTTGATACTAATGAAAATTTAAATTCTGGCGAAAAAGAGAGTTTACTTGCCCGTTTTGAAGTTATCTCTGATGACATAATAAAGACAGCAAAAAATCCTAATGCAATAACGAAATTCTTTATAGACAATAAAGAGGAAATAGAGGTGATGGGAGAGGAAGCAATAACAGAAGAAGATTTAGCTTTCTCTGGTGCATTAAATGAGAAGCAAATTGCTGCTATATTGGGGATAGATATTGCAGATCTTAAAATGCCAGAAGTGCTTGCAAAGAAGACAAAAAAGAAGAAAGCTCCATTACCAGATACAGACCCAGACTTGCCAGATTTAAGTAGATTAGAGCAAGAGTCAGGAGCATATGATGCAGCTCAGAACTTAGCTCAAGACTATGGGTATGACCCAGGTGATCCAGTAGATGTCGCATCATATCTTCAAGAGGAAAATTTATTTATTGATAAAGAATTAACTGAAGCTGAAGCGCAACTTGCCTTTCTATTAAATACTCCTTTATCAGAACAGAATATTACAAAAACAGAGTTAGAAACTCGAGTAGCTCAGGTTAATGAAAGAATTTCAATCCTTAGAGGCAATAAGAAAGCTGTAGTTAAAACAAAAGTTCCAAATTTATCAAAGAAGAAGAAAAAAGTAGTAGCTCCACCTAAAACTAAAGCAAAAGCTTTAGAGGGTTTATCTGGTCTTCAAAAAGAAATGACAGAGCAAATTCCTAAAGTAGCTAACAAAAGGGCTAAACACTGGGTTCCTAAAGAACAGGTAAAAACAAGAGTCGCGACGCAATTTATAGGTCAAGGTTCATCAGGCTCTTCTACTGATAACTATAAAAAAATGTATGAAAAAGCAGGTGTAGCAAATACAGGAGAGTATTCTTCGGATGATATAATTTTTATTGCTTCAAATGGGAGAAGACCTGGTGGGTTTAAACCTGTTGTTAATGGGGTATTAAAAGGTGAATATACTAATATTCTTAAAGCTATGGCTGAAGGTGCTACGATTATAATGGATACTAAAGAGCATCTAAAAAAACATGGTGATTATAATACAGGAGAAATGGCTCTAGCTAAATTTTTACATAAGCATGGTTATGTTTATAGCGACGGTGGCTTTTGGAAGCCTGGATCAAAGGTTAATTACGGAGAAATACTACTTTCGGGCGCAAAAATTTTAGAGGCTACAGTGGAAGAACAGGGTAAGGCGATTGCTAAATTGGATTCTAGGACAAATCAAGCAATTATAGCTGAAGCTAAAAAGGTTGGGTTAGATGTATATTTAAAAGAGGATACAGAAGATGGAGTTTGGTTGGTTAAGAAGCCAGAGGAAGGGGTTCAAACTGTAAACACAGACGAGCTAATAAATATTATAAAGAATGTGGATCTTGATAATAAGCTTGCTCCTGCTAAAAAAACTGACGCATTAAAACAGGGTGCTAAGAATGTAGCTAAAAATGTTAATAAGGCTGCTCGAGGACTTATTCCAATGCAGAATTATAGTCAGGAAATTCTTACTAAGATGTCTGATGAGCAACTTGTTGTTATTGCAAAAAAATGGGTTCTCCCAACTGAAGGCGTAGGAAGAAACCAATTAATAGATGGAATATTAAAAAGACAACCCCCTATTACAGAATTTCAAGGTGGAATCTTTGCCTTTAAGCCTGGGATAAAATCTTCTCATTTAAGGCAACTACATAAAATGTTTAGTCAAGGATGGGCTCAGGTGGTCTTACAATCAGATGGACTTATAGAGCCTTCTACTGAAAATTTTAGAGTATTTGTTGAAGAGCACGCTGGACCATTAATGTCTCCAGGAATTAAAGAGGCTTTTTATGATTGGGCTAATACATACAATCCTAAAACGAACAGATTACGACAGCTGGTTTCTGGTGTTACTGATTATATAAAAGGGTTTCAGAGTAATCCTAAAGTTGCAGCGGCTTTAAATGTTGATCAGAAGAATATTGATGCTATAATGCAAACAGTTTCTGAGAATATGAATGAAGGTATTTCTCAAAAGTTTTCTGAGGGCTCAGATGTTGGAATAGATAATTATACCCATTTAAACTCTGCTTTCTTCCATTCTATGGGAGTGACTTTAGATAAGGGTACTATTAAAAAAATTGAAGAACAAGCTAGGCTTATTGATAACTTTGAAGATTGGGTTACTGAAATAAGTAAAGATGAATACGGGCTTATTGGGATTGATGGAATGACACCAGTTGATATCATTGCTAATAATCTTCCTAGAGCAGATGAATTGTTACAATATTATGTAAGTAATCTTCCAGAGAATAATATAAGAATTAATCAAGGAGACTATGTAGTAGATCCGATAACTGGAGAGCTAGAAACTTCACAAGAAAAACGAGTGAATCTGAAGGTTCAAAAAGATAGGAATGGGTTTAAAAACTTAGGCATTAAAAAGCAGGCAAACCTTGAAGCTGAAGTTGGTACTGGTGTTAAGATTAGAAAGGCAGCAATTCTTCCTACTCTTGATAGACCTACTATGGCTGATAGACTTTTTTCACATCCTCTTTATTGGCTACATGGATCTGATGTAAAGTCATGGCAGCCTAGAAAAGATATAAATGGATATTATGTTTATGGCACAGATGGAAAGATGGAGGGAAGGTTTAAGCCAGTTTATGGATTTGTTGATGGCGATGATATGGCTCGTCTTACAAAAAATATCCTTGCTCCAAAAAATTATGTTCCATTATTTATTCGCGGAGATAGTGATAAGTTAGGCATAATTAAAATTACAAAAGCACATAAAATATCAGCGATAAATACTATGGCTGAGGTAGGACTAATGAGACAGGGTCATACTACAGGTGGTGATTATAGCACAATTCAAAATTTTGATACTTATTGGGAATTTGAACAAGCAATGCACAATATGGATGATGAAACTGTAAATTTATATAAAGGATTAGTCAAAAAAGAGGATGGTACTTGGGAAAAATTAACAGACGAAGAATTAACTAAGCAATTAGGAAGTCCATTAAAATGGAGAGCTGCTAACATAGCCAGACATGAGGCGTTTGTTGTTATGTTAGGTGGCGACTATCATAAGCTATCTGCTCATCAAATAATGCATAGAATTAAGATTTTATTTACACCAACTATTACAAGAAGCGGTGGAAGACCAAGCTCAATGTTGCTTGTGGATCTTGAAAAATTAAAAGATGCAGTCTCAAAGGGTAAGGCGAGTCCCCTGACCACTAAAACTCATTACCCTGGAGGAAAAACAGTAGAAAAAGAGTTGGTTCTTCAAATGGCTACTGGAAGTGATTATGTAGGCGATGGTCAATTAATCACTTCTCAAATGACATTTGATGAAAAATATTCGGATGAAGTTGGCGCTAAAAGAGGAGCTAAAAGAGCAAAGATAGTTTTAGCCTATAGAGAAGGAGATAAAAATCTTTTGCTGGGTAAACTTCAGGCTATGACATACGGCTTACCTTCTGACGCTGAAAGAGCAGAAATATTTAATGGAAATAAAAAGGTTGCCGAAATAATAAGAGATGCTCGAGGTGAGAATATTTATGTAGATAATGGTTCTGGTGTTTTTGATAGATATGTTGATCATTTTGGGACCACTGATGAGATAAAAATTCAGCTAGGAACTGACATGAGAAAGTTTGAAGAGGTTATTGAGTTACCTTCTGAAGCTACTGGACATATTCAGTTTACTAAGGCTGATAAAGAAAGAGCTCCTTTCCCTATGCAGATCGCAAATTATATGGATGATCCTGGTTTTATAAATTCATTGAACCGTTTAATCCAGGATAATAATAATCCATCATCTGCGGCTAATGTCTTAGACTACATGTATAGAATTGCTTTAGACTCAAAGAAATTCGATAAATTTATTTTAGATATGAGGAATAGGCATCCAGATTCAGTTCCAAGAACGATTCAGGAAGCTGCTAAGTTGGGAGCTGGTCATCATCCTACTCAATTAGATTATGGTAAGAGCCTTGTAAAGAATAAATTATTCTCAGAAGCTATGGATTTAAAACAATTAGGAGGTGTTCTAGATTTTAGAGCTAATTTTACAGATACGGTAGATAAAGATTCTGCTGTTTTACCTTATGACCATGAAATAAGAAGAACTATTGCAGGAGTCTTAAATCCAGGAGATCCTACTAAAGTAATGAATATGTCTTTATCTGAAGTCAATCAGGCGCTGAAAGACAGTCCTGTATATATCCAGCTAACAAGACATCCAGTCCCATCTAAGTCTGGGTACAGAATATATAAAGTAGGAAGATTTGAGACTGGAATAGGAGATTCTTTTTTGATTAACGATTATCATATAAAAGAGACATTTGAGGGTGATCACGATCATGATACTGGACATGTTATGGTGCTTCCTCCTGATATGTTAGAAGTTATGAAAAGAAATCAAAAAGATTTAGGTGGTTTAAACTTAAAAAAATATGCTGAAGGTGTAACAAGCCCTAATATTGGATCTCTTTCTGAATCTGCTCGGTTAATGGGCGATATGTCAGCAGGACAAAAAGCAATTGGTGAGATAGCAAATGTTCAGAGAATAGCTGGTATTAGTCAGTTAATATTTAACAGTATGGAAATAGAAGGCAAAACAGTTCGTGTTCGTAAATTTGACTCAGATATAGTTAATCCCGACACTGGTGAAAAGCAAAGCCTTGAACTTTATCTAAGGTTACAACTACAGGCTGCTGTAGATAACGTTTCATTTAGGCTGCTTAGTCATTGGGACTATTCGCAAGAGAAATTATATAAGATGGTTTTTTATAACACCGATGGATCTCCAATAAGTGATTTACAATATGCAGTGCTAAATCATGGATACATAAAAACGCTCAAAAAGACTCAGGCTATTAAGCATGGTAACTCTGAAGGGAATTCTCTTTCATTGACTGAATTGCTAAGAATGAGTCAAACGTATGATGAGTTTGTTGCTGATAGGGAAAAAATGATTAGGATTAGACTTAATGGTCTTGTTATTGAAGGTGCCTGGAAAGGTATAGGAAATGATCTAACAACTAATATTGATCTTACATCAGATATACATCCTCACGAGATGCTTGCTGTTTTACCTGCAAGACGAATTCCAAAAGATAGCGAAGGTAAGCCTTTAAGTATAGAAGAGATATTTGGAACTAGTAGGTTAAGAAGTGCAACTGCTCATGATATTGCGTTTAGAGAAATTTCAGATAGGCAAGAAAGACTTGATAGAATTATTACTGCTTATGCTATGGATAAAGGAGATCCAACTATTACATATGAACAATTAAATGAGCAAGAGATGAATGAAATATTGAGAGGCATTAAGAGTGGTGAACAGTGGGGATCTCAGATGAGAAGAGTAATGAATAGTGTATATGAATCTTTTGAGAATGATCCAGATAGAAATCTTGAAAATAGAGAAGCCAATAGTCAGACTTGGGATTATAATTCTGACTTTGTTCAGTTTGCTGAAGACTGGATTAATGGAACAGAGTTGAACAGAGGATATGTTAATTTATCAGAGGTTGAAAAGATAGCAGGAACTTATCAATTCTTGGGCGGGATATGGGATTCGAAGAATAAAAATATGCAATATAATGCAAGGAAACTTCCTCCACATATGCAGGACGAGGGAATATTCCAAGATCAAACATTATTACATCCAGGCTTAATGATTCCGTTCTATAAAAAATATAATGAAATACATGACGATAGAAACTTTGACTTTGAAGGACATACTATGGCTCCACAAGAAAGATTAAACAAAACAATAAAAGGATATTTTGGTTGTGAGTAAGTGCGGTGATATAGCAAACAACGAAATGGAGCAGCGACGTCTTGACTTTATGGAGACGCAGGCTCAGTTAGAAGGATTTGAATCTGAATTTGGATATCGTCAATTTGACGGGAAGATGGGGCGATTAAAGCAAATAATTACAGATGCTTTTAAGTCAGACAGACCTCTTTCTCAAAAGGATATTGATTGGGCTACAAAAAAATACGCTAAAGAAGGTAAAAAGTTCAGAAATAAAGAAGGTGGAGAGCAGGCAAGAGCTGCGTTTGAAATAACAGGGATACTTTTAAACAATGAGCATTTACAAAGTAGTTTTAATGATTATATGATAGAAGAAATTGTTTCCAGAGGCATAGAGGGTATATCATGGGACGATACTGACGGCAAGAGAGTTCCTATTTTGGATACTATACCATTAACAGTATTAAGGGTTTTTCATGGTCAGCTTCATGGTTGGGTTAATGGAGGTCGTCAGTTCAAACAAGTGCGTGGAGTCTTTGGGAATTTTGAATATGAATTTATGTCTCCAAAGCAGGCTGCTAAATTAGATCCTTCTGGATTAATGTATAAAGTAAATGCAGAAACTGAAGGCTATGCAGCTAGGGCTCAAGGTTTTGCTAATAAATTTTTTGAAAGCTATAGCAGAACTAAAGATTTAAAAACATACAGTGACACTCATTTTGGATTTAAGTCTATTACTCTAGATTTAGACCAGTGGTCTGTTAATCATGGTATTCCAAGAGATCAGGCTTGGAGATTTTTTAGTGATGTTATGGACGGGAAGGCTATCCTTCAAAAAGATGGTACTACTTTTGAATACTCAGAACATGTTCCTATTAAAGGTATTTGGACATATATAAACCCAGTAGATTTTGTTTATCCTGATTTAGAAGGAAAAGAAACTGTTCTTAAATTATCTCAACTTCCAGGGAAAGAAGGAGAGCTTAGTCAATTTAACGATTTTATTAGATTGGTTAATCAAGCACGGTTTATGTTTAAGGATATAGGTGAGTCAGCTCAATCTTCTATAAAAATGATAAAAGCAAGACAAGATAAAGCATTGGCAAGAGCAGAAAAATATAAGTTAACGGAATATATGGATCAAAAGCTAGAGCCTTTAATTGATACTGAGCTAGAAATTGGTGGGCTTAATGCTGCTGAGTTAAAAAAAGGTAAATATTATCCAAAATCTCATTACAATGAAGATATTCCTATGTTGTATGATCGTGGAGCTATTGACCAAGAAAGAATTTTGGAAGGTAAAATGGATGCTATGAAAGACAATCCAGATCCTAAGAGAAGAAATGAAATGCTGCAAGACATTATTGCACATAGAGCGTCTATAGAAGGTATGAAGGCTAAGAGCGATATGATTATGGATCCAAATACTGTTTTTGATCAACTGACAAATACTCCAGTTCGTACTTCTGTTTGGTGGAAAAATATGAAAAATATTACACACGTTTTTGATAAGTATGGAATGAATAGAAAAGATCATGATGTAATGATTGATTATGTTAACCAGGTATCTCAACAGACAGCAAGAAATGAAAGTTCATTAAAGATATATGAGGATGTATTAGAGGCAAAAATAAATGGAGCTAATGAAAATACCATTAATGCATCTGCTGAACTTTATAATACTGTCTTTTATAATCGTAATGCTGATGCTCAACTTTTTGGAGCAAAACAAACTGCTGAGAAGTGGGCATCTAGGCTTAACAATATACCTTTTAATAGTTCGACTGAAGAAGGGGTTAGAAGAGTTGCAAAAAAATTCTCTGCCTTATCTACTTTCACTGCTTTATGGGGACCAACTCAAGGAATTCAAAATCTTTCAGCAGTTTTATTAAAAGCAGATATTTCTGGAAGTCATGCTATGCATGAAGCAATGCATGAATATTGGGGACCAAAGAAAGGCGTTTGGCAAGCAAGGGTTGGTAAATCTGGGATTGCTACTTTAGCTGAGTTTGTAGACACATACTTTTCTGCAACATTAAGACCTGCAGAATTAGCGGCTACTCGGGCAGCTAGAACAAGAATTCTTGGTCTGTTTAAACGACAAGAACAACTTTTAAAAAATGCTCACAAAAAAGGAGGAGTAAACAAAGTAGCATTGGCAAAGCATAATAAAGATTTAAAAAAATATAGGACTTATTTAAAAACATTAAAGGATAAGGTTACTAGAGCTAAATATGATGCGGCAGCTCAGTGGGCTATAAGAAGAAATACTACATATGGAGATAATCCTACTTTTTGGAATAGAATGAGAAAAGCAACTGGAACTTTCACTTTAGATTTCTATCCTTCTATTGGAGATACTGAAATTATTTTAAGATCCTTAAGTTATATTATTGGTGTTAAAAGAGCAGTAGCAACAGGATATGCGGATACAGAAGAATCAAGAAGAGCTGTTGAAATGGGGAAAAGATATGCTCTTTTAACTGACTTTGGACTAACTCAAGCTAGTGTGGGTGCTGGATTTAGAGGACCAGTTCTTGGTGGGTTTATAAATAAAATGAGGATATGGCATCAACAAAAAGCTGGATTTGACTTTAGACTTTTAAGAGATTGGTCGAGATCCGTAACTCCACTTGGTAAGATGAGAAAATTTAGGATAGCTGCTAATATGCCAAGACTTTTTCTTAGCACATTTACAACTGATAGTTTGAATAAAATATGGAGAAAAACTATAAGCGGAGGTACTTCACAGCCTTTATTGGCACAAAGGAAAGTAAATCCATTTTCAGCAGCAGGATATTCTGGCAATCTAAGAATGGGAATTATAACTGGAATGTTAGATCTTTGGCTTTATGCTCCAGGATCCACTGCATTCTTAATGGGAGTTATCCCTAAAAGATTTTTTCAAGGTGCAGCAATAAAAGGTGTCCAAGGAGCTGGTTCTTCTGCTATATCATCTGCACTTTTAGCTGGTACTATTTTACACAGTTTATTTACAGGAGAAGAAGATCAAGATTGGGATGAGTATGTTAGCAAGTGGGGAAGAAAATGGGTAGGTATTGGTGGGAATTGGATGGTGAATATTATTCTAGGAGTATCTCAGAGTTTAGGTCTTGCAGATAAGTATCCAAAAAGACATACAAAAGAACATTGGAAAAGAGTTTCTGATACAATAGTTACTAAACCTGGAACAGAGTATGTGGTTGAGCCATTAGCTGATATTTTAAAAAGAAGATAATTAACTATTGTATAGATTTAATTTAATACCTTAAATTTATATATCTTTGTTGGTTGGGATTGGGCATCCAATTGACATTCAGGGTGAGCAAAGCCAGAGTCGGACGGTTTCTCTGGCTTTTGCATTATATAGAGTAGTACCGATTCCGACATTACCTTCTAAAAAACATCATTCTGAAAGCTTCTTGCTGTATTTATCCCAGCAACCTGCCATAGCGAAGGATAACATCTCCAGCCAGTCATCATATTTCATTACAATTAAAGGTTCTTCGCGATCAGCTTTAATAACCTGCGCGTCAACATTTTTATTGGGTATCATCCACTGACCCATAGCTCTTCTGCATTTAGCCTGGACTTTAATATCGTCACCAATTAGAACATCTACTTCTTCGTGTTGTCCCATTGCTGCACCATTGGATCCCCAAGCTCGTTTAACTTTTATATCCCCGTCAAAGAAATCTTTTGTCATGTCTACTATTAATCGTTCAAAACGATTTCCTTTAGCTTTTGATTTACTTGGCATCTTTAGTTATCCCTTCTACGGTAAATTCTTTAATCAATGATTCTTTTCTATCATTAGTATGCATAACAATAGCATCTACAAATCCCTGAATGTAAGCTTGTCCTTCAATTGTAGTATCAAATGCTTGCATGGGTGCAGCACCTTGTCCTTTTGTTAACATATCTTTCCAGTATACCATATATTTCATATCCTTTTTCTCTCTTTCTCAAAATTAAAAGCCATTTTTCTAGCTTTACCAACTAATGCTACCATTTGTTCGCAATGCTTAGAACAAGTAGTTGCAATTGTATATGTTAATTTTTCAGATGTATAGTCTGTAAATTCATAGTCAGCAATTTCATTACAATCTTTCATCATACAAGTTGGGTATTTAGCTTTTTCTATTTTCACAATACCTCCTCGCGCTCGCTACGCTGCGCTCCGCACGGCTGCGCTACGCTTGCGCTCGTTTTGCTGGGACAGGTATTTGTGATTTGTCTTTTTCTGAGTTAGAAAGGAATGACACCTGCCCCAACATATTATTTTACTGGTACTAAGTTAATTTGCTTAACTCTTTTCAGCATATCTTTTATTTCTTCGTCTTCTTTGGGATCTTTACTTTGTTGTTTGTCGCTTAATTTCTCATGAAACAAAACTCTATCACCATCAAATCCGAATATTAATTTTTTATTTTCACCATATCGAACTTTGGCTGCTACGATTTGAGTTTTATTCTTGCCAAGCTCACTTTCTTCATAGTTAACTTTATAATCATAATATACAAATAAAACATTTTCAGCAACCTGTTCAATAGAGCCAGATTCTGCAAGATCAGACATTTTAGGTACTGGGTCAATCCTTTTTTCAATGTCTCTATTAAGCTGGCTAATTAATATAGGTACAATCTTATATGTCTTTGCAAGCCATTTATATTCATTCATGACAGTCTCAAGTTCAAATCTTCTTTGATCGTATCCTTCCATTCTTATTAATTGAATATAGTCATCAACTACAACATCGGGATTATGTCTCATTATTTGAGATGTTGATGATGTGAGATCTCTTGCCGTATCGCACATTATTAATCTGTTAGTATATTTATCTACTATTCGATCATTTACTTCTAAAAGTTCTTTATATGACTGGTCCGTCAAATTATTCATTCTTATATCAGAATAGCTAAGATTTCCACTTTCTAAAACAATGAGTTTCTTCATCATTTCTATATTGGTCATCTCTCTATTTATACAAAGTACTTTTAATCCCTGGTCAATAAAATTCTTTACAAGATTAATCGCAAAAGTAGTCTTCCCGTGACTAGGTCTTCCAGCGATAACGGTTATCTCACCTTTAGTCATTCCTCCTGCTAAATTATCCAATCTATCAAATCCAAACTTTACATAATTACCACTAGTCTCAATGGATTCTATTGTTTCATAAATTATAGCATCTAAGCTTGGTTCTTTATCTGGCGTTAATGAAGTTAGTTCATCTGTTCTCTTCTTTATTGATTCAATAAGATCATCAAATGTTTCATTATCAAAAGCAGATTTTTGAATTTCATAAGTGGTATTAATTAATTCTCGTTGCAAGAATTTTTCTAATACAATCTTAGCATATGTAGATGCGTTAGCTGTTGTAGGAATAGATTGAGATAGTCCAGTTATATAATAAGCTGTTACCTTCTTCTTTTGTTCATCAGAAAGGTTAGCCATGACTGTAATTGCATCAATATCCTCATGATTTTCAGCCATAGATACCATTTTACTCCAAATTATTCTACTAGTATCATAATAGAATATATCTGGTTTAGGTATAAATTCTTTTATTTCTGTGATTAGTTGTGGTTTTAGAAGGATTGAACCTAATACAGATTCTTCTGCTTCAAGACTGTGTGGGCTAGCTTTTAATTGAGTTTCTTTTTTTATTAACTTTTTCTTGCTTAATCTAGGCATGGTACACAAGACTCTGGTGCTTGATAAGAACCATTTGATTTATCAGGCTTCCCGTCTAGTGCTTTCCCTATTTGATTAATTGCTTTTCGCAGGCTATTTGTATCTGGAGCATTAGTAGCTTCAATGGAGTTAAACGATTTTAAGGCTGCTAATAATATCTTACATTCTTTTGAATCAATACTTAATAAATATTTATTCTTTTTTAAATCTTGTATGAGTGTGTCTGGGTCTGTGTATACTAACATGGGAATCTCCATTTCTTTTTTAAATTTATAATAGCAACGAGCCAATTATCACTAATTTTCGATTGTCAGCCAACGCAAAAAAAACCAGTTAACAACTGGCTCGTTTATTTCTGTTTTTCCGATTAACGAATTTGGTTTTAATTCGTTTTTGGGGTAAGGAAAGTTTAGTCTTTTATAAGATTATATCCAACCTTAAAAGCCGTCTGTTTTATGTTCTTACCCCATCCAAAACCTATTGAAGATATTGGATCTGTGTAATTTTTACCATGATCAACGTACTCTGTTATAGCATTATATGCATCCCACATTGTCTTCCCGTTATTACCTTTACCATATCTAAAATTATTAACTAAAGTATCGTATTGCGGTTTAGCAAAGTTAGGAATCTTTCTCTTGGTTATAGGATGAAATGTAACATTATCGCGGTTAACTAAAGTTGGAAATACAGTTTCAAAGTATTTAGTCATTATGCTTTCGTTGACTTCTGCTTCATTCATAGCTCTCATTATTGTAACTGCTGAATCAATATTACCTTCACAAGTCTTTAAAGCGCTTGTTAAGCTGGCTAATCGATCCTTTACGCCCGTTGTATGTCTTAAGGCGATACCATTATCAGTTCCTTTATTTAACGCGTATTCAAGAGTATTATTACATACAACTCTAATCATTGTTGGTTTCATTGTTACACCTGTAGAACCATTGTGACTATTAAATAAAAGAACATATCTTTCTACATCATCTCCGAGGTGTCCAATTGTACTCTTTTCTGGTGCTTTAGCAAGTATCCAGATTTTTTGACCATCTTTAACAGCACCAGCTGTTTCATATGTGTATCCATGATCCAATAAAACTTCATCAAATGGTTGAAACGCATCCTCGTTTTGTAATACTTCATACTTTTTAGATACATGACCTAAGATTACAGGGTTCATATCCGTATCAAATCTATATGTACAACAATATTCTGTTGGAACATATGTTTTACCTATATACATAAATTTATTTAACTTAATGTATGTTTCTGTTTTATGAACTTCCCAATCCAAGCCAGATAGCTTTAAAGCTTCATCGGTATTAGGTGATATTTCAAGTTTCTTACCAAGTCCATGCCAAGGTGTTTTACCTACATAGAACATGGCGTTGTTATTCATTAATTCGTGTGCCATTTTTATTCCTATTCTGGGGGATCAACCCCCCTTAGACGTTTTTCTGCTTTCAGGATTATGTCTTTACGATCTGCATTGTTTCGTATTATTGCAGCTAGATAATCTAGCGTAAAGCCTTTCTTATACATCTTATCTGACATATAAATATTTATTCCATGTATAATATCTTTTAAATCTTTAGTAGCTCCGACAGTATACATGAATTTACTTCGTTGTTGTTTGTTTAATTTCCCATTATAAACATATCTATTACAGATATTAAATAACTTCTTAATTAAATCTTGCATTCCAGGTTTTAATTGAGCATAGAAAAGGCGTGCCTCGTCATTCATAACCGTTGGATCGGTTGTGTATCCGCAACGAGGACAACGCCATTTACTATACCTAGGCATTAAGTAATAGCCATTGGAGCATTGTAATCAATTTTGATCTTTTCGCTCTCGCCATCTCCATTAGTATTACTTACATACATTCTTTCTCTATCTCTCCACATTAATGCAGCTTCCACTGTCTCTTCTTCAATTCCATCACGACCATTGTATGGTCCTACGCCTTCAAGATGAATTTCTTCAGTGGATGGATTAAGCATCTTTAGATAATATGCATGTTCTTTTTCAACTGGGTCTATTTCGAACTTAATAAGTTCATACTCGCTATTATTAATAGTGGATTTATCCAGGATCTCAGGTTTCATACTTTCTACTATCTCTTCTACGGAGAAATGATCGAGGTACAGTCTTCTTGTGCTAACATTACGAACTTTAAATGTGTCAGCAGGATTAACTGCAAGCCAATTGTTTGTTTCTTTAGCATATTCAGCAGCACTAACAGCTTTCTTCTCATCCCGTCTAGCTTTAGCCATCCGATTAGTACGTTTCCTCATTAGATCTAAGAAAGTAGCTAATTTATCTTGAGCTTTCTTTCCATCTTCTGAATCCATGTTAAGACAATCGCCATTATAGTCAAGAATCATAGTATTAAATAGTGCTATTTTCTTAGCATCTATATAATGACCGTTATCATCTTTCTTACCACTGTTATAAAGATAATAATCTGGACATTGCTGTCTCCATCTACTATTATCTCCTTCTTCACTAAGTTCATCGAATCTTATCCAATGATTCTTAAAAGTAACTCTCCATGAATTATGAGAAAGACTTTCAACCATTGATTGAGCTCCCCACTTTCCTGCATGTTCAGTCATTTCAATAGTTTTCTTATCTGCAACAAAGTATTGCCTTTGTTCTTTCCAGTCTTCTTTAGTTGGATAACTTCCACTAAATCCATATACTTTGAGCCCTTTTCTTATTAAGTAGTATGATTGGTATCGTTTGTGATCTTTGTCGTTTGTTATTATTCGTTTCCAGCTTAGTAGTGTTAATATTTCGTTTAATAACATTAGTCTACCACTGTTCTTACTTCACGTCTCATGTAATCAAACTCACGAACTTGAGTTACTTCATATTCGCCAGGCGGGATTGTGATTGCATTATGCTCTTCGTGTGTTAAAACGCCATCACCACCTTCTATTCGCATTACTCCAGGAGTATCTCCACCAGTCATTTTTCTACCATATTCATTAATTCTATGAAATAGTGTAACATCTACGCCAGGATTATTAGTTGCATTAAATGCGTGGGCATGACCAGTTACTTCACCTTCAGCAATAACGGTTCTACTTGCTTGATTCCATCGGTCATTCTTATCTAATGCGCTGCTTTTATTTCCATTGTAATCTTCTATGTGCTCTTTTATTGGATTTTCGAGTTTTCGAATTAGCACGTCGCCTTGTTGGTATTTTATCATTATTCCTCCATGTATGATCCGTATTTATCTAAGAAAACACGAATCAGGACTTTATCACCATTTTCTTTCTTGATCTGCCAAGTAAATTCCTGTCCGTCTAGGATTTCTGACATCTCTACTGCCGTTAATGGTAATTTTATTTCAGGTTTGTCGGACTTTTTTTCTTCAGGGTGTTCCATAAGAAATCTTTCTAAATTTTTTATATGCTATGCGAAGGTGGCACTTATACTGCTCACTTATTTCTAAGTACTGACGGGTCATCTATAAATAGAATCTGTAGCCAGGTGTTACTGTTGTCACCTTTACCTTAAAAACAAACATTTTTAAGAAACTACCACCGCTTCAGATGGCGAGAGCTTCGCATAACAATTTTATAATAAGGGCAATACCCCGATTTACCATCATCGGTTAAGGTTAAGGATTCGAACCTTGTATTGCAGCGAGCCAAAGTATCGCCCTTTATGTGGAAGGGATTAAAATGGAAGGTCGTCGTTCTCCTCAACTGGAGCTGGCGCACCATCCCATTTACTCACTTTTACCTCTTTAGCATATATTTTATCTTTATACTCTTCGTGAGTCACTTCAATTATAACAGGTTGCCCCATTAATCTTGTTTCATCAATCGTTTCAGGAATTACAGTTACTTCTCTTTTGTGTCCTTTAACACTTAATTCCTTTTTCTCAAGTTCATATCCAGCTGCGGCTAAGAATATAGAAATTCTTTTATTTCCACCTGGATTAGCTTTAAAGTTTTCGTCTTTATCTGGAGATTTCCATAAGAAGAATCCTTTACTTTTGACTTCTCTGTTTACGAATTGAGATCCACTAATTTCATCGCCTTTTTCATTGCGTAATGTCATATCAGCTACACTATTATCAAGTTTATAAGTAGCTTCATATATATCAGCTATTTGATTATCGTTATTTGTCCAGGTCTTTTTAAAATCAAAAGAATTAACTCTTGATTTATATTGACCTTTAGGCAGCACTACAAATTCATCACTTTCTGATGGGTCATAATATGTTGTTTTTTCTTCAAAACTCATTTTTTATTTTCCTTTATTTTTTAGGACCTTTTTCGATCCATTCAAGTAGTTCAGGGAGGTCGGTTTGAGTTATTACACCTTTCCTGACATTCAGTTCTATTCGTTGTATTTCTGATTCTGAGAATTTAGCTTCAAGCATCTTCTCCTTTATCAAAACTTTTTCTTCAGGTGTTAGATCAACTACCTGGTTTCTATAAACATCATCAGCGATATTCATATATGTATTAAATGCTTTCTTTTGACAGTTAGTTACGGCAGCCTTAAGAGTATTACTAACTCCTACAAATTGATCTGTATTTTTAGTAGATTTTTGAAATGGATGAGACGCGATAGCATCTCCCGTTCTTTTTATTCCGCAATCAAACCATGTTAATCTTCCGTGAACTTCATATTCTATATCGCCCATATTACCTGATTTTATAACTTCAAAAGACCATCCAGGATAATATTCATCAGCGATTAATCTCATATAGCTTAATTCTACATATTCTTGTCCATCAAAGCCTCTTTTCTTCACTTGAGAACCTGGTGTTTTAAGATTGCTGACTGTTTTATGCTGTTCAGTAATTTTATGTAAATGTTCCTCTATTTGAGGCAACATATTTGATACTACTGTTAATTCGTGTTCTTGATCTCTACTCATTGTTACTCCTTATTCATTATAGTTAGATTTAATTTTGTTTTATATCTTTTTCTTCTTACTACCCTTTTCTTTTCATTAGCTGGTTTTAACAGCTCTATGAATCCTTTACGAACTTTATTAAAGAATTTATCTTCTATACCTCTCCAATTACCTTGGACATTCTTTTTACGCGGCATTATATACTCTCTTTCTTTTTATAAGGTGAATCGCAATGATTTCTAAATGAACAATATTTACCACATTCCCATGACTTATAAGGTGCTCTACCACTTTCACCAAGTGAAAATGCGGGTGGTTCTTCTTGTCCTTGATATTTATTAACTATGTGCCAATAATTTCTTGCAGCAGTCATATAGTTAAGATCTGCAACTTTACTTTTTATTACACTATTGTCTTTATTAATGTAAATATTAGACATATGAACAATATGGTCACAAAATTCATTAGAATCTTCTATCATGAATCCATAAGTGCCTAATTGAAATTCATAGTTATTTGATGGGTTAGGATCTGGCTTTGAACCAAATAGACCTTTAAACTTCCATGAGTGAGCAGTTTTATAATCAAACAAATAGCCTAACTTAACTAAATTAGGTCCATCAGGCTTTTCAACTACAATTAATAGATCAAAGTGACCATTTAGGTTTAATTCTTTATGTGAAACAGCGGTTTCATAGTAATATTTAATGTTATTACCTGGTATTTGAGCACTTGTTTCTCTATCTATCCACCATTGGATTGCATCATCAAAATCTTGACCCATTACTGTTCCAAGTCTCATTTTTCTTACATCTTCTGGTTCTGAGATCGCATGTTCATACTCATTATAATCATACCAATGTTTACGAATACATAGACCAGCACCTGATGCTGAATATTTTTGGAAATTATCTTTTTTACGAACTACTAGCTTTTCTTCGTTCTTTAAAGCTAAATATCTATCATAAATTTCTACTGGATTAGGGCATTCTGTATCTATCATGGAGCTCCTCTGAGAACATATGTTTTAATTGTTCAGGGTGTGTTTTATTGTTAAAAACCTTAAGAGAATTTAAGGCTAAATGGTGCATTTTTAAAAGGAATCTTGACGCTTTAAGGCTATTTTCTATAGCATCTTTAGTATCCTTATCCCCCTCTATATCAAGTACATCTGAGTAATTCTTAGAGTACTTCATTAAGTCTTTCATTAGCAATACCATTCTTCCTACTGTCTTGGTCTGAAGTATGTTATGATCACTATGTTTTATTTTCATAATCCGAGTTCCTTTAGTTGTTTATCGAGATCTGTTTTTACATCTTTAGGTAGTGTGTCCCAATATTGCATAAAAGCAGTGATTGCTAATTTATGTCTTTCAAGGTGACTTTGTTTTTCAATTAATACAGATGCTAAGTAAATTGATAGATCCAGAGCTTCTTCTATTGATTCTTTTAAATTATCTCTATTCTTTTCACCATTTATTGGAATATCTCCACCGTATCTGTTTCTTCCGATCTCTAATCTTTCGTTTATTAATGACATTACTTTATGTTCATTTTCTTGTAGTTTATTCATTTTTCCTCAACTCTCCAGTGCTTTAGCGGCACTATTAGTTTAAGTTCACCAGCAAGTTGCTTGATAAACCCTTTGTCGAATGCTTTACTGTAACTTATCCTGTAAATGTTGCGTTCCGTGAAGTATACAATGCTTTTTATGTCTTTATTATTTACTTCATCTAAATTTATGGTCCAGGCTCCACCAGACATTCTTAGCTTACCTTTTTCAGATTCTTTCTTGATATACATGTCTCCATCTATTAAGCCGTGCATAATTAACTCGAGATCCAATTAGTCTTCATATTCAATTATCTCCTCTATTACAGGTCTGTATGTTCTTAACCACTTCATTCCTTCAATACTATTATGTATGTGATTTGATACTTTATCTGTTGTTTCGATTATTTCTTTAGATATGTTTGCTGTTGCAATTGGTCCATTAATTGTAATTTTACCATATTCTTTTATAAATGTATACTCTTTTATAAAGTCTGCACACATTCTATTAACATAAGATCCAAGAAGAGTAGTTCTATAGCTATGTCGTTTTTCCTCACCGACTATTTCTTTCTTCTTATTATAAATAGGTATTTTTATGGTACTATTTTTAGTAGCTACCACTTGATATAATATCATATTATCCATTTAGACTATCCCCCGTAAAGCTACCCAAAATAATTCTGGTGTTAATCGTTTAACATTACCTGATTTACATCTTTTTGCCATATTAGTTAAAGATCTAGATATGTGTTCATCTATCATATTTATCATTTCAGCAGATAATTGAACATTATGTTTATGAAATATATCTTTTGTTTTTTTAACATATAGTGTTCTCATTATCCCCTCCCATCACATTTAGGACAAGGCTCTTCATTTACATCTTGAGCTACATTACCTTCAAAGTCATAACCGAATGTTTCATAGAGTATGACACCTTCACCTTTACATTCAGTACAATGTGGATTTACTTCTGGTACATTAATTTCTTTTTGAGATGGTCTACCTTCCCACTCCATATCATATTTATCTGGCATCTTTAGTTCCCTTTATCTTAGCGTTTAAGTTTATTATTTTCTGTTCTAAGTCTTCTACTTTATCAATTAATTTAGATATATCACTCTTTATGAGAGTAAATTTTATGTCTTGATCAATTAGATCTTCAACTTCGGTTTTCTCTATATTATCAATTCTTTTATTAGTTAGAGTGTGAGTATTCATCATCGTTTGTAATGTTGTTTTTAATTCTTGTTCCCAGCTCATGCTATTACCTCATATGCTAGAGGTTTATCTTCTTCAACAAAAATCATTTTTATTGTCGAATTCTGCCCTTGAATGGTCTGGAATCTTACTATTGTCCCTTCTTTAATATCATTAGCCTCAAGAAATTTCTTAGGTAATGTTATTCTTCCCTTATTATCAATTTTAGTTTCACTTATATACATCATTGTTTATTTACTCTCTTTCTTTGTGTTTGAATTAACCTTCACCACCTAAGTCATGTTCTTCATCATCATGAGATCTTCCGCCTGTACTATCTAGATTATCGTAATCTTCTTCTGTTTCAAGTTCATTAATATTTGTATCCCATTCAGCAAGGACATCCTTATTTACTGGTTTATGAACATTTGTTACTTCTTTATCTATTGAGACATCAAGACCAATCTCTTCTAGTCTTTTTAAGTGTGATTGATAATCCATATGTAGATTAGCATCTATAGCTGTTTTAATATCTAATAAGATGTCGGTTAGTTGTGATATTGTCATTTTATTTCCTTAATATTACGAGGGAGTGCTCTCGAGGCTGCTACTGGCTATTCGAGTATTCCATGCGCGCTGTGCCTTATACACTCCCTCTGTTTGATCAAATTTATCGGAACAGGATAGTTAGTATAATTTAATATACCCAGTTATCAGCTTCACCCTTAGAGGCTGTTCCGATTTTACATTACAATGTCGAAGAATAACATTTTATCTTCATCTTTGAAATATTTATCAATTATATTAGATAACCACAATAAATGGTTTTTATTTACTAAATCATATATCCAATAACTACCACTATCTACTATTTCCATTTTATTAGCTTGTTCTTCTGTTATACCTTCTCTTGGTTGATATTCAATAAAACTTGCCCCTGGGAAATCCTCATTAGAAATTCTCATTACATAATGTCTTTCTGGTTCGACTCTACCATACTTCTTCTTTATTACCATTTCAATTACATCATCTGTACCTGATGTGAATGCTTCAGCCCAAATCTCTTTAGCTGGATCATCAAAAACCCATTGAGTATGATATAGTTTGTATAATTTTAATGAGTGTATTGTCATTTCATTAGTCCTTTTATTAAATGATATATTTCTTTTATATCTTTACGATTAAAAACTATAGTCCAGAATAATATTTGAAATATTAATAATAGATTACTTTCCATTTTCTTTTTCCTTGTTAAATCCAAAATTATCCCATATTAATCTTTGTATTCGATAAATCTTGGTTAAAGCTTGCCACTCCCTTACCCATCCATCTGGATCTTCTTCCCATCCTTTAGGAGGACGATTTGCTTGTTTTGTTTGCTGTTTTAGTTTCTGCTTTATTTTCATGGTATGTTCCCTAAAAGTTAGGCGGAGGAAGAAAGAGAATCCTCCCCCACCTTTGAGCATCGAATGAGATGAAGTGTCGATAGGGATACGACCATTCAATGCGAAAAGCCCTTATAAATTCTTCTTTAAGTATTTCTTTTCTCTTTCCACCCTTTCATTCACTTGAGATCTTATAAATTGCCATACTTCTCTACCAATGGGTATAAATCTATTATGTTCAGCCATTCTACGGTATCGCTCCAGTTTAAATGTCTGAAATATTATAAATGATGTAGTGGCTACTGAGTAAAGCATTATAGCCAACATTACTAATTGGAAGTTAGTCATCTTTTTATCCTCTTTTTAGTTAATAAGTTTATCCTTACCACTTTAGTTGGTCTAAGATAGTATTCATCTCTTACAGTATTATACTTCCATCCTTTATCTTCACATTCGTCGCATATGTAGTATGTATGTTCACGTGCTTTTAAGTACGATCTTTGTTCTTTTGATGGATATGAAGTTCTTGCTTCAGCATAATTATTACAGTCTTGTATATTACAATTCATTACTTACCCTCTTTTGTTATTGGGTCGCAATTATAGCATTCTTTTACAAACATTTGCTTACCGCTACGAGAATAAATATTTAATAGTCTTTCGGTACAACCGCATCTGGTACAGGTCATCCTGATATAAGTGTGTGTTGACTTGGTAGTTATTAATCGAGGTTTGTGTATGTGTTTCATCTTATATTTCCCTATTGTGTGATATGTTGTTGGTAGTAATAGTAGGGTCAAGTACCTGTGTAAGCACTCAACCCTCTATTATGTTTGATCTTCCCTCAAATGAGGGATGGGTCAGGCTGGACCCAAGGTGTAAGTGCCATCTTCAGTCTTGGTGAGTTTCATCTGTGCATCATAGTCCTCTATGTCAGCATCTTTTGGCACGAGGAATGATGTTGGTGCATCCGATGGTAGGTCACGTTTGTCACCAGTAGCATTGACGAACTCGATTTGTTCCCCAGCTTTGTTTGTTCCAATGGAGTTTTCATAAAGATTGGGTGAATAGTACGAGACAAGCCCGTCTTTTGAAGTTTGAAGATAAAATATCATTTGTATTCCTTTCTTTGATTTTCACTTTCAACTAAAATTGGAATTTCATATTCCAAATCAAGGACGCAGTCAATCAATTTTAGCCACGCACTATTTTGTGGTAATTTTTGAACTTCCTGGAATTCTACGAGGAGATGATGTTTATGTAGGACTATTTATGTCGCATATAACGAAAAGTGTTTGTGTAGATCTAGAAAAAGGGGGGGGTTTTTATATTTAGGCGCAAAAAAAATAGCACATCTGTTAATACCTAAAAGAGTGTGCTTTTGCTACGCTAGACGGTAAGGGTTTTGACCTATACCAGTCAACAGAAAAATTAAATATATTTTATATTTTAATAAATAGTAAATAGTTTTAAAATTCCCTATGAAAATTTATACCTTGACTATCACTTATAATGATGTTACGGATGATATGGAGTCTCTGGAAGAAACCATTACCGAGAAAGAAGTACCTATAGCAATAGATGCAAGCGAAGAGGTGATGGAGAAAATATTCCAAGCAGATCTAATAAAAGACTTGTTGCTTCCCTGTCCAGGAGAGCGCGTCGGAGAAACTTAGTGCGCCAATATAAGATTGGTAAGAATACTCATCCAGTATTCGAGAGCGATGATGAGATTCCTTCAGGTACAAAGATTGTTGAAAATTGGCGAGATGCAGAAGTTGGCGATTGGATGAGAGCAGACGATGGGAACATTATTCAAGCTCTTAGAGTTAATCAGGTATTAAATCAAGGTAGGTATCCGATAAAGTATATTGGGACCTGCACTGGGACGTACTTATGCCGAGATAAGGATAAGATGGATACGGAAAAAAGGGAAAATATTTACTCTTTCTCAGCTAGAGCGTCTAATAATACAGGAAAGCGCATAAAGACGCGAAACTATCTAACCGCGAACGAAGCTGCCTTCTCGAAATATATTGCGAATGGACTTTCACCCGAAGAAGCCTACAAGAAAGCATATGGTACTGATAATACTAGATATGCGAAAATGAAATCTGCCGTCCTAGTTAAACAGGAGCGAATCGTGAGTGCTGTAAAGGAAGAACTTGATATTGTTTTAAAAGGTATGGGGATAGATCTCAAATATCTTATAAAGGGTGTAAAATTAGAAGCAGAAAACGCAGATAGGTCAAATGACAGATTAAAAGCCTTGTCTATGCTGTGGGATGCTGCCGATGTTATCCCTAAACAGAAAGTCACACAACTAACAGGAGCCGTATTTCAAGGCTTCGACGATAAAATGTTAGAGTCAGCGAAACGCCCAGAATTAAAAGGCGAAGTAGCTGATGCCGACAACAAATAACGAACTAGCACAAATTCTAAAATTTTTGGACGCGCAGCGTCTTATCGCTCCTAGCTATGCTACTCGCGTAAAGGAGATATAGATATGCCACCTAGAGATAAAAAATCTAAGAAGAAAACTTATAAACCTTATATGAGCGATGTTGATAAAGCTCTTATTGGGGATGTTGGATTATTGCCGCTCAATCAACGCCCCGCTTATACTCCTGGTGAATTTTTAGTAAAGAATATTCGCTCTAAACATAGAGATCCAGAAAAAAGAATGAAACAAGAGCGTAATCTAAAGAATCTTGTTGATCTTATTGTACCAAATACTCCAGGAAGTGCAGCGATGACAGCATTGACTCTGGGGGGTGGAAAAGCTTTGGTAAAGGGTGCTAAGTTGGGACTAAAGAGACTTGCTGCTAATGTTCCTACTCCAGTTAGTTATAGACTTGACGACAAATTAGACGCGTTAAAGGAATCTTTTAAAAATCCAAGACAATTATATCAGGCTGTAGTGCAGGATATACCAACTCAACCAGAGACATGGGGTACAAATATGCTTACGAGAATGTATTCAGTGCGCAGAGGTATGGGTTTAGATCCGCTTCCTAAGGGTATTCGAAAAGGTACTATGCCAGCATATGGAACACCCTATACTCAAGCGATGGGTATAAAACGACCTGTTGCTTATCATCCTAGTGATAAAGAACTTGTAGTACATGACTATAATATGATGTTTAAATTTATTAATAATGTCATGGGATACCAAATGAAGGACCCTAAGACTGGTAAGTTGTTAAATTATGCTAGTTTCAAGAAACTTCCTCTTGATCTTAAGAGGGTTTTGTTTGAAGCTCCTTGGGGTAAGTCTTCAGCAAGATTTAAGCCTTTTGGTTTGTTTGAAGCATTTAAAACAAGCAAATCCTTATCGAAAGAGGGTAGAATAAAGGGTGCTTATCAAACAAAATATACATATAAAGATGTTTTTGATCTTAATTCTCCTACTGTTGGTGAGACTTTAAAAAAGGCAAAGTCGTCTCGCAAACTAATCGACCCAACAGTACCTCCTACACAGGCAGTTATACGTTCTTCTTCGAAATCCAAAGGAGGCGGAACTCAAATACTCTTAAATACCAAAACTGGAAAAATGATGCCGATGCCAAGAAATTATGCCGTCACTTCGGCGCAACCATTGAAAGGTGGAGGATCTTTGGCAAATATTTCAAAAATTGCTAATCCGCAGCAAAATGCATCAAAACTCTCTAAAATCATTAATCCACGCCTCTCGATTAAAGATCTCTTTAAAATGTCAGATAGCGGTTATGGTGCTGATCTTAGATCCGATCTTGTTCGTCGTGGTTTTGAAAAACTTGTGATGAAACATCCAGTTACATGGCAGGGAGAGATGAGAGTCTTAAGTTTGCCACAGTCTACTAAAATAGCTCGAGATATTCATAAAAGTGGAAGTGCTTGGAAAATTAAAAGAGTAATAAGTCCAGATAGCACTCCAGTTGCTGAACTGAATAAAATTTCTGAAGCAGCAAGGAAAAGTAAAAACCAGATATTAACTGGACCTGGGAGAGATGGAAAATATAGATTGATGGAACTTGGCACTGGTAGTGAAAAGCAATTAGAATGGGGAGAGAATGTAAAAAGGGCAGTTGATGAGTTGTATAAAAGTCATCCTAATTATGAAGGTGTGATACAATTTGGTAAAAAATAATGCCAGATAACCCAATCACATTGGGAGATTTGGAAAAACCAGTAAATACTGGATACGATAAAACAAATAAGTACGGAGATGACGATTGGGCAACTCCTTCAAAAGAAGAGAAACAAGAAGAAAAGCCGAAGGAAGAAAAGAATGATTGAAGCATACGCGGAATACGGAGCGATTGGAGTTATAGTAATTCTATTTGTTATGATGATAACTAATTTAATAAAGAGTCAAAAGGTTCAAAATGAAGATCTTGATCAGATAAGACAGGCGATTGCTAAATCTGAGACTAAAATGACAAATCTTGAATCTATTGTTTTAAAGATGTTAGACAGATGGAATAAAAGTGACGATGTATCTCAAAGACATAGGGAAGACATAGTTCGTGAGTTGAATGATGTTACTGATGATTTAGCTTACTTAAAAGGAAGAATCAACGGTGGGAAATCAAGATGAACGTAGATGACTATAGGAATGAAACTACAGCAAAGCTTGTTAAGCTAGATGAGAGACAGATCAGTATTTTTAAATCTCTCCAAAGAATTGAAAAGCATTTGGAAAAACTAAATGGACAAACAGGTAAACATAGCGATGCTATCATCATGTTCAAAACATGGGGATCCGCAGCTTTATTGGTTGTCCCTATAATCGTAACACTAATAATGAGGTTGATATAATGTTAAAAAGAATCATTGCAAGAATGGTAAGAAGAATGGGCTTGGTAAATCTATTAATAATGATAGGTGATCATGCCGTTAAAGCAAGCAAGTCTAAAAAAGATGATGAGATTTGGGAAGAAGTTAAGACACTGCTAGATACTCTCGCTTGAATATAAATTCCCAAGATGTAGGTAAGGCTGAAGAAGTTTTACTAGAAGCATCCAAGGATATGATCTCTTTTGGGAAGCTTTTTCTTCCTGATGACTATATGAGATCTGAAACTCCTTGGTTTCACTATGAGATTGCTGACTCTATAATGGATAAAGAGACGAAACAGTTAGCAGTTATTATGCCGCGTGGACATGGAAAGACCGTATTGACCAAATGTGATATACTTTGGTCTTTCTTGTTTACTCGAGACGAGCCTTTGTTCTATGGATGGGTTTCCGCTACAGCAAAGTTAGCTACAGGTAATATGGACTACATTAAACATCACTTAGAATTTAATGATAGAATAAGATATTACTTCGGAGATCTAAAAGGTAGAAAATGGACAGAGGAGGATATTGAATTAAGTACAGGACATAAATTACTCTGTAAATCAAACATATCAGGCATTCGTGGAGGAGCAAAGCTCCATAAACGATATGACCTGGTAATACTGGATGACTTTGAAGATGAGAATAATACGATTACTCCAGAAGCTAGATCAAAAAACGCAAACCTTATCACTGCGGTTGTTTATCCTGCTTTGGAGCCTCATACTGGCAGGTTGCGCATTAATGGTACTCCTGTCCATTATGATTCCTTTATTAATAATTTATTAACTAATTACGAAAAATCTAGAATAAGCAAAGAAGAATTTGCCTGGACCGTAAAAACGTATAAGGCAATCGACACAAAGGGTAATGCTTTGTGGGATTCTTGGTTTCCTAGTAAGAAGTTAAAAGAAAAAAAGAAATTCTATCAGGATTCGGGACAACCACAGAAATTCTATCAAGAGTATATGATGGAAGTCCAGAGTGCGGAAGATTCTATTTTCAGTATGAAACATGTAAAGTACTGGGAAGGAAATCATTTATATGATGAAGCAAATGATATGAGTTTTGTGGTAACAAATGGCGATGCAATACCAGTCAATATATTTGCTGGAGTTGATCCTGCAACGGATTCGATCAGAAGAGATTCTGACTTTTCAGTAATAATGGTGGTTGGCGTTGATGAAAACAATAATATATATGTACTTGATTATATTCGAGAGCGAGGATTACCTGTTCTTGGAATACCTGGTGAAGATAGGGATGGGATTGTTGATAAGATGTATAATCTAGCAAAAATTTATCATCCGTCACTTTATGTAGTCGAAGATACTACAATGAGTAGACCTTTGTTTCAAGCTTTGATGGCTGAATCTAGAAGAAGAAATGACTTTTCTGTTAGATGGAGAGAAGAAAAACCTGGAACAAGACAGGGTAAATTGGATAGAATACAAGGAGTGCTTGCACAACGTATGACAATAGGATCTATAAAAATAAAAAAAAGTCATTATGATTTACAACATGAAATTGTTACATTCGGACCTAGAATGGCGCACGATGATACCATTGATGCGCTTGCGTATGCAGTTAAATACGCTTACCCGCCCCAAAACATAGCCGTCCAAAGAGATGGTAAACACTATCGGAAAAATAAATCGCCCAAGAATTGGATCATAGCATAGGTATCTAATTGGCGAGAAAAACAGACAAAACTGCTAATAGAGTCAAATCCTTATACGACTCTTTAAATAATTCTTTTAGAGAGAAATGGGAATCGACCAATCAGCAGGGATATGATTTTTATTTAGATAATCAACTTTCAGCAACAGAAAAAGAAGCACTTGAAGAAACTGGAATGCCGACCTTTACGATTAATAGGGTTATTCCTGTTGTTGAAATGCTTAATTATTATGCAACAGCCTCAGATCCTAGATGGCAAGCTGTGGGTATTGAAGGTAGCGATTCTGGTATTGCTGCTGTTTTTTCTGATATCGCTGATTACATTTGGAGTAATTCAGATGGTCAATCATTATATTCTAATGTAATAAATGATGCAATAACAAAAAGCGTTGGTTATCTTCTTGTTACTGTAGATCCTAATGCTGATAACGGGATGGGCGAAGTTGTTATACAACAACCAGAGCCATTTGATATATTTATAGACCCAAAAGCAAGAGATCCTTTATTTAGAGATGCAGCTCATGTAATGATCCGAAAGGTATTTACTAGAACACAACTTGTAAAAGCTTTTCCTCAGTATGCAGCAAAAATAAAAAGAGCGTCTGCTAATTATGGTGAAGCTATAAGCACAACAAGAGGTGCGTCAGATACTGGGGATATACAATATAATGATATTACCGAAGGTTTTTCAAAAGATGGTAGTGTCGATGAGATGATTGAGCTCTTTGAGCTTTATGAAAAAGAACAAATAAAATTTTATAATGTCTTCTATAGAGTTGTGCCATCTAAAGAAGAAATGGCAAAGATTACAGAAAATGTACGAGTACAAATAGAGGAGATGCAAAAAGAGATGGCTGTTCAGATGAAGGAGATGCAAGCAGAAATGGCTCAGGCTGTTGAAGCTGGTGAAATGCTCCCCGATCGAATGGCTTTAGAGATTGAAAAGCAAAATAAAATGAATCAAGAGCAATTAGCATCTGCAAAACAGCAGTTAATGGCTGAAGCTCAAAAGGCTGCAAGTATTATTCAAAATAATGTTGTTACAGGAAAAGAATACAAAGCCCTCATGGAGGACGAGAATTTCTCTTCAATGGTTGTTGACGTAGTAGAATTTTATAAGCCCGCAATAAAACAAAGTTGTGTAGCTGGAGATGTGACTCTGTATGAAACAGAATTACCTATAACAGAGTATCCTCTGGTTCCATTTACATATAAGTGGTCGGGGACGCCTTACCCAATGAGCGCTGTGAGTCCTTTGGTTGGGAAACAGCGTGAGATTAATAAGGCGCATCAGCTTATGATTCATAACGCTTCATTGGGGTCCTCGCTTAGATGGATGTACTTTGAAGGATCTATTGATACTGACTATTGGGAAAAGAATGCTACCGCTCCAGGTGCTCTTCTACCAGTTAATCAAGGTTTCGAAAATCCTAAAGAAGTTCAACCTGCTGCTTTAAATAATGCATTTTATACTATTACTCAACAAGGCAAACAGGATATGGAGTATCTTGCTGGAATATATTCTACAGCACAAGGTGATCAATCTCAGCAACATGAAACATATCGTGGAATGCTTGCTTTAGATGAATATGGAACAAGAAGAGTGAAACAGTGGTTAAAAAGTAGTATAGAACCTGGATTAAAACAATTAGGAGAAGTTGTTAAAGAATATTCTCAAGCAGTCTATAAGGCTCACAAAGTTTTTAGAATTGTTCAACCTAATGCTCTTAGAGAAGAGAAAGAGGTGGAAATAAATGTACCTATTTTCAATGATATGGGTGAAGCCATAAGTAAGTGGAATGATTACGGTGCAGCAAAATTTGATGTAAGAATTGTAGCAGGTAGCACTTTACCTGTAAATCGCTGGGCATACCTAGCGGAATTAAAAGAATTGATGAAGCTCGGAGTTGTTGATGATCTTGCAGTGCTTGCTGAGACGGATATTAAGGATAAAACAGCAATCGCTAAACGTAAGAGTATATATCAACAATTGCAGCAAGCCGTTAGTGGCTTGGAAGAACAAGTTAAGGATAAAGACGGCACTATTGAAACGCTTGAACGTCAATTAGTACAAGCTGGTATTAAAGACAAGATACGTACAGTAGAAACAGAAATTCGCAAAGGTGCAACGAAAGCGCAGGGATCTATGTCCTTAACCGCTGACAAAGCAAAAGCCGAAGCGGATATTCATAAACAAAAAGCTCAGTTAGAGCTTCAAAAAGATAAACAACAGTCAAGGAGCAACAATGGCAAAAAGGAATAACCAAGACAACTCCTCAGCCCCAGTCGAAGAACTGAATCCAGATGTTAATCTGAATTTAGAAGATGGCGGGATTGAGGACTCTGGTGACTTTTTCGAATCATTAGACCGTGAGGTGAACGGGATGATTCTTGATGACGATTCAGTCGGAGAAGTCGAAGAACAGGAAACTCAGCAAAAAGCTGACCCAAGTGTTGACGCACAACCAGACGATCACCAGCATGATTGGGAGAAGAGATACAAAGATTCTTCTAGAGAGGCTCGTAAAATTAAAGAGCAACTCGATGAATATTCTCAGTATGGTCCTCTTCTTAATCGGCTAAAAGAAGACACGGGAATGGTAGATGCAATAAAACATTACGTTGATAACGGTAATAAACCTCAAGACGTAAGACAGGCACTCGATCTCCCAGAGGATTTCGTATTTGATCTAGACGAAGCCGTTACAAATCCAGGTTCTATGAGTGGAAAAGCTCTTGAACACTCGATTTCAGGCATCGTGGATCACCGTGTCAATGATAAGCTTCAGCATGAAAAACAATCCAGACAAGAGGAAACTCTTAAGGATCGTCAAGCTCAAGAAGCAGGAGAGTTTAAAAAGAGCTATGGTGTTTCAGATAATGAATATGATGATATGATGAATTGGGCTAATGAGCACACTACATCATTGGAAGATATTTATTACTTGAAAAATCGTGGACAGAGGGATCAGAAGGTGGCAAAAGGGGCGAAGGAAGATGTGCTAAAGCAGATGAAATCCGTAAGGAGTATTCCAGGAAGTGTATCTAACAAGAATACAGTGAAAACAGAGAGAAAACACGAAGACGAAGTCTTCGATGCTCTGAAAGATGTGGATTCTGGTTTGGATGGCTTATTTACTTAATGGAATAAAAAATAGTGCCTCTGTTTAATTAAAACGAAAGTGAGGCAAACCTCATGGCTGATAATCCTTTACAATTATCAACACATGCTCAGGCTCAGGTCGAATCTGGTTTTAATACTGGTGATCTAAGGAGACGGTATGACTTTTCTGATCGTGTATCAGAATTGGCACCTGATCAAACTCCATTTTTTAGAGTATTGAGCAAAGTAGCTAAAAAAGCTACAACAGATCCAGAGTTTAAAACTTTGGAACAACGCCATATGTGGCACAAGCGATATGCTTATGCAACAGCTATGGATCTTAACGGTGGAACCATTGGTTCTGGCGATAATGACAGTGACTATTCAGACTATTCATTCGCAGCAACTGACTTACAGTTAGATGATGAAATGAATGTCAAGTTTGAAACTGACTATTTATCTGCTGGTAACGTACAAAATGTCCTCGGACAAACTGGTACTGCTGTAGGCGCATCTGGAACTAAACCAATTTTTCACTTAGTGAATCAAATTGTTAAAATTCCAGTTCGCTTAATTACAACTGCTAATGCTGGCTCAGGTCAGGACAATACAGCTCCAGCGACTTATACCGATGATTATATCATGGTTAAGATTACTGCGCTTGGAACTCCAGCGTCATCTCCTGATGCACAAGCAGTTTATGCCAAATGTCAAGTAGTTCGTGGAATTTCTGCAGCTGCAGTGACCGCGCATGATTACTTTACATTAGCACAAGCTCAGTATCATCATGGTGGAACGACCTTTGATGCTATGATAGCAACTGCTTATGTTGAAAAAGATAAGTGCTACGTTGTTGGTTCGGCACATGCTGAAGGTTCTAGTTTCCCAGATACCTACAAAGATACACCTTACAAGGATGTAGTAGGTTACACTCAAATCTGGAAGACAACCATGCAGATGACAAACACTGCTCGCGCAACCGAGTTAAAATTAGCTCGCGACGAATGGGCACGCGTTTGGAAGAACAAACTAATCGAACATAAATGGGATATTGAAACAGATATCTTGTTTTCTTCTAAGCAGAAGGATTCCGCTGGTGTACGTTACACCGCTGGTATCGTTGATTATGTTCTTACTAGTGGGAACTTATTCTCTATTAATTTAGGTGCATCTGGTACTACATCGGATGATTTCTTAGATAATATGAGTTCCTTCATGGACCCTCGTTACAATAGTTCAAATGCTACTATGTTTATGTGCGATACAAGCACATATAACTGGTTGCACAAATTAGGTGGATTCCAGAAGAACGATGTTCATATCAGTGATCAATTCCGATTTGACTTCGCTGTTTCTGGCAAGAAATCCTTATTTGGAATTCCTGTTACGCAGATAACGACTCCATATGGTGACATGAATGTTGTTCGCAATGTTCATTTAGATGGTTCTCCAGTCAGAATTTTGGCTGTCAACTTGAAACACGTTGCTTGGCGACCATTGGTCGGTAACGGCGTTAATCGCGATACAGCGGTTTATGTTGGCGTTCAAAGTCTAGAGAACACGGGTGTTGACAGACGCATTGACTTGATCCAAACCGAAGGCGGTATGGAAATAGTTATGCCTGAAGCGCACGCTATCTGGAAATAATGATTCTTAAGGGGGAACCTCTGTATTAACATGTTCCCCCACTAATCAAAAGGAAATAATATGGCAAATTTATCAACACAAATAGAAGCTTTAGCTGGAACAGCAACTAATGCTTTACAATGGGCGAATGATGGTATTAGATCAGTTATTGATAGGGTTCTTGAATTAGATCCTGAATCAGCATATTTGTTTACAACTGAACTTACTCCTACTAATAATGTAGCCGTTACAGAAAGACAACATGTTGTTAGTGTCGCAAAGGGAAGCAAAGCGGCAACTGAAATTCCTCCAGCTAAAAGATTTGCGGCTGCTGAATCCGATTCCCTACAAAAAGCTACAGATAATTACCCTCAATATTATTATTTAAATCAAAATGTATATATTGTACCAGCAGGCGCATTTACTATTAGTGTGGTAGATTATACAACCCTGGCAAATTTAACTAGCAGTACAATTAATAACTTTCCAACAAGTTTTATACCCTTAGTTGTTAATTATGCTGCTATGAAATCATTACAAGAAAAGATGGTCGGCTACACGGGATTGTCGGGTTTGGTACTCTCTTTACCTTCTACACCTCCTCAACCTACGTTGTCTTTTGGAGTTACAGACGATGGAATGACACAGGTAACTGCAGTTGGCGACGTATCTCTACCCGAGTATGTCTCGATAGCCGACCCATCAATTGATAATTTGGATCTTAATCCGAGTAGCAATGATAGAATAGATACTATTCCAACTCCTCCTGGAGCTCCATCTTTCATTTATACAGATGCAGCATTGCAAGGATCTTATGAAGCTCAGTCAGCAACCTTTGGTACAGCTGCTCCAACTTATACTCCTCCAGTAATGAAGGAGATAAATTTTACAAAGATAACTTCATTGATCGAAACAGATGAAGATATTGAACTCGCTCAGTCTAAGTTATCTGAAGAACAGCAAAAGGTGACTGAGTTCAGTGCTAAAATTCAAGATAGCTTAAATACTTTTAATAAAGAGAATGCTGAATACCAGATTCAATTCCAGAAGTCTATTAATGAATTTGAAAAAGATATACAAAGAAGAATACAGGAGATGAGCCTTTCAACGAATATAGATCTTCAAAATAAAGCAAAAGGTCTTGAAAAAGAAGCTAGTGAGTATAATTCTCAATTGCAAAGATACGGAACTCAAGTTCAGCAGTATCAAGCACAGTTAAATGCTATTGTTCAGGAATGGACTCTTGAAAACTTAAATTATAAGTTTGCTAAATGGCAGGCAGATCTACAAGAAAATTTAAATGAGTATCAAGCTAAAGTTGGTTCTATTATTCAGAAGTATTCAGCAGATATTTCAAGACAAGGAGCTTTAACTCAAGCTGAAGCATCTGAGTTGGGAGCTAAGTTACAGCATGATGCTGCAAAGAATCAGGTTGAGCTACAAAGATTTGGGTCTTCACTTCAAGATTATCAAGCTAGAGCTCAAACTTACATAGCTGAGTTCAATGCTAAAATGCAAAAAGAACAAATTCAATATCAATGGTATGAAAAACAATATGCAATGGTTAGAGAGCAATACGAGAAGGGATTTGAACCATTTTTACTAAGGAGACAACAAGATGGCGAACAGAGTAGAGTACGCAGTTAGCGTAACCCCAGTTAGAACAATAGCTGGTGTTGCAGGCAAATATGCTGCACAAGATGTTATAGAAGCAGATATTAACAAAACATTAGGTGGAAGCGGTTCAACTCTTATAGTTGGAACGGACGATATTACTGTTCAGGGATTTCAAGCTGGTGCTGTAGCTTATGGGAATTGTCCTGCTTCTGGTAGACTAGCTTTAGGCACCGCGAATACTGCTTACGAAGGAATTTTTATAAAACATACGGGGAATCAATTTAACAGTGCTACTGTTTTAGGGGCAGCTTCTACTGCAACTACTTTATTAGTTATAGAAGTAGAAAAACCTGCAGATACGTATATTACAATTTGCAAACTAGAGCCAGGTGCAGCAATATATTTGCCAAATACAGTCGCTCAAGGAGCTAATACTACATTTCAAGTATCTGCTTCAGCGTCTGAATCAATAGCAGTAGAGTTTGCAACAATTACATGAGTTGGTCTGAAACAGAAACAACTCCTAGCACTACTTGGTCTACAACCTCTCAAGTTAGTCCAAATACAAGTTATGATACATCAACAACAACTCCAGATCTGACTTGGAAGCATTTTGCATACTTGTTATGGAAAGAGAATAATAACAGGATCTGGGGTCAGATAGATTATCAGTGGGGTTCAGAATGAAACTTAAAGAATTAATGGAAAGAGCTGGAAGTACTAATCAAGGGTATTCAATTGCATATTTAAAAGATGCTATGAGAGAAATAAATATGATGATCGAAGATAATGTAGTTGCGTCTAAAGCTAATATAGTTAAGGACCAGCGATATTACTCTTTCCCAGATAACTTTATATCTTTAAAAGATGTAATGATCTATGATGCAGAAAAAACTGAATATGTAAAAATAGAACGAGTTCTTGATACTCCAAATGTAGATTCGGACTTAACCTAATGGCTATAGATTTTAAATATTATTTACGCGGTGCAAATCTTGCTATAGTTCAAAAAGATTCTGGAACCGATGAGTATAAAAGTCCATCTGCTCTTATAGAAAATGGATTAATGCTTGAATATTCAGCTTTACCTACAGTTTCGGATAGTGAAGATGATGTTATAGACCTATCTGAAGAACTTTGTTTAGCAGCAGTTGAATATCTAAAAGGAAAATTTGCAGAGAATGAAATGAATTATGAAAAACGAAATTTCCATATGAACGAATTTAAAAGACTGGTATATACATATCAGAAGAATAGATTTGGTGGAATGAGAAGAGTAATGGACAAAGCTCCTTACGCAATTATATGAGGCAATTATGGCAACAACTTTAGTAGGACAAACAATTTCGTCGACTTTTACTCAGCTTACGCATGTAGATGGAGGTCTTGGAGCAACAGAATCTGCGCTCCTAGATGGAGATGGCACTGAAGCTGCCGTAGAGGTCGGTACAAACAATATTAATGTTTCGACCCATAATGGGTCCAATAAAGGTTTAAAGCTCCAAGATACGCTTGTTACACCTAGCGCAGCAGAGCTTAATCAATTAAAAGATAAAACAGTAGGAGGTAGCGGCACAACGGATATACCGACAAATGCTGGAACCTCTGCATTAACTAACAAAACAATAGATGGAGGCGCATACTAATGGCTAATCTTATTCAATTCAAGAGGAATTCATCTGGGGCACCAACTCAGAATTTAAGTGCTGGTGAGCCTCTATATAACACTTCCGATTCAAGATTTTGGATTGCTTCGGGAGCTTCAACGGCAAACTGGGTAGGCGCACCTATCTTAGATGAAGACAACATGGGAAGTGATTCAAATATAAAACTTGCCACTCAACAAAGCATAAAAGCATATGTCGATGCTCAAGCACATAATATAGCAGATCTTAGTGATACTGTTGTAAGTGGTGCGAGTGCAGGTCATGTTTTAATATATGATGGAACTAATAGCTGGGATAATAAACCAGTAGGTGGAGACGTTACAATTTCTGCTGCTGGTTCTGTAACAATTGCTAATAATGCAGTAACTAATGCTAAAATGGCTGACGATGCAGTCGATAGTGCTGAAATTGCTGATGGAGCAATTGATACTGCTCATATTGCTGATGATCAGGTAACAAATGCAAAAATTGCTACTCCAAGTGTTACAATGGCTGCAGATACTGGTTCTAGTGATGCAGTTTCTCTTGGAGAAACGCTAACTATAGCAGGAACGGCAAATGAAGTAACCACCGCTGTATCAGCAAATCAAATTCAGATTGGGCTTCCCGATGATGTGACTATCGCAGGAAACCTTACCGTAAATGGAACTACAACTACTACAACTAGTAGCAGCGTAGCTATTGGAGATGTAAACATAAAACTTGCATCAACGAATGCTGCTAACTCTTCTGATGTTGGGATCTATGCAAAATATGTTGCATCAGGTACAAAATATAAGGGTATATATAATGAGCAAAGCAATAATGTCTGGACTTTCTTCAAAGAAGCAGGAACAGAACCTACCGCTACAGTAGCTACAGATAATGGTTATGCTTTGGCTGGAATCAGTTGTGCAAGCGTTGACAATGCTACACTTGACGGTGGAGCTTACAGTTAATGGCTAATACACTTCTTTTAAAGAGGAAAACTGACGGAACAGGATCTCCAGATGCAGATGATTTAGCTGCTGGTGAATTAGCTATCAATACTGTTGATAAAAAGCTCTTCTTTGAGGATTCATCAGGTAATATACAAGAAATAAAAGACAGTACGACGGCAGCATCAGATGCTCTAGCTAATGCAGTTGCTATGTCAGTTGCGCTTGGATGATAAGGAGAAATTATGGCTAATCTTTTTAAAGTAAAGACGAAATTAAATGTATCGGGTTCTGCTGGATCTCCAAGTACGATATATACTTGTCCAAGTAGCACTACTGCCGTTTTAATCGGAGTAACTTTGGCGAATACTACAGCATCGTCTTCAATAACTGCAACGGTTTCATTAACTAATAACGATGGAGATAATGTTACTCTAATGAAAAATGCACCAGTTCCTTCTGGAAGTTCTTTGGAAATGATGTCTGGTAATAAGATCGTAATGGAGGCTAGTGATATATTAAAGGCTTATGCTAGTGCAGCAAGTTCTATGGACTGCACGCTCTCGCTTATGGAGATTACCTAATGGCTTATTGGGGAAATGAACCTGCAAAATCAGCGATCAAGATTGGTGATGATGTTATATTGTCATCCCATATTGACGATGATGTAATTGTAAATGCTGATATAAACTCTTCAGCAGCTATCGCCACTTCTAAGATAAGTGGTGCATTAACTGCCGTAGGCTCTCATGGTCTAGCAACTTCTGCTACTACTGATACAACTTCAGCTTCTAATATATCTTCTGGTACTTTAGCAGCAGCTAGAGTCGCAACCCTTAATCAGAATACTACAGGTACAGCAGCAACTGTAACGACTGCAGCTCAACCTAATATAACTTCAGTAGGTACTCTTACTGGATTTACTTCAACAGGAATAGATGATAATGCTGACCAAACTGTACTTACACTTGGAAGCGATGAATCATCCACGTTTGCAGGTCACGCATTATTTACTGGTAGTGGTGTAGTTAGAGCATTAAAAATGACAACTTCTGATGGTTCTGATAATAGTGGAATAGTCTTAGCAGGTGGTGGAGATGATGCAGATACAAGAGGTGCTTTTGTTCAGGCTATGGGGAATGAAAAAACTTCCGTTGGTGGTAGAATGTATATTGCATCGGGTAATATTGGTACTGGACATATGCATTTAGTAACTGGAGGTTCAGATACATTAAAGCTTGATTATGATGGCACTGCAACGTTTGCTGACAATGTAGTCTTAGCAACAACAAAAGGTTTATATTTTGACGGAGGCTCTAATACTTATATTAAAGAAGGTAGTGGAGATACATTAAATTTCTACACAGGTGGCAATAATACAATGACCTTAAATGACCATCTAACTCTTACAGGTAATATAAATATGACTGGAGCTCAAAGGACGCTACGATTGGATAATAGCTCTAATACTGTGGCAAGTATGCTTAGAATTGCGAATAGAAGTTCAGTTTCACCTACTTGGGCAGATGAGTATATTTGTGAAATACATGGTTCAGGCTCAGGTACTGATTCAGAAGTATTAATGTTTCTACATCATCACGAAAACGATGCAGATAGACCAATACTTAGGGCGATGAACTCAGACAATGCCACTCAAATTGAACTTGGTTCTAATCAGCAGTATAAGTTTAGGGGAAAAATGTGTATTGGGGATAATATCCACACTCCAGCTTGTCCTCTTCATGTAAAAGCACCTGGAATTGATGGTGCTGCTTTAGCAAGACTTGAGTCAACTTCAACTACGTCAAATCCTGAAGGTATACTTGTTTATTATCCAAGCAATTCCTCAACATCGGGTTGGGCTTGGTACCAGCAAAATAGTGCTGAGGGAAAGTCAATGATTCATAACAATGGAGACTTTGACAGTAGAACTGATAGTTATGGTGGTTGGTCTGATGAAAGGATAAAAACCGATATTACAGATGCAAGTTCTCAATGGGATGACATTAAAAATATTAGAATGAGAAATTTCAAATTCAAGAGTGCTGTTGCAGAGCATGGTGATGATGCAATAAAATTATTGGGAACAGTAGCACAGGAAGTAGAATTGGTTTCACCTGGCTTAGTTCAAGAAATTCCCCCTTCTAAATATGAAATAGAAGAATGTGGATTTGGAGAACAGAATGAAGATGGGGAATGGGTTGTAAAGAAGGATGAGAATGGCAAGGATATGGCAGTTAAAACTATGAAATCTTCTGTTTTATATATGAAAGCAGTTAAATGCTTACAAGAGGCTATGGAAAAAATTGAGACTCTTGAAACTAAAGTAACTGCATTGGAGAACGCATAATGCCATATATAGGACATTCACCGACTAACGCTGGAAGATTCTACATACTAGATTCTTTGACTATGAGTTCAAGCACTAACTACACTATGCAAGTAGGTGGTGTCGATGTAACTCCAAATGTGGATAACTTGTTGATAACTCTAGATGGAGTGATTCAGCATCCTGCGTCTGCGTATACAGTAAGTGGATCTACTTTGACTTTTGCTAGTGGACCAGGATCAGGAGTTGAATTCTTTGGAGTTGTCATGGGTCAATCTTCAAGTTTTGGGGAAGGATCTATAGGCGCAGATGAACTTAAAGTAACTGGTGACGGATCCTCTGGTCAAGTACTCGCATCTGATGGCGATGGTACTTTCACCTGGACTACTGATACAGAAAATTATCTACCTCTTGCAGGCGGCACAATGTCAGGGGCTATCAATCTTGGTAGTCAGAATGTTACTAATGGTGGAACAATTACAGGAACTTTTGTAGGGAATATAACTGGTAATGTTACAGGAAATACAAGTGGTACTGCTGCTACAGTAACAACAGCAGCTCAATCTGCTATTACCTCAGTAGGCACTCTTACTTCCTTGACAACTTCAGGTTCTATTGATATAAGAAGTAGTGGTGTAGTTGCAAATTTTGGTGATGCAGCTGCAAGAGATAGTGACGCACCTGCTCAATATGGAGCTGGATGTTTTCAATATCAATTCCAAAATGGTTCAGCAACAAGAGGTGCTGTTCTTGAATTAGGTGGGGACTTAAATGCTGGTGAAATAATGGGGGCATTAGCTTTCTTTAGAAGTGGGAATACTGATGGAGATAGATTAAGAGCAGGCGTAGATGCTCAATTAACAAGCGGAACAGACCCAGGAGGTAAATTAAGATTTTCAACAGCAGCAGACGGTGCGACAGTCCCAAGTATTCGTATGCTTATTGATGAAGCTGGCAAAATCGGGATTGGTACTACAGCTCCTGACGAAGCTTTGCATGTTTATTCAGGGACAGGATCAGCAGGTTCAAATCTGGGTACAATGGTATTGGGGATGGGAAGAGGAAATAGTAGTGGTGAAGAAGGATGGATACTAA